>Ga0180437_10007927_pt1 | contig 13666 bp, 6 predicted proteins | sample SS_ome_4_FD_132410 | JGI IMG/M metagenome (GOLD analysis project Ga0180437, IMG submission 132410) | Hypersaline lake sediment archaeal communities from the Salton Sea, California, USA - SS_3_D_1 metaG | ecosystem: Environmental > Aquatic > Non-marine Saline and Alkaline > Hypersaline > Sediment...
GACCGTGTCACTGTTAGTATTTGAATTTACTTCTATAAAGTGAATTGAAACAAGTCCAAGCGAAGCTTGACTACATCACTAATGTAACGAGAGGTGGTGTGATTTATATCTACTAATTTTAAAGAAGGTTTAATTCTTGACACTGCTCAAGAATTGCATGTTGTGTTTATAATATTTCTAACTTATCCGAAAAAAAATGACAAAAAATCTTGTAAATGAAAGTAGTTTCATAGAATTTCCTCTTACACGCCAAAGAATAAAATAGTTTGTGCAAAAAGGTTGTGATATCCTTACGCCTAAAGCGGAAAATATTGGTATGGAACAATCTACAAACTAAAATTGCCGAAGGACTGTCAGGGGCGAGTACGTTAGGTACTCGTTCTGAGAGCGGACCCGCGCATGATATCGGTAAAGAGATGTAAACGATATCGTATTAGAGTATAAGGTGGTTAATAATAAATGTTCTTTCTAATATTTAGGAAAGAACTAAATCTTGACCACTCTCTAAATAAGACTGTTGACTATTTCTACTTTGTTAGTTATAGACACGTACTAAGAAAACGGTTGTTCTAGTTTTGCTAGAACATGTGCTTGTAAAAAAAATTGAACCAGATTTTATAAAATCATAAATTCTTTCCAAATGTCGCAACACTATCAATCACGTCATAAGCGAGTCCATCATCATCATGATTCTCATAACGCTTTTCAGCAAAACCATCAGAAATATCCCGTCCATCACCCTAATCAGCATCATGGTTCCCATCACTCTATGCGTCATATGCAACTTCATCCTAAAAATGATGTAATTCCAGTTGTCCATCCTGTATCTCATGAAAATACAACAAAGAATCATCCTGTTAATATATCAGCTCAAGTTGTAGATCCGGCTCATCAGGGATCTACATTCGCTAACCCCACTCACACTCACAATCCCCAAGGTTGGCATACATTTGTTCCAGAATATACGGCATATACTAGTTCCTATCTCCAAAATCCTGATAGTAAAGTGATTTTCGGTTTAAATACACCGGCTAGTATGATGTATCCAAATGGTGTACCCACTAATCATTTCTGATAAACGGACGATAATCTGAAAAATTAAAAAATTACTTTGTATTGTGGGTCACAAAGATATTTAGTTTATCTCTGACGTAAATGTAAGTGTATGAAACGAGGATGTTAGTTTTACTGCATTACAAAAAAAGTATTGTGAACTTAAAGTTAATAAGAAATGAATACACATTACTAAAATAGTCACACCAACTAGACTTGATAATAAATTAGTAAATAATTTGAAACAGAAACCCCTTTTGCTATGGCGGATTTTGGGATCATGATAAACAAACGTGGTCTCTTCAAAAATGGTATCGCGCCAGAGATTGCGGAAATAACTATTATTTAAGAAAAGATATTGGAAAATGATCTCATCAATCTGATTGACCCAAATCAAACTAAGACAATCTTTTACCAAATCAAGATAACTTGAACTATTATATATAGTAGCTAAACCCACTATAAACAAAATCATATTACTGACAATTTGTGTTAGACCGATAATAATAAGACGAAGATAGCAATTCCATCCCGGGCTTGCTACTTTGAGTAGTTCTACCGAAGTATCAGGGTTTTTTACTGTATCAAACTCCCAAGGGCCAAAAGAAACTAGTCGCCACCAAAAAACTAATGGCTCAATTGATAATTTGAATTCTGAAATTAGGTTCAATACAAATAAAATACTAGCAGTAATAACCGCTAAAGGATTCAATTTGTATTGAAAATAATTATTATCGTTACATATTCCAGTATACCCATCAAAAAGTTCGCGAGCCACCAAAATAGTAAAAAAATTACAAGTCAGGGCCAAGAAAATGAAATTACTGTAAACCAGGATACTAAATAATAATTGTCGAACAATATGAAGATCGGGATAATATTCATGCAAAAAATAGGGAAACCAAATAGTTGCACAATAGAAATCACGACGTAAATTGAATTTCAAATACTCATCCTCTTTCTCATATCTATTTGAAAGACCACCATTAGTCAATTGACCAAAATTACTACTCGCTGTTCCCGGTCTACCTGAACCTATTCTACTAGTCACTGATCGCATCCGACTAATCGGTCTCACGGGTGACAATTCGTCCTTATAATTCTTAATAGGTGAAAAATCTATAGTTGTCGCAGTTTTATGCTCTGTTTGTTCAACATATCTCTCTTTTCTTGGAGACTTTCCAATATACCCAAGAGGTGATTTTGGATAGACATGCCGGATACGGTTTGGACTAGAGTGATGTGACTGCAACTCCTTAATCCTCGGCTCGGTGGAGTGTAACGATTCAGTTTGTAAGGAATCGTTATCACTAGAAGATCCTCGATCTTCTTTAGTTGAAAATTCATCTTCTCTCCATATTGGACTAGAATTATGGTTTAAAGATGGACTTTGGTATGATTGGTTTTGCGGATATTGTGGCAAGGCAAAAAACTTTGAATCAATAGTTGTTAATGAATTTGATCGTGTTTCTCTATTCTCTTGAGACATTTATTTTATAAGGAGAAAAACTAGTTAATGAAAGGAATTTTGGACAATTTTTTTTATTGAGTAGTTTCTGAGTCACCCAAACATAATGAGCATAGCTAAATTATATACACGCAAACCTGAGGCCATAGTCTATTAGGGTACAATAACTACATCTTTAATGTAGTTATAAGGAAGTCAGATCAGCGAGTTTGAAAGAACCAAACTTTAACTCTTTGATCTATTACTCCGTCTATTCCTAACCATCAAAGCCCTTAATATGAGTTATTAGACCATATCCCCAAGTCTAGATTCCCAATAATTCCCAATTTATCCCAATAATTCCCAAATATTCCCATACGATAAAACCTCATCTATTTCATTTTTTCTAATTTTAGCTCCATGATTAGGTGTTAGATATTGAATTTCAAAAATTCCAAATTTGACCCCCCATAAAAATTTTAAAAACCGAATCGTCTAAATTTTTAGACACTTTAGAGAATAATGGATGGTCGATCTCTCTTCAACTCATCTATCATATGAGTTATCAATGCTCTATTAGGGTACATTAACTTATAAGAGAGTATTAGATCATCGAGCTTTAACTTTCTCTTTTCAATTTCAACCCTTTCTGTCTATTCTAAACAAGCTTATTATACTCAACCTAATAGACCCTATTAGGTTGGGCATAATAAGAAAGTGCTAGAGCAAGTGGGATTCCCAAGGATTCCCAAATTATCCCAATAATTCCCAAAAATTCCCATACGATAAATCCTCATCTATTTCATTTTTTCTAATTTTAACTCCATATTTAGGTGTTAGAGATTGAGTTTCAAAAATTCCAAATTTGACCCCCCCCAAAAATTTTAAAAACTAAACCGTCTAAATTTTTAGACACTTTCGAGACTAAGGGAAATGTGTGTGATTTTTCTCTCCGTCTATTTCCTAAAAACAAGCTTATATCATCTGCTTCACAGAAGACATTGTTTTCAAGTGGTAATGCTCATATATGAGCGTAGAGAACTGATCAGCATGACCCTTAATATGGCTTATAAATATTCTATTACTCTATTAGGCACATTAATAGCCAATATTAAGGACTTTGGTGCGCTCTATTAGGGTATATTAGATACAGAGGGGTGTTAGTTAATTTTTAACTAAGTGAGTTAAAATTAATTGAGTGAGTTAAAAATTTCAGAGAGAAAAAATTTAACTAAGTGAGTTAAAATTAACGATGAGTTTAATTCATATTAAGGACTAGAATTACTGACCCAATACTATACTCTCTAATACTGTATTAAGGTTCGCTGATATACCCTAAATATGTAATGTATGAGAAAGATAAATGTGTTTAAATGAGTTTAATTGAGTGAGTTAAAAATTTTAAGAGAGTTTGAATTTGTTTGGAAAAATTTGATTTAAATTCTTATTAATAACTAATACTCTATTCTTGCTCAGAATGAATCGAGTAGATCTTTCTCAGTCTCCTGATCATTTATTTGCCGATCTTGAAAGTGATGATCCAACCCTTTTTGAACTTTATCAGGGTTTCAAAATTCGTTATCCATTTGAACTTGATCTGTTTCAAAAATATGCAGTTTATGGTCTTTTAAAAGGCGAAAATGTCTTGGTCACGGTTCCAACTAGTTGTGGGAAAACTGTTATTGCTGAATATGCGATATATGAATGTTTTAATCTGGTATTTGACTCTAGTCAAAGTCAATCACGTGTGATTTATACTAGTCCAATTAAGACATTATCAAATCAGAAATATTCGGAATTCAAAAGTAAATTTGGTGCCGAAGATGTTGGTATTATAACAGGTGATGTTAAATTTAATCCTGATGCCAGACTAGTTATCATGACCACCGAAATTCTTCGTGATCTGGTTTTGAAAAGGGACCCTATTTTAGAACAGGTCAAGACTGTTGTTTTTGATGAAGTTCATTATATTAACAATGAAGATCGTGGTTATGTTTGGGAGGAGTGTTTGATGTTACTACCAGAGCGAGTCAAATTAGTGATGCTTTCTGCGACTATTGGAAATCCCGAGCAATTTGCTAGTTGGATTGGATGTATTAAACAAACGCCTTGTCATTTAATTGTTCATTCTGTTCGTCCGGTCTCTTTAAATCATCAACTGTATTATCCTGATGGTGATGACAATGGTAAGAAATTTGTTACTTACTATAAGGAGAATGTATTTCAGTCTGAGTTTTATGGTGGTTATTTTAGGTCACAGCAAAAGAAATATACGTCTTATAACGAAACGAGTTATTTGAATAGGTTAGTTAGTGAACTCAAGGAGATTGATCGTTGTCCAGTTCTTTTTTTCGTTTTTTCAAGACAAGGTTGCGAACGATATGCCAGATCCCTTAATATTAATTTTCATGATGTAACTAAACAGGCTGAAGTTGAGCATACAGTCAATTTTCTTCTTTCGAAATATCAGTATAACTTTCAGACTCTCAAACTTAGTCATCAAATAACAGAAATAGTTGAATTGGCGAAAAAAGGTATTGGATACCATCATGCTAGTCTTCTTCCAGTTAGTAAAGAAATCATTGAAATTTTATTTGGTAAACAGTTAATTAAGGTTATGTTCGTTACTGAAACTTTTAGTGTTGGTATTAATATGCCAACACGTACAGTTGTCTTTACAGATTTAGTGAAACACGTGAAAGGTGGGTGTCGTCCCCTTTTTACTGATGAATTTTACCAAATGGCTGGACGGGCTGGTAGACGTGGTCTAGATAGTCAGGGTTATGTTATTTATGCACCAGTTAATAGAATGTTATCAGTTGAAGAGATGAGCAAGATGATTGTTGGAAGTCCGGCTAGTTTTAATGGTAGATTTGGTTTTGAATATCAGAATATCTTACAACAGATATTATGTCAACAGGGTTTTGAAATAGTTAAAAGGGCGTATCTCTATAAACAATTGGAAACGAGGATCAAAACTTCTTCGAGTCGTATTGTGGAGTTAGAGAATGAGTTACGAAGGCTTCGGGAGTTTTTGGTTGATATTGAAGTTGATTCTGATAAAGAACAACTTCTCTCAGACTATATTGATGCCAAAGACAAATTGGAAAGGTTAACGGAAACTCAATATTTGGGTAGAATTAAAATCAGTGTTGATCCCAAAGCAAAGAAAGATGCAAATAAAGTTTTGGAGAAGATTAAATTAAATATGAAAAGCAACGAAATGTTTGGAAAGAAGAGTCTTTTAACTAAATATCAAAACTGGATTGATTCCAAGAAGAAATTGAATGAAATTCAAATGGAAATTAAAGAACATCATGATTTTTTGGGTGATCCGGAGAAGAGTTTGAGTGATGAGTATTATTCTATTTTAAAGGAACTGGAAACTTTAGGTTTTCTTAAATCTGGTGCTAATGTAGAATTGACACAAAAAGGTATTTTAGCCGCGAGAATTAATAATACTGATGGGATGTTGATAGCTGAACTTTTGGAGTCTGGTCTTTTTTTTGGAATGTCAAGCAATCAGCTTGGAGTTGCATTGGGGATTATGACCGCCGATCTTCCACAACGTGATGATAGTGAATCTTATATTAGTGAAGAGATAAGGGATGATCAGTCTCTTTCGGATTTTTGGAAAGCACTACGTGAATATCAAGATAATTTTACGGATAGCCTTCCAAAATATCGGACTATAAACTATCGATCTGAATTGGTGGGGTCAACAATTCTCTGGTTACGAGGATCTGATTTTCACGAAACGGTGGCATCTATTCCGAATTTACAAGGTAATTTTGTTCGTTCGATGATGCGTTTACTTCATTTATGCGAAGAGTTGATTAAATGTTTTTCTGATCTGGGATGTTATTTGGATTTGGAAGTAAAACTTCACGAATTGGTTGGTTCTGTTAATCGGGACCTTATCGTATTTGACTCTATTTATATTAAGTAATGAGTTTCCAAAATTAAAGGGGTTATTTGTTTGGAAACTTTGAATCTAATATAACTTTAGACCTAAAGTTCAGTTTTGTGAGGATTCATTCTTAGCTTTGTAAAACGAAGTTAAGATTTTTTTGCTGAAATTTTACGAGATTATCTTAAGCTGAATTTATATTTTCAAATAATATAGACAAAATAATGCCTCCCAATAATACAGAGGAATGTCCAATTATTCACGTAGTTGATGTGGATTGTCCATCGAAAGGTCGAAAGAACGGAGAAATACTAGTCGATCTAGCTGGAGGTAGTGGTAAGTATTTAGTTACTTTGACTAAGCAGTGTAAACGTGGTTCTGATGTTGACATTATAAAGGATAAAAAGGTCGAAAAAACGGGACTTTTTTCTTTTTGTGGATTAGGGCCTGGGACTTATACACTATCTGTTACTGATTGTGAGAACATTTCTTGCGAACCGTCCGAGAAGTGTTTCGTTCTTGAAGAAAAGCCTCCATTATGTGTCCAAACACCATGCACACCATGTTCTAGTGAATATTCTAGTAGGCCGTGTTCTCGCTGTGGTTATCATCAGTGTCAATGCCCGCACCCATGGGTTTCGACTCCATCTAAGTGTCATCGCTGTAAATGCCAGCCTTGTCAATGTCCTCCTGCTTGGAACTCTTCTAAATGTCATAAATGTGGATGGCATCCTTGTAAATGCATGCCTTGTATACCTGCACCGTCTAAATGTCATAAATGTGGATGGCATCCTTGTAAATGTGCACCTTGTATACCGGCACCTTCTAAATGTCATAAATGTGGATGTCATCCTTGCCGATGCCATTTTGCGGGAGGGAAACCATTATGTTCTAAATGTGGATATTATGGTTGTGGCTGTGGTAAATCTATGACTATTGACCTTCATAAGGTCATTCAACCGACTTGCAAACGTAATGGTTATATTGCAGTCAAAATATGTGGTGGGGTTGGACCTTATGACATTGAATTTAAGGGCCCAATAACTAAATCTATTGGAGCTTCGGAATCGGGTGTTTATGGTGCCAATAATCTTCCAGTTGGAGAATATTGGGTAACAGTAACAAGTGCTCATGGTGAATGTGCAACTGAACATGTAAAACTTTGTACAGTTAGTGCTCCTCTCTTGATTAATGTACAGCCGTTGTGTCATCCCACTTGTAGTAATGACGGTAGTTTTACTCTAACTGTTTGTGAGGGTGATAAACCCTATAAGATTTTTGTGACTGGTCCCGTTTGTCTGACTCGTTTTGTTTGTAAGGATGAATCGAATTGCCAAGTTTTTGACAATTTGCCAGCTGGTAACTATAATATTACTGTCATTGACAAAGATCACCAAGTTGAAGAAGCTTGTGTAACTTTGCACTCTAAAGTGTTTGAACCTTCAATTGAATGCCAGGCGTGTAAAATGCCTGTATGTACATTAGAAAATGGTGAAATCAAATATACTGTTTCCGGTGGCCATTATCCCATAACTGTATGTCTTGTTGATACATGTATTATGGAGGAAGAGGAAAATGATATGGATACTGAACCAGAACCGTCATGTTATAGTGGACACGATCATGGTGGACGTGGACGCGGACGTGGTTATTGTGGTGGACGTGGTCGTGGACATAGTGGTGGTCGTGGTCGTGGACATGGTGGTCGTGGTCGTGGAGGGTATGGTGGTAAACCGTCATGTGGTGATGGTATTGAAGGGAATGTACTTAAAAAGGTGTGTTATGATGGAGAAGGAAAACCGAAGGAATCGATGCTTCAAGAAATGGGATTCTTCAGTAATTTACCAGCAGGTGAATACGGAATCGTAGTTGTGGATGGATGTTGTCAACAGGCAACATGTTGTATAGAATTAATATCGGAGTCTCCAACTTTAATGATTGAACAGGTTTCTGGACAGGACGCTGAGTCTTGTAAAGATGAAAATTGTATTGTAGTTAAGGTAACCGCAGATGATTTCCCACTTGAATGTATATATCCTTTGAAATATACTCTGAGCTACGGATGTCTTAGTGGTGATATAAACGGTGACATGATTACTCATTGTAAAACTGTATCCAGTCCATGCTGCAAATTCAATGATTTGCCACCTTTTACTATAATTGATAAGACTGGTACTGAAATAAAATTAGAGGGTACTGTTATGGTTGAGTCATGTGATCTTTCTGATAGTACGCTGATTGAAATAACCTATGAAACTGATTTAGAAATAGATGCTAGTGTTATTCAAGAACCGACTGAAGGTCAATGTAATGGTATCATCGAATTACATATTAAAGGTGGGTGTCCTGAATACTTGGTTGAAGGATTGGGATGTTGTCCTACTAAATTTTGTGCATCGGGAGAGCCGGATGAATGTGGTTACATAAGTGTTGAAATCCCTAACATAGGGGCTCGTGCGTCAGGTGTAAGTGATAGTGAACCTGAATGTGAACCGGAATGTGAGCCTGAGTGCGAACCGGAATGCGGTGAATTGAAGGATGGTACTTACAAGATTCGTGTGACTGACGCATGTGGTATTGTTTGTGAAATTATAGTTGACATTTCTGAAGCGGATTCTAAGCCTATAAACATTCCGGTCGTTGAGTCAATTGTTTCCGCCGTTCCGCGATCAGCTATCGAAATATGTTCTGAATCTAATATAATTACTGAATTTTGTATAGAAGGTGGAGTTTTACCCTATAAGACTTTAACTTTAACGTATCTTGGGGATACGGCTCCATGTTATGGTGGAAATTTGGTGGACAGTTGTGAATATTTCAGTATCATAAAATGTGCGATTGACAAAGAATATGAAACTCCAGAAATCGTTCAAGAACTTGACAATCCATATGAGCGATTTATCAAAGATGGTCCAATTTGTTTCGAGCTTTTTACCATTACAAATCAGAATGAAATTGATGAAGCTCCTCCTGGATGCGTTGAACCTATTTTATCAGGACCCAATAAGTTTACCAAGTACGATATTTTATCCGGTAATTGGGATTCTGATATTCATGGATGTCTTTATGATGTTGGTATTTCAATTGAAGATATATCTTGCTGTGATACTAGTGGGGATTGTATTGAATTTACTTGTAAAGATGTGGGCAAAACTTTTATAGTATATGTTTTCCTTCAAGAGAAACAATGCCGAGATCGTTGTTTCCGTTTCGAAAGAGAAGTAAAGATTACCGATCCAAATGGAGGATGCGACCCTACATCCTGTGATAAAGGTAAAAGAGGTCCTAAATTGGTGTCTAGATCGAAAATCATGGGTAAATGTCGTTCCAATGGTCTAGATTGTCCTCAACCTGAATTTGATGAGATGCATTACTTACAATGCGAAGGTTTGAGAGGTGGATTTTGGAAAGCCGAAATTAAAGATTGTGCCGATCAAACATGTTTCACATTTTTTAAGATAAATGTTGATGGGCCTCCACGACCAACATGTTCTGACTTTGTCAAGATTAATCCAAAATGTGGTAAAAATAATGGAGCATTTGAATTTAGTGTTCTACAGCCGGCCTGTCCTGATGATTCGGAAAATACGCAAGAACTTTATATTCGTGTTGTTAAAGATGGTGATACTGTTCGTTATATTCAGGTAGAACCTGTTCCAGACAATGAAAATATTCCGGTCTCTATTACTGGTTTAGGTCCTGGTACCTATAAAATTTACATTATCAACACATTATCTTGTTTCGAGGAAGAATGTTGTGTAACGGTGCAAGAACCGGGACCAGTTGATCCATGTAATCCCGATGATCCATGCAATATTATGACTACGGAAATTTGTGAACATACACTTGAGAACGAGGATGGAACTGATCCAGAAGTCAGTCAACCGTATGTTAAACAACCGACATGTGGTCTTGATGGGTCAATTGGGTTCAATGTTGTTAGTTGTGTTCCTCCACTTACGGTAACCCTCCATTCCAAGGGTTTCAAGAAACGTTTATGTTTCCAAGAAATTCCCATGGCTGATGGAGCTGAACCGGAACCAGAGGATCCCTGCGCTTGCAAGGATACTACTATTCCGCCGACCCAGATAAATTTTGAGAATTTGGGTCAAGGTTGTTATTCGGTTGATTTTGAGGATTGCTGTGGATGTACCCAAATCAAAGGTATTGTTCTTACTGAGTGTAAAGTACCACTTCAAGCTTCCGGTGAAGTAGTGGAGGTTGATGATGGATATGTCTATCAAGTTTCCTATAGTGGCGGAAATGGTGTTATAATTGCTGATCTATGTGGACCTGTTGCTCTTAAAGAATGTTATCCGGCCACTAATTGTGATGATCCAGAGAATGTGATTATGATACCCGAAGAAGGCGAGGAATCTCTTTTGCCTGGGTGTTATACCTTAACATTGACTGATGAATGTAACCAGCGATGTACTCTTCGTTTCAAGATTCCTGGTGAGGATGGTAAAGAACCGAATTGTCACGAAACCAAAGTATGTGGTGAAAAGACTTGCGATAATTCTGTAAAGGTTTGTGTTGATGGTAAAAAAGGTCCTTATGATGTTTATTTAGTTAAACTTGATTCTTCCTAAAAAACCAAACATATATCTAAAAATTGAGAGGTTTCCGGAACAGCTAACATGATCTCAACGGATGGATACACTAGTTATATAAAAACCCTTTATATTGATTTCAAGGTAATTCTTTGAAATCAATATAACTTACATTGTACTGTTGTCATCCCTTTTGTCTTCTCTTTGAAGAGCATGTCCTACACCAAGGTGTAGTATCAAACTTACAATTTTCCATACTCATCCGGTGGGATGACAAGGTATTGCATGTTAAAGATAAGAAATCGACAATATTCCAGCAGTGCTCCTTATTAATTATTATTTGTTGGCTCATATATTCTGATGTTGATCTATATGAGCATTAATCATGGCTTCAAGAACTTGATTGATTTTGGCGTTACGGTGATCATAAGCCTCTACTTGTTCTCCAAGTTCAAGATCATCATCAGAGTCAAACATCTGAGCAAACCCCATTTGCACTAAAAGCTTACAAATATTCGGTACAAGTTCAGTGTTGAAGTCGTTTTTAACTTGTTCCCGATATATTACTCATAAATCAGCCTACTTCCATCAAAACTTAAGTTGGGATAAGATTCTCTATTCATATTCAGACTCATCAGGATCATCCCATTTATATATTTTGATCCTGTCTTTAGGCACTCCATCACCAAAACACGAATGCATTGAGTCAACACACTTATCACACTTTTGACAATATTTGACCGTGGGAGGATCTTCTTCTTTACTATATCTGGAGTGTTCTTTACATTTACATGAGTACCAATAACCCAACTCCCGAAACCGTTCCTTATTGATATGACACTGACTACAGTGCTCACAGGGATCATAGTATTCATAATGGCAACACTGACACCTGGTACAGTATCGATCCTTGCAGGGTAGGTGACATGAGCCGCACTTTAGGCAGTATTCCAGTAGGTGGTCTTCTTTATGGCACTGCTGGCATTTACTACAGTGTGGATCCTTAGAAGAGTGGCATTTACCACACTGAGTACAATGTCGATAGTCTTTGCTCCAGTACGAAACGCACTTTTGACATTGGTCACAGTGAATCGCATTTTCTGGCACGCATTTTCCACACTGGTCACAATGCTTCATTTCGCGAAATGGACCACACTCGTGACACTTTTCACAGTGATGATAATATCCTTTAGGACGGCACTTATTGCACGTGGGACAATAATAGGCTTCTTTAGTATGACAGAATCCACACTGATTGCAGTGTTTTTCAACTGCTCCCTCCACATTTCGTTGACACTTTTCACAGTAATGGTGACGGGTGTCAAAATTACCTTCAGGGAAATTATATTTGAAAGTGACCCAATTATAGTGACAATCTCCCCCATAGTGGCTATTAGTAATGGTGGACCACCGTTGACAGATCAGACAAAAGTAGTAAATGTCCATGCATTTTAGGAATGCAGTGTGGGCCAATTCATTACAGTTCTTTCCCCAGTCTGGGCCTCTATTCTGTGGTAATTCTTGTATGTTTTTTTGCAACTCCACAAATTCAGGTATTTCCATAACTCTAAAGTTTAGTTTTAGAAACTCAAATCAATTTTTTTTTGCGTAAGTTGTCGATCGAGACATCGAGATGAAATATAAACTCTATTTCGAAATTATAAAATGACCCGAACAGTCAGTTCGCTTCGCTTACACTAAGATTTTCTAATAATTTAGAAAAACTTTTAAAGGTGAGTTTGAGTTTCGTTGAAAGCGAATTTTTCTCGCCATGAAAAGAAATAAGATCAAAAAGAGCCTGAAGTTATCACCATAACAATAATTCTATATAATGTTATATAGAATCAGAATGTCAGATCCTGGACATTTTGAACTAGGAGGTAATCTTATTAAAAAAGAAAAGATCAGTGGTCCTGGATCCTATTTATTAAAAGGTGTACCCGATGGTAAATATAAAATTTTAATTAAGGATCCTAATGGTACAGTAGTTACTACTGATATAGTGGATGTCAATCAACGCAATAGTCCAGTTGCGAATCCTTCATCTGATGTCGAATATCAGACCGGACAGTTGGATGTTAGTAACTTTTCTACTGAAGTAGTTATAGAACCTGTTAAAGATTTGGAAATTAAATTACTAAATATTATCCAACCTACAAATAATAGTTTAGGGGCGATTGAATTGGAGTTATTGGGAGGACAAAAACCTTACCAGAGACTTGTTTTAGAAACTGAAGGGTCTGATTATAAACAACAGAAAAAAAACGCTCTCGATCAGAAAATAGTGTTGAATTATCTAAAATCTAATCGGAAATATATTTTGACTGCATATGATAAAGGTGATAATCAGGCTCAATTAATTATTCAACTAGAATCAAAAGAAGAACAATTACGTCGAGAACGAGAAGAGGAAGAAAGACACCGGAGAGAAATAGAGGAAAGACGACGAAGAGAAGAGGAGGAAAGGCGACAGAGAGAAGAGGAGGAAAGGCGACAGAGAGAAGAGGAGGAAAGGCGACAGAGAGAAAAAGAGGAGGAAAGACGACGACAGAAAGAGGAGGAAGAAAGGCTACTAAAAGAAGAGGAGGAAAGACGGTGGAGAGAAAGGGAGGAAAGGCGACAGAGAGAAGAGGAGGAAAGGCGACAGAGAGAAGATGATGAAAGACGACAGATAGAAGAGGATAGGATGCGGCGACGAGAGGA
>Ga0180437_10007928_pt1 | contig 13664 bp, 9 predicted proteins | sample SS_ome_4_FD_132410 | JGI IMG/M metagenome (GOLD analysis project Ga0180437, IMG submission 132410) | Hypersaline lake sediment archaeal communities from the Salton Sea, California, USA - SS_3_D_1 metaG | ecosystem: Environmental > Aquatic > Non-marine Saline and Alkaline > Hypersaline > Sediment...
TATATTTTGACAACCACAGATGTCAGGAAAATATCTTTGCCCATATGAGTTCCTTGACTCTCATCCTGGATTGTTTTGATCCTGTAGGCATATTTCTGAAGCCATCCTGAGACGATGAAGTATCCGACGGGCCAGGACAGAAGGCTTGCTAAACCGACAAGAATCATCGATTCCCTGGAAAGGAGGCCGATAAGAGAAGTTGATGATGCCCCCAGGACCCTCCGGATTCCGATTTTCCCCTTATCAAGTAGGCCTTTCACGTGATTGTAAAGGAGAACCGGCATATCGTTGGGTATCCGGATATCACCTTGAACATCATATATGACGAGAGGACCTACTCCCATGAAAATGGACCTAATCAGGGGGCAAGTTCCGTCCAGACAAATTATAACTTCAATACTGGATCGATCTACGGGGGTCAGGTCATAGTTCTTATAAAACTGAAATTATAAGAACTTATCCCGGCTCTCAACGTCAGGCCGGTATAATGTATCTGCAGTCGAATCAATGATTCAGCTCATAATTGCTTGACATCCCGACAAAACACGTTTTATTATCGCCATTGAGGGATACGATATATTGCTGTTTGGACAACATCCTGACCTAAGCTTACGCATATTCACTTTTTTTCAATCTTGAGCACTTATCTAACCGAAACGTCTTGAATGAAAAAGATTCGGAGGAGGATAGTCATGAGATCATTTCTTCTGCCCGGATCAGGGCATAGAAATAGGCTTATGCCCGCCCGGTTTTATACATTTCCAAAATCACCCCATCAAAGCCATCCCATAATTCTCCGGATCGTATCGGTGGCAGTTCTGATAATCCTGATCACTTCTATTTCACTTCCCTGGAACGCTGCCGACGCAAAAAAAGAGCGTGGTCCCATCAAAGTTGCCGGCTTATCAGGCGCGGTCGGAAATCTCTCCTATTTCGCAGATCTCAACCGTATGCCTGGAATGATCTATCACCTCAACGGTCACTCCTATATCATCGAACATGCAATCCGGCTTCTCAGGGAAGACGGTTGTCCAAACTGGGCGGATTTCGCCCAGTCTTATCTCCTTCACCTGGCCAGCGGGGCCGTTCACGCCGACGCCTACAGGGGCCGGGTAAAGATAAGGATCCAGCTCGAAGTTCTGTGGGGACTCTTCTCCGAGGATCTTTTCGAGTGGGACCTGACATGCGCTGCCGGATGCGACCATTACCATAACATATCCGATGGAAGCGGTCTCGATCTTACAGGATTCAGCTTTTTGAGCAAGGCGGCCGACTACCTTATCAAAATCCTGACGATTTATGCTTCCTGGTACACTTCAGGCACGGGTCTCGTCAACCTTGACATCGAGGTCGATCCGAATATCAACCATTCCTATCCATCAGGCGCGGATCTTTGCGCCGAGCATTACACGAATGCTCTGGAGACCTGGCGGAACGGGAAGTATCAATACCCAGCTCGGTCACAACAGGAAAGCGCCATGTACGAGCTCGGGTGGTCATGTCATCTCCTCGCAGACCTCTCCGTCGTACAGCACCTCTATGAGAAATTCATCGGAGGTCATGCCAGCTACGAAGATTTCGCCGATGGTCTGGGAGATGAACCCGGCCTGCACGTCGTCAAAGGAGATTTCGCTAATAAATTCAGCGGCGGAATTCCGGCTCCCCGCCAGCTTGCAGAGCAATTAGCGAGGACCATACGTGTCGAGCACCCGGAAAATTTCAATCTGGCCGAATATGGAGGAGACGCCGAGCGAATTCAAGCCGTTAATCTCGCTCTCCCGCTGGCGGAATGCTACGTTGCAGCCCTTCTTGCCCGGTTTATGACGGAGATCGGCGTTCCTAAGACACTTCCTCCTCTTAGGGGAACTGTTTACGTAAAGGGGAAGCAGGATAAAGTCGCCGGAGCATATGTTTTTTTTGCTCCTGTAAATACGATCGAACAGAATGTGGATCTTATGGAAAAATGGTCGGGTTGGAACCATGTTCGGACCGACTCAAACGGCATGTATTCCATTCCCGTAACCGGAAGCATGAAATATCTAATCCGTGCGGTCATGCCCGGATACAGCTTTGACGGCACGACGGATTCCACATTGGAATTCGGAGCAACAAGCTGTCCCGTGGAATACTTGCAGAAATCAGGAGCCACTCATACCGAAATATTGAATCTCCACCTCGAACCGCTCCCATTAAAGATGATGTCCGTCGTCCATATGCAGCAGAAAGAGCAGGAAGCGCTTAAGAAGAAAATTTTTCCTGGGCTCTTCATCGACAACAGCAGGAACTTTATCCCGCCCGGCACCCGGTTGTCACTCTCTGATACCGGCATTTCTAAAGGCCTGGCATCAGCCGTGACAAAAAGCCTCATGGAAACGGAGTGCTCAACGAGCGTCATCGGAGTCCAGGGAAATGACATCGGCCTTCCCTTTGAAGCCGTCGTCAATCTCCGTATTTTCAATTATCTGGATATCGCCAAAGGAAAGGTCATCACCTCTCCATCACTGATCCAGGCAGCGATCGATGGATTCCGGACAAAATGGAAGGCTGCCGGGCTGCCGATGTCTGCTTCGGGAGATCTGAAGACTCAACTTACCGGAAATGAAACCTTGAGACCTCTTGAGATCGTCAGCTCCGACGGTTTGCAAGCCATGAAAGCTTATCTGCCAAAAAAACAAACCACAACCCAGGAAGGATCCCAGCGGAACATCTTCAGTTTTATCTCCTCCGGGAGCAATGCCGAACGCTCTTCGCTTCTTTTGGATAACGGGCTGGCCCTTATTCCCACTCCGCGCGGAGTTGAGATCGAAGTCTCGACCATTGCGGCACAAGGATGCCTGCTGGCTCCTTCTTCCGTTAGTCTGACGACCAACGACGACGGAATGGCTTCCTTCCGGATCAAGGCAGGTAGTCATGCGGGAACGGTCCGCGTCCAAATAAAGGTCCTCAAGAATCCGGCTGCCCCTCAAATCCTTCCCACAGAAACCTTCGATATTTTCATCCAGCCGAGGCTTTTAGGTCCTGATCCCAAGTCGGAGTCCCGGATCCAATTGGAACCTGTCCCTCTTCTGAATATGGTCCGGGCTGCTCGCCTCGTTCCCGGCCCGCAGCAAGACATCTACCGGACATCGATCCAGGTAAGCCCCCAGAAGATCGCGCATAATAATTTCGATTTGTCGGCCAGCTTTAAACCGGCGCCTCAAGCGTCTCCTGCTTCTAAGCATGTTGTCGAAAAGGGGCAGACGGCAGCGGCTTCAACTCCGACACCTGACATCAGCGGCACCTGGAAGAGCAGCATCGGACTGGTATATGAAATCACCCAAGCAGGAAGCACCTTCACCTGGTACGTCGCCTCGCTCAACCAGAAGGCAGAGGGAACGATCGACGGGAGCTCGGTGAAAGCCTCTTGGCGCGGTCTTCTCAGAAGGGATTCCGCGACGGGAAAGATAATCCTGGATGCCTCGGGACGGGCCGTCCGGATCGAGTGGTCGAACAATGTCATCTTTTTCCGATAGCTCTTCTGAAAAGAGGACAGAGCTGAAAGAATATAGAATGGAGGAAGAATGAAAAAATGGATATCGGTTGTCTCCACGGTGTTTCTGGCGGCCTCGATGAACGCCCAGAGCGTCGCTCCTAATGAGGTTAAGGTCTTTAGGCACCCGGATTGGATCGGAGATTCGGCCTCTTATAAGGTCGAGGAGGGAATGAGACACAAACTGGTTGTCTACCTCGGAAACCTGGACAATGCCATATCTTCGATGCTTATCGGAGCCGAAGTCGCTGTCATGGCTTTTCAAGATTCCGGTTTCAATAACTGGTTCCCGGGTGTAATTACTAATCAAGACAAGGCCTATTTCAAGAAAGGAGATCTCCAGGGATTAAAAGGTCAATGGAACGACTCCATTTCTTCACTTGTTGTTTTCCGGGTGAAGGATTTCAATCAGCTCCGATATAATCAAGATCCGTGGGGTGTCTATTTGCATAAAGCGCCCTCCTCCAAGGGGCCTGATGGGGGAAATCGTTTCATACCCATGCCAGAAGATGCTAAAAAGATCGAAGTCCGTCACGGCCTGCTGGGCAATGACTGGGACAACAAACTGGATTATGTCAGGCTGCATCGGCATCTGGAGATCACTCTCTACGATCAGGTCCAGTTTCAGGGAGAGATGCTATATCTGCCCGGAGCTTCTCCTGAGAGTCTGCCGAGTTTCGGCTTTCAAGACCTGCATTTTCCGCTCGGCCGTTATGACTTCGCGGAAAAAGTATCGTCTTTAGTCTTGAGGATGAGAGGAGCAGTCCCTCCCCCCCCGGAGCGGAAAGGCGGCGGTTCCGGAACCGTACACCGGGCGCCTCCGGCAGGCGATACGCCCAAAACCGTGCAGATGAAGCTGGGAACCATCAATCTCGGCATTGCGGATATCTCCGGAGTGTGGAAAAGCAACATCGGGCTGGTCTACGAAATCGTCCAGGACAATGATAAGTTCACCTGGATAGTCACTATTCAGAACCAGCTCGGAGAGGGCCTGATCACCGGAGATTCAATCAGCGCGACCTGGTCGGACCGCAAAGGGAGGGGCAGCGCAAAGGGAAAGATTATCAAAAACAGAGAAGGAAAAGCAGTCCGGATAGAATGGTCGAACGGAGTCGTTTTCACCCGTTAGCAGTCTGTCCATCATCGTTTCTCCGCCAAGGAATAATCCGGGGGCTGTGACGGAGGAATGTTATTCGGCCCCCCCCGCGGCCGGGAGAACAGATATTATGAGAAAAAGATTTATTTCCCTCATTCTCGGTCTTGTCCTGTTGTCATCATCAGCGGCAGCGACAGAATACTTTGTAAATCCCCAGGGAAGCGATTCGGCATCCGGAAGCCGGGAAGCCCCCTGGAAAACCATCCAAAAGGCGGCCGAAACGATGGGGCCCGGAGACCTGGTCTTCATCGCAGCCGGACTGTATCATGAATCGATCACGACCGTCAGAGACGGAGACGCGGAGAGAGGGCCTATCTCTTTCGCCGCTCTGGGTGACGGGAATCCCGTTATAGACGGATCCGGCCTCGAAGAAGAGACGGGATTCACCATCGCACATTCCTATATCAAACTTAAAGGACTCGAAATCCGTAAATGGAGAGGGACGGGCATCTGGATCTCAGGGGCAGGATTTGTAAGTATCGAGCGCTGTGAAGTTCATCAGGTTCCCTATGGGATCGGAGCGGCCGACGGGACCCACGATTTCACCCTGAAAAACGTCCGGATCCACCATTTCGACCTCTATGGGTTCGACGTCTCGCCTTCGGGAGGAGAAGACTGTTTCAACGGATTGATTGAAGACTGCGTCGCCCACACCGGACGGGATCCTGAACAGAACGTCGACGGTTTCGCGCTCGGCCACGGCAACCAATACGGCTTCCGTTTCATCCGATGCGAAGCCTATGAAGTCTTCGACGGATTCGATATCAGCGCCAAGGATACAATCCTGGATAAATGCTCGGCCCATGACTGCTGGAACGGCGGATACAAGTTGTGGCAGGACAGGATTATCCTGAACAGCTGTCTGGCTTACGACAACAAGGAGTCGAACGTCGAACTCGACTGGGACGAAAGTCCGGGAACGGTGACTCTCTCCAACTGTACCTTCGTCGGTTCCGGTGCTTTCAACATCTGGGTCGAGAACTCCGGGGATTCCCTCCATATGTACAACTGCATCATCACCTCGGGAGAGAATATAGGACTGGCCTTCGAACAGGCCGGAATTCGAAACTACCGGGGAGACTTCAACGTTTTTCATAACAACAATGCTGAGCGGGCGGTCGTCGTCGCCTATGAGGACGAATTCCGGCTTGACCAGGTGGCCGGAGGAGAATGGACACGGGCCAGCGGGCAGGACAGCCACTCCATCGTCATCGAAAATCCCGAATCCGAACTCTTCATCAACAGGAAAATGCGGGATTTCAGGCTTCGCCCCGGTTGTCCGGCCATCGACAGCGGAACTGCGACCAAAGCCCCACTGGACGACTTTCTTGGAACAGGCAGGCCTTATGGATCCGGTATCGATATAGGTGCCTTCGAATGGACCCCGGAAAAAATATCGCGGTTTTCAGCCTCGGCAAAAGTCACTCCCACCCGGGATGAGAGTGACGGGAGCTATCAATAAATCGAGAAGGAGGAAGATAAATGCGCTTTTTCAAAGCTGCGGTCATATTCCTTTTGACGGGATTCGCTGTTGTCACAGTCCTTAACTCATCCCAGGAGAGACAGCCGGACATCTCCGGCATATGGAAAAGTAACATCGGACATATCTACATCATAGAGGTCTCTGGAAGCCGCTTCACCTGGAATGCGGAAACGATGAAACAGAAGGCATCCGGTACGATCGATGGAAGACGACTGACGGCTTCGTGGCAGGTTGGAAGGCGAAGTCAATCCGCGACCGGCAAGATTGTGGAAGTCAACGAACAAGGCCGTGCTCTCCGGATTGAATGGTCCAATAAAGTCGTATTCTTCCGCGACGGGGATAGAGAACTGGGGGAGTACACCGAACAGCCGCCGTCCGCTGGGGAAGATCTAAATCTCCGGGCAGGAGGTCTGCCGGATATTTCCGGTGACTGGTTCAGTAATCGCGGGCACCGGCTCTCTGTCTATCAAAACGGTCCGGAATTCCGCATCATCTACAAAGCCTCAGGCGCCGCCTCTCTAGGACGCTTCGAAGGAGACCCTCCCAACTTAATGTTGATCACCGATTTTGAGGGGGGGAGAATCGAAGGCCGTGTCATAGAAGTGGATCCGAACGGCCGGGCTCACCTCATCGAGTGGTCGAACGGAATGGTCATGGGACGAGAGCCCTTTGGAGAGAGAGGCCCGTCCCATGAGGAGCGCAGCCGGGAGATTGAAGAGGAGAGGCCTCATGATGCCCCGTCGGAGATGACCGGAGGACCGGATATCTCTGGGACATGGGACAGCTCGGTCAAAAGGACCTACGAGATCGTCCAGAAGGGAGCAGAGTTTTCCTGGACGGTCAAAGGAACGAACGAAAAAGCCTCCGGCATTATCGAGGGAGATCATATCACTGTCGAGTGGTACGGAGAAGTCGGAAGAGGCAGGGCCGAAGGCCATATCACCGGGATCCATGAAACCGGAAGAGTCATAGAGATCGAGTGGTCGAACGGCGTCGTTTTCATGAGACCCGCCGCAGATGCCGTACAGGATCAAGAGACCGCACCGGCCTCAATAAAAGCTAAGAATATCGCATCAGTGGTCGATATCAAGACCGTCGAAATATCGAAAGAAGCTCTGAAGAAGCTCATTCCTCACCTCTCTCTGAAATCCGTTTTCAACGAATGGGTGAAAGCAGGCGGGCCGATCGGAGGTCTCGGCTACGATGTCCGATTCTTATCGAACACCCCGAAGGGTAAGAAAATCATATTGGTCACGGATAACTACAGCGGCGTCAACAAGAGCATCGACGGTGGAATGAACTGGTTCGCCTCGAATACAGGCATCAATGCCAGGTCAGGTGATTCCCAGGATGCTATCCCTGTATTCTCCTTGACGGTCGATCCCAACGATCCCAACATCGTCTGGGCCGGACTGAAAGACAAGAAAGGAATCTATAAATCGACCGACGTCGGCGCGACATGGACCGACCTTACCGCAAACCTTCATATTAGCGAAAAACAGTTCGTTTTCAGGGGATTCACCATCATGCCCGGCGATTCCAAAACCGTTTTCGCCCAGGGAGAGATTCCGACGGATTATGATGGACTAGCCTTCAATAAGGTCAAGGGGCGGATTTATCTCACCCGGAACGGAGGAAGAACTTGGGCCAGTGTCCGGGAAGAAAAAGATCTTATCCGCTATGTGATCATCAATCCGCAAAATAGGAATATCATCTATGCTTCCTGCGGCATCTTCGACCGGGAAGCCTCGAACTCCGACTGCAAAGCTCTGGCAAAAATACAGAACCTGGAGCAGTCATGGGGAGCGAGAGGAGGAGTGGGCGTGCTCAAGAGCATGGACGGGGGGAAAACATGGCAAGCGCTTGACCGCAGAAACGGACTCAACGACCTTTACGTCGGAAGTCTTGTAATGCATCCTGTCGATCCCGATATCCTTCTCGCCGGCTGCGGCAACAACGCTGCCTCACCCTACCGTGTCAACAACAAACTCCATTTCACCGGAGGAGTTTTCCGCACGGATAACGGCGGAGTACGATGGATTCAGACTCTCAAGGACGAAATCATCACATCCGTAGAGTTCGCTCCATCCAATCCCAACATAGCATATGCCGGCGGCCGTCATAATTTCTACGCAAGCGATGATTCCGGAAAAACGTGGCAGCGGGTCAGCGGCGGCAAGGAGCCCTGGGGGCCTCCGGGAGTGATCGCCGGTTTTCCTATCGATATTCTCGTCGATCCGGACGATGCCGACATTCTTTTCGTCAATAACTACGGAGGAGGTAATGTCAAGTCGACCGACGGCGGGAAAACCTGGACTCTGGCCAGTCAGGGCTATACGGGAGCGCTGATGTACGACATCGCCCTCCATCCTAACAACAACGATATCGTTTTCGCGGCCGCACGTAGCGGACTCTTCATGACGGAGAACGCGGGAGCCAGTTGGCGGGGCCTGTCCTCTGAAGCAGTCTTGTTTCCCGAGAGCTATTCCGTCGCCGTAAAACCCGGGAGAGAGAACATCGTAATCGCCTCCCAGGAAATGGGCGGAATCGTGGCCCGGAGCACCGATGGCGGAAAAACCTGGGTTAAAGTGCTCCAGCTTCCTGTGAAAATGGGCGATCCACTGGAAGCCTACGGATTCAAAAGAATCGTTTTCGCTCCCTCTGCCCCCAACTTCGTCTACGGGGGATCCTGCCGGCTGAATAACAAACTCGATGATCATCCGACGGCTTACGGTGTCTACAAGTCGGCCAAAGAGGGAGCTCCCAACTCCTGGATCGAAGCGAACGATGCGTCCATGAAAAACCAGGCCGTCAATGACCTTGCCGTCCATCCAAAAAATCACAACGTCGTTTATGCTGCAACAGTCAAGGGAGGCCTGTTCAAAACAATTGACGGGGGGAAATCCTGGTCTGTTATCCGTATTTTCGCCGACCGTGACGTCCGTTCGGTAGCGATCGATCCCATCGATCCGATGACCGTCTATGCAGGCCTTCAGAAGGGCGGGGTCTACCGCTCGACCGATGACGGAAAGAACTGGCATAGAATGGCTGCAGGGATTAATGAAAATCAGATGGTTTGGGCTCTCGTCGTCGATCCCGTCGATAGGTCAGCCTGGGCCGGAACCCGCCGCTCCGGTGTTTATAAATGGGATTCCATTGAACAGCAGTGGATTCCGGTAAACAAAGGACTCAGCACCAGAGCGGTTGTCGACCTCGAGATCTCCGCCGATGGGCGGGTTCTCTACGCCTCGACAACGGGAGAGGGCGTGTTCCGATACGAAAAGAAATGAGAGACCGATCATCATTTTTGCCGCCTGGGATAAAGCCGGCATTTCATCTGCCGAAAAGAATGCTTGCTTGGGCGGCATTACTGGTTTTCTCGGCTTTAGCAGGAGCGGTGCTGTTTTCCCGTTCCGCCGTCTCCGATGTTGATTTGAATCCGGAGAAGATCATTCGCGGTACCGTGATCGACGAGAAGTCCTGCGGCGTTTCCGGCGCAACAGTTCGGATTCAAACATCCCAGCGCTCCACAGTGACTTCCTCAGATGGTTCGTTCACAATCGCCGTCCCCGATTCCGCGGCACAGATCTTTTTTAAACTGACCGCATGGGCGAAAGGATATTTCATAGGCGGCCCCGTCAAAGCGTCTTCCGGGGAGACGGATGTAATAATTTCCATTCACCGTCACAGCGCCGAGGACAACCCCGATTATAAATGGCTCCCGTCGCAGCGATCAGAAGGCACCGGGGAAAATCAGGGCTGCGCAGAATGCCACTTCCGGGGAAAAACCGATTCACTTCCTCCCCTTCCGGTCGACGAGTGGCTTGAAGACGCCCATTCCCAGTCCGCAGTGAATCCCCGGTTTCTCACTTTGTATTCCGGGACAGATGTTACAGGACGCCGAAGCCCTTTGACACGCTATATGCACCAGAGGGATTACGGGACTTTTCCTTTGGCACCTGACATTAACGAATCGTATTTTGGTCCGGGATACCGGCTCGATTTTCCCCAACATTCCGGCAGCTGTGCAGCCTGCCACATGGCCGCAGCAGCCGTAAATGCCCCTTATGACACGGATCCTATCGAAGTCAACGGGGTCGGCCTCGAAGGCATAAACTGCGATTTCTGTCATAAGATATGGGATGTCCGTCTCGATCCCGTCACGGGACTTCCATTCCCGAATATGCCGGGAGTGCTTTCCTTCGAGTTCCGCCGGCCTTTTGACGGCCATCAGTTTTTTGCCGGACCTCTGGACGACATCGCCCCCGGGGAAGACACCTTCTCCGAACTTCAGAAAAAAAGCCAGATCTGCGCCCCATGTCATTTCGGAGTATTTTGGGATACGGTTATTTACGATTCCTTCGGGGAGTGGTTGAGAAGCCCGTACAGCGACGCAGACACCGGTAAAACCTGTCAAGCCTGCCACATGCCGAATACGGGGGCGGAGATCTTCGCTCTCCCGGAAAAGGGAGGACTTAAGCGCAGTCCCGGGACGATTTTCAGCCATAAAATGCCCGGTGCCAGAGACCAAAGCCTTCTTGAGAATGCCGTCTCGATGACCCTGGAAGCGACAGGATCGCCTTTTGGAATACGGGTCAAGGCAACCATCAAAAACGACCAGACGGGTCACCATGTCCCTACAGACTCGCCTCTTCGGCATCTGATTCTCGTTGTCCGTGCTTTCGGGGCGGACGGAAAAGAACTGGCCCTCAAGTCCGGCCCGATCCTTCCTGAATGGTGCGGAACCGGTGATGTAGAGAAAGGATGCTACGCGGGACTTCCCGGCAGGGTTTTCATCAAGCTTCTTAAAGAGGCCTGGACAGGAGTCTCACCGACAGCGGCATACTGGAATCCTGTGCGTATTGTAATGGATACCCGGATTGCGGCCTTCGCGTCCGATGTCAGCGAATATCTGTTTGAAATACCAGAGAACGGAGGACCGGCGCATGTCGAGGCAGTCCTCATCTATCGAAGAGCATACAAAGATCTCATGAAATGGAAAGGCTGGAACGAACCGGACATCATTATGGAATCGGCCTCATGTTCCCTCTCAGGAACCAGCTGACATTTCCGGAATTCGAGGGGCACAATCTTCAATATCAGATCCGGGATTATTACTATTTCGGCCGCAGTTCTTCTAAATTTATAAGTAATTTCTTTTTGAGCTTGCTCCGAATCCCTCACAATTTTCTTCAATATCCGCCCTCTGACATCTTTAAATAAAATTATCACACCGAAAAAGCCGAGGTCAAGGACTCAAAGAGCATCACAATTCACCTAAAGCATCAAAATCCATAGGTTCAAGATAGACTCGGCCCTTTCCCCGCTCTCCTCGGCTGCCATCAAGAGCTCCTTTTGGACATGATGAGGCGGAGGTGGCCGTTGAGCCTCGAAGGAACAGCTCGAAATAATAGAAGAACACCCGGTAAAACACCGTGTGTTCCGGATGACGCTGGCGGTAGATCCCTGCCATGGCAGGGGAGTTTATTCATGAAATGAGCCAAAGAGCAGAAAATAGCCTCAAACACCCGATACTCCTGGAATACTTCAGAGATAAAAGAAGTTTAGCTTAACACGGATGTCATCAGATGTTGACGAAAGAAAGTATATTTTGACAACCACAGATGTCAAGAAAAATGCTTTAGAATTTGACAATGAAACACAATGGCAAGAACATCTACAAAGCAAAAAATGGGCGGAACAGATCGGATATGAATTCGACAGAGACTTTTGCCCTGCAATACCAAGATGCCCTTCTTTATCAAAACTTGCGATTATTTATGAAAAAAATGGCGAATATGAAAAGGCCATCAGTGTGTGTGAAAACAGCTAGGGTGACATCTTTTTCTTTGATCTCGAATTTTCTGGAAACAGCTCCAGGATCTCTTCCTCCATGGCCGGGGTCTATTACGATGCAGGTATTTTGGAGTGGGCCCATATCGAGATAAAAGATAGGGAAAAGGGGAGGGGTGAATCAAAAAAGTTTTAAAAACTTTTCTTAGACATAGCGAAATTTCAAACATTTATGCCGCTCTTTTAAGAGGCGATTTTCCAACGAAGAATTATCTTTTCATCTTTGGAAGACTGGTCCATACGAACATATGATCCCACTCCCAAATACTGCCCATATTCTCATTGACACCAGAGCCTCTTGATTCCAAACTGAAGGAAGGGTGAAACGCAGTGCATTGGGGTGGAATATGAAATCAAGAGTTTTATTTATTTTTGTAATCTTATTAAGTTTTTCAATAGTACAACTCCATGGTTATAGTCAGGATGTAAAATGGAAAGGCATAATTGAAGAGGAAGATGGGATTAAGGTCATAAAAAATCCAGCAGAGCCATTATATGGAGAAATCACTTTTAAGTTGGAAGAGGACCTCTCAATAGGAAACGAGAAGGATGAAAATTATTTATTTTACAGGACTTGGCACCTCGCGGTTGATAGACAAGGGAACATATATGTTTTAGATGGTGGCAACAAATGTATCCAGGTATTCGATAAACAAGGGCAATATCTCCGTACTATCGGTCGAAAAGGCCAGGGTCCAGGAGAATTCCGAAGTCCCCAAAATGTGTTCGTTAATGACAAGAACGGAGAGGTATATGTGCCAGATTTTCGAAGCATAAAAGTCTTCGCCTCGAATGGTAACTATCTAAAAACCATTCCATTAGAATCATACAATCGTTCATATTGCATCAGTCCTGATGGAATTATTCTTGGAGAGATTGACAAAATCACGTTTGATGAAAATAACGTAGCAGAAACGAGAAAATACCTTTCATCTTTGAGACTTATTAACAACATGGATGGTTCATAGACAGCTATTGTTTCCTATCCAGATCAAATCTCGAAAATTATTGAGGGGCGGGTAATCAAGTTTAGACATGGCTATGAGCACAGATTCTTTATGTGTGCAATTGGCCCAAAAATTTTTATATATGGATTTTCCTTAGATTATGATTTAAATATCATCGATAGCACAGGGAAATTTCTCCTAAAGATTCAAAAAGAAAGCCCTGTCTTCTCCATCTCAAAAAAAGAAAAGGACACTGTAAGGGAGGAATATCGTGATTCTCCGATAAAAAACGTAAATAACATCCCATTCCCCAAGCATAAACCACATTTCGGAAAAATTCTTGCGGATGGTGATTGGATTTTTGTCGAGCATTACAAATCTCCTCAAGAACAGAGTGAAGTTTGGTCTTTGGATGTTTTTAATACTCAAGGCTTCTATCTGTATAAAATATCGTGTCCGCTCCGTCCATATCTTATAAAAAACGGATACGTTTATTTGATAAAAGTATTTGAAGAGAGCGGTGATGTCCTGGTCAAACGCTATAATGGTTTTATCGATTCAGACCAAAATGAATCGCAATTTTAGGTGTATCTCCTTGCAATAGACTAAGGAGGACACTATTGAAGAAAAGAAGAACATTTGACGACAATTTCAAAGCGAGAGTAGCATTGGAAGCGATCAAGGGAGAACGGACAA
>Ga0180437_10007929_pt1 | contig 13659 bp, 4 predicted proteins | sample SS_ome_4_FD_132410 | JGI IMG/M metagenome (GOLD analysis project Ga0180437, IMG submission 132410) | Hypersaline lake sediment archaeal communities from the Salton Sea, California, USA - SS_3_D_1 metaG | ecosystem: Environmental > Aquatic > Non-marine Saline and Alkaline > Hypersaline > Sediment...
CGTCGCCGTCTCGACGAGACGGGCCTCTATGGCACGCGCGCTGTCGTGCACGTCGGCAATCCGTCGTCTTTTCCCTTCCCGCCCTATTTGGCCAGCTTGGTCGTCTGCGAGGAGCCGGAGAAACTGGGGGCTGGGTTGAGTAGTACTCTCGTCGAGACACTTTTCCATCCTCTGCGACCCTACGGTGGTGTGGCATGTCTGTTTGGCGACAAGCTTGACCTGGAAGCGGTGCGAAAGGCGGTTGAGGATGCGGAGTTGAAGAATGCCGAGGTCAAACGAGCGGGCGACCTCTTGCTTCTGACACGAGTTGGCGCTCTGCCGGGTTCGGCGGATTGGACTCACCAGTACGCAGACCCGGCGAACACCGGCGTTTCGAAGGACGCTCTCGTTAAGGCCCCGCTTGGCTTGCTCTGGTTCGGCGGTTCATCTAACAAGGAGATTCTGCCTCGTCACGGACACGGACCCTCGGAACAGATTGTTGGCGGGCGCTTGTTCATCGAAGGACCGGACGTAATCCGTGCTCTGGACGTCTATACAGGGCGTGTCCTATGGGGGACGTCTCTACCTGACGTTGGCAAAGCGTACGACAACACCAGTCATCAGCCGGGAGCGAACGCGCTCGGCAGCAATTACGTATCGGTTCATGACGGGATCTATGTTGCCTACGGGAAAACCTGCATTCGCCTCGATCCGGCTACCGGCAGTAAGCTATCAGAATTTCAGCTCCCACCGGCCGCCGACGCTGAAGAACCTCCGATGTGGGGTCGCATCGGCGTCTGCGACGATTTGTTGCTGGCCGCTTCCGACCCAATTACCTTTGACGACAAGATACGCGGTTTGACGTGGAATGCCGTCGCCAGCAAACGCGTGGTCATCATGAACCGGTACACCGGTGACGTACTGTGGACGCGCGACGCGGAGCACGGTTTCCGCCACAACGCGATCGCAGTCGGCGGCGGCAAGGTCTTCTGTATCGACACCCTGACTGAGGCCATGCTTAAGCGCATGAAACGCAGAGGTAACGCGCTGGAGGTTCAGGGCACACTGTACGCCCTTGACGTTCGTGACGGCGCAGAGGTTTGGCGAACGAAAGACGACGTGTTCGGAACATGGCTCGGATACTCCGACGAACACGATATACTGCTCCAGGCCGGAAGGCCATCGCGGGACATGCTCAACGACGAACCGGGCGACAGACTTATTGCTTACCGTGGTCGAGACGGGAGCGTTTTGTGGGACAAGGCCGTCAAATACGGCGGGCCGTGTTTGCTTCACCACGAGACTCTCATTACCCAGGGTGAAGCGTTGAACCTGCTGACCGGCGAGCAGAAGATGCGGCGGCACCCGCTGACCGGTGCAATGATTCCCTGGGAGTTCTCTCGGAATTACGGCTGTAACACCGCCGTTGCCAGTGAGCATCTGCTGACGTTCCGCTCGGCTGCTGCCGGCTTCTTCGATCTTCAAAACGACGGTGGTACAGCCAACCTGGGAGGGTTCAAATCAGGCTGTACCTCGAACCTGATCGTGGCGAACGGCGTTCTAAGCGCACCGGATTACACACGCACCTGCACATGCAGCTACCAGAACCAGACGTCGCTCGCCCTCGTGCACATGCCCGAGGTTGAGATGTGGGCGTTTAACAGGTTCAAGGCGGGAGACGAGCCGGTCAAGCGCGTCGGGATAAACTTCGGCGCTCCCGGCGACCGTCGCGCGGATGACGGCACTTTGTGGCTGGACTATCCAAGCGTCGGCGGTCCGTCGCCGGATATTCCGGTGCGGATCGTACCAGAAGAGCCGGAATGGTTCCGCCGCCACTCGTCGCGGGTCCGGGGTGATGGCCTGGCATGGGTGGGGGCGTCAGCCGTGAAGGGCATCGAATCGGCGACGGTCACCTTGGCGCCAGGTGCTACGAGCGAACGCTCGTACACCGTGCGTCTGCATTTTGTTGAGCCGGACGATCTGGGCCCGGGGGAGCGCGTATTCGATGTCGCAATCCAGGGACAGCCGGCGCTCGCGGGTTTCGATATAGTCAAGGAAGCGGGCGCGAAGTTGCGTCCGGTTGTCAAGGAGTTTCAAAGTATAAAGGTCAAGCAGGATCTGACAATAACATTCGCACGTTCTCAGTCGGGAACGGTTCACGGTCCGGTGATCTGCGGTGTTGAAATTGTGGCGGAATCAGGATAGGACGGGACTTCTTCAGTCATCCGACGCCCTTCTGTTCGCGCAGGAAACCGGGTTGGTCGGTACAAGAGTGGGGGCAGGTAACAATCATGAGAAAAGCTCTCTTACTGGCAGCTGTTTTGTGTCTATTGGCGCACGCAGCGGCTGCGGACTGGCCCCAGTACCGGGCTGATGCCTCTCGCAGCGGGTATACCAGCGATCGGCTGGCGGCCGATCTCTCACCTAGATGGGTCTATAAGGCACGACATAACCCCAGGCCCGCGTGGTTGGGCGACGACACACGGATGCCGTTCGACTATGCCTACCACGCGGTGGTTGCTGATGGCACGCTGTTTTTCGGCAGTTCGACGGACTGCAAGGTCTACGCTCTCGACGCGGCAACAGGCGAGGAACGGTGGACCTTCTTCACGGACGGACCAGTGCGTTTTGCACCGGCCGTATGGAAGGATCGCGTTTTCGCTGTAAGCGATGACGGGTATCTGTATTGTCTCTCCGCAAAAGAAGGCGCGCTCTTGTGGAAAAAACGCGGCGGACCGGACGAGTCGATGCTGCTCGGCAACGATCGGATGATCTCGCGATGGCCTGCACGCGGCGGCCCTGCGATCGTCGACGGTGTCCTGTATTTCGGAGCAGGCATCTGGCCGTCAGAGGGCATTTACCTGTATGCCGTTGACGCTGCCACGGGCAAGACGTTATGGCTCAACGACAGCTCCGGTTCCATAGAGATGGACCAGCCCCACAACACAGCGCGAGCAAAGAGCGGCGCGTCGGCGCAAGGCTATTTGATTGTTACAGGAGATCGCTTGTTTGTGCCGACCGGTCGCGCGATACCGGCCGCTTTTGACAGCAAAACCGGGGAGTTCCTCTATTTTCATCTCCAGGCAAACCGTGCTGCCAGCAGTTCATCGGTGACAGCGCTCGGCCAACGTTTTGTTAGCGACGGCGTTCTGTTTGATGGCGAGACGGGCAAACGTGAAGCGCGCCTCGGTTGTTCCGCCCTTGCTGCGACCCCGAGACACGTCCTCTACGCCGTTGATGGCGAGATAAGCTCTGCAGACTGCAGGAACATGATCGTTGAGAAGGACACCGTTGACCGTAAGGGCAAGCCCGTCAAGAAGAAGGTTCTAAACCGTCCTGAGTGGACAATGGCAACACCTCACCGCGGCATCATATCGCTCATTGTTGCGGGCGATTCGGCCGTTTTCGGCACAACTGACAAGAAAGTTGTCGTCGCAGACGCGAGTTCAAGAGAGATCGTCTGGAGCGCAGACGTGGACGGTTGTCCGTTCGGCTTGGCGGTTGCCGCCGGCAGGCTGTACGTGAGCACGGATCAGGGCACGGTCTACTGCTTTGACGACAGCGGCAAACGAACGCCGACTGTGATAGAGCCGAAGCGAGCTGGGTCGACGTATCCGTCCGATGGCGAGTACGCTGAAGCAGCCGAGGAGATCATCCGAGCCGGCGGTGTGACCGGAGGGTACTGTCTGGACCTTGGCTGTGGTGATGGTGCGCTGGCATACGAGCTGGCCAAGCGCACGAATCTCCAGATCTACGCGGTTGAGTCCGACCTGGATAGGGTCCGTGTTGCCCGCAAGAAGCTGGACGAGGCCGGAATGTATGGTGTACGCGTGACGGTACATCAACGCGACCTCGAGAACTCGGCGTATCCGCCGTACTTCGCAAATCTGATCGTCTCGAGCCGGTCGGTCCAGACAGGCGCGGCTGGAGTGCCTGCCGCCGAGGCGTATCGTATGCAACGGCCATATGGAGGCGTGGCTGTTGTTGGGAAACCCGGCGCAATGAAAGCCAACGTGCGCGGAAAGCTCGACGGTGCCGGCACGTGGACGCATCAGTACTGCGACCCGGCTAACACCTGCTGTTCAACGGACACGCTTGTGAAAGCTCCTCTCGGGATGTTGTGGTTCAGGGACAGCGACTTTCTTATGCCGTCACGTCACGGGCGCGGTCCGGCTCCGCTTTTCGCCGACGGCAGGCTGTTCGTCGAAGGAATGCACGCGCTGCGCGCCGTGGACGCTTACAACGGGCGCACACTGTGGGAGTTTCCCCTCGAAAACATCCTCACGCCGTACGACCAGGAGCACCTTGTGGGAACAGCGAACACGAACAGCAACTTCTGCATGGCGGGCGACAGCATCTACCTCCGCACGGGCGCTCGATGTCTGCGAATCGACGCGGCAACGGGCAGGCAGATGGCGGAGTTTCCCACACCGCTGCCGGCCGGCCAGCCGGGTACCTGGGGATATATCGCGTGTGAGAACGGTACGATTTTCGGGACGGTCGCGAATACGGAACACGTTGTGTACTGGACGTTCGGGAAATCCGACATGACGAAATTGTTCGGCGAGTCGTCGGCGTTTTTCGCTCTTGACGCCGAGACCGGAAAGTTGAAGTGGAGTTACACGGCTGGCAACTCGATCCGACACAACAACATCGCCATAGGAGATGGACGGGTATTCCTGATTGACCGACCCCTCGACGTCGTTGACACCTTTGCTTATCAGGAAGCCAAACGACGGCGCAAGCCTTTGCCGGAAAAGGCGACGAACGCCATCAAGGACGAAAAAGCGGAACTGGTTTGCCTCGACGCGAACACCGGCCAGCTTCTTTGGAAGACGGACGACGACGTCTACGGCACGCTGCTGGCGCTTAGTGTCAAACACGACATACTGTTAATGACTCAACAGCACACGCGGTTCAAGCTGCCTTCTGAAAGAGGAGGGCGCGTGACCGCGTTCCGCGCTTCGGACGGCACGCTTCTCTGGAACGCGAAAACCGATCGACGCGAGAAATCCTCGCGGCCGATAATCAACGATGGTATCATCTACAATGAGCCGGGTGCCTGGAACCTGCTCACCGGGGAGAGAATGGATTTCAACTTCGAGCGTTCTTACGGCTGCGGCATACTGTCAGGTTCACCGAATCTGTTGGTTTATAGATCAGCCACCCTCGGCTATCGTGATCTGGCACACGGCACTGAGACGGAGAACTACGGCGGTATCCGGCCCGCCTGCTGGATCAACGCGCTGCCCGTTGGCGGATTGGTGCTTCTCCCCGACGCAACGAGCCGGTGCACTTGCGGCTACCTCATCAAGGCCTCGATCGCATTGCAGCCACAGGGCGAATTGTAGTAGGCTGCCGGTCACTTAGACGACAGAAAGTGTCACGGTAGAGGGAAATCATCATGAGAATCTTCTGCTGCACCATGCTGTTTCTTGTTGTAACCTGCTGTGTCGAGGCCACGGAGATCATCGAGTGGAAATACGAGGTCGAACAACCGGCAAACGCGCCCACTCTGTATCCCGACGCCGCACATCCCACCGGTGTAGTGATCACATCGGGCAAAACGGTGGTTCGACTCGACGGCAATGGGACGGCGCTCTGGACCGCACCGCAGGAAGCGCTTGTTGCATCGCCGGCTACTGTGGTTGATCTGGACGACGACTCGCCGGAGATCGCTCTTGTCCTCCAGAACGGGGATGTCATATGTCTTGACGGAAACGGCCGAATGTTATGGCGGCATTCTCTCGGGACGAACCCCGGCGGTTTCAAGATGGTTACGGCGGCGGACGTGCTGCCGGAACCCGGGCTGGAACTCTTGATAGGCTGTGACAACGGCTGGCTGTACTGTCTCAGCTCCTCAGGAGAGCTTTTGTGGCGGTTTTTCGGCGACAAGTTCCGCGTCAGTCCGGTTGCCGTGGGCGACGTGGACAAAGACGGCGCGCCCGAGATCGTGTACGGCACCGACAACGGGCACGTTTACTGTCTGAACGGAACCGGGCATGTTGAGTGGTGCTACTATGAGTTTGCCCCGTACGGCCGTTCGGGTCCGAACATAGCGGACCTCGACGGGGACGGCAGCGCTGAGATACTCATCACACGCAGCAATGTCGGCAATGCAACGTGTCTGATGGCGTTGGACGGCAGGACGGGAGAGTTCCTGTGGCGGACGCGGGACGTGATGCAAGGTTACGTATCCAACGCGATTGCGGATTTTGGAAATGACGGCAAGTTGGAAACGCTCCACGCGGACAAAGGCAACTGGCTGTATTGCGTGTCGTGGGACGGCAAAGAGCTGTGGCGCACCGAACTAGGCGGGCGGGGTGTTTTTTGGGCGCCCGCCGTGGGGGATATCGACGGTGACGGTCATCTCGAGGCCGTGGTCGGCGCGCGGGGCAAAGACCCTGAGTCGGGTGCGTGCGCATACGTAGTCGGACATGATGGCACAATTGAAGCAAGACTGATCCTGGGCTCCAGCGCCAACGCCGGGCCTGCAATCGGCGACATTGACAATGACGGCCGGCTGGAGGTCGTGATGTCCATCGAGGGGCCTAATCAAGTCCAGGCGCTATCCTGGAAGTCCGGTGGTAGAGTCGCCTGGCCGTCGCTCCGCGGAGGATCCGACATGACGGCATCGACCCGCGTGTCACCGGGCAAACCCACGGAGGTTTCTGAGGAACCCGAAGCCGGTGACGTTGCGGTTGAGACCGGCGATATCGTGTGGGGTGAGAATCTGTGGAAAGTCTCGTGGAAGGAGCCCGCGCCGGAGGAAGCGTTCATCGAAGTGTCAGTGCATGCGGAGAACGTGCCCCGCATGACGCGTATTGTCCCGGTGGCCTCGGGTGCGACGGATGCTCAGGTGCCGTTCAACCTGTCCAGTCCTAGCGCCAGCAATGTCACACTTCGTCTTCTCGCGGCCGGTCGAAATAAGCCTGCTTTCGTTGCACGGAGACGGGTGGAGCCCAGAAATCCTGAGTTCTGTCGTTTTGCCGACGTCGAAAGCGCTTGCGACACTGCCATCAAGGCCGGCCGAACGGCAGGAGCTGACACAAACGGGATAGAAACCCGACTGAGACTGCTGCGCGCTGAGAGAGATGGTGTGCGGGAACAGGCAAAATCCGTCGAGGACGGCCAGAATATCGCCGAAAAGGCGACCCAATTGCGCAAGAACGCAGACTCTTTGCTTGCGACCGCCCGAGCGTTGGGACGTTTCTGGGAAGAAGGAGGTTGTGGCAGTTTCGTAGTCTGGCAAGACGATAATCCGTGGGATAAGTTCGAGCCATTGCACGTGCCAGTGGTATTTGGAGCAGAGTCCGTGAAGATCTTGGCTTACGGCGACGAATTCGAGGATATTGCACTCACATTACTCAACGTCACGACCGAACCTATTGAAGTGCGCTGTACGTTCAACCCGCCGAAACTCGACCAGGGACGGCCCGAGCCGGAGCCGGACCTCGCCGGGCACATCACCTTGCGACGCGCGGTACGTGTTCCGTCGCGATTCGACCGGTTGGTGAACGACGCCTTGCCCGAGCTGGACCGGTCGCGCACGATCACTCTCGCGCCGGGAACGGCTCGCCAGCTATGGCTCGTAGTTGACACGCATGGACTGGAAGCCGGTAAGCATGAGCTGTCGCTCTATCTGGGCAGTCTGGAGTTGAAACCGACCATTCTCGAAGTGCCGATAGAGATCGAGGTATTGCCCGTGCGTTTGCCCGGCGACGTCTATGCGAAAATGCATTGGAGCACCTTCAACGTTGGACAGACGTCGGAACAGGCGGTACAAGACATGATAGACCACGGTATCAGCGTCATATACGGTCCCCCGCTTCCTCAAATACCGGTGGATAAGCACGGCAACCTTGCCGGCGAGATCGATTGGACACAGTTTGATGCAACACTGGCGCGAGTCCCGTTGCACTTCTCGATGTTATGGGGGTCGCCCCCACCGCGACGGTGGCCTCAGGGAGTGAAACCCGACGAGGAGAGCGAGGAGTATTTCAACGGATTCAGAACGGCGATTCGCGAACTGGCTGATCACCTGAAATCAAAAGGTTTCGACTACGACAAATGGGGATTCTATCCTATAGACGAACCGTGGAACACCGGCTTTACGGCGATACCTCAACTGAAACGGTTCTGCGCGATGGTGAAAAGAGCCGATCCTAAGGCCCGCAACTACACCGACCCTGCGGGGCTAGTCCGCGTGGAATACCTCGAAGAGTTCAAAGACCTCATAGATATCTGGCAGCCGGAGATGAACCTTCTGAAACGCGATCCCGAACTTTTGAGCTGGTTCAAAGAGAACGCTGACGACTTCTGGGCGTATGAGGCGACAGATCCCGGAAAAAACCTGCTTCCACTTGGCTATTACAGGGCAAACGGCTGGCTCGCATGGATGTTCGGCCTCGAGGGCGCCGGGTTCTGGGTGTATAAGGCCAACGATATATGGTGGCCGATCCAGAGTGGGGACTGGTCTGTTGTCTACCAGACGGACGACCAGGTCGTGCCGTCACGGCGCTGGGAAGCGTCACGGGACGGTGTGGAGGACTACCGCGCGTTCTACGTTCTCGCTCAGGAAATAGAAAAGGCCCGCACGGGAGGTCGTGACACCGAAGCAGACGCTGCTCAGGCACTGATGGATGAGGCCGTCGAGAACGTTGTCGCCTGGCAGGCGAAGACAATAGACGAGATCACGCGCCAAACGCGAGAATACGAGATCGACTTCGAGATGCTGTTGGAATACCGTGTGAAGATTGCCAATGAAATTATCAAACTACGCGATACAGCGACGGATGACGAGTAGAACGGTGAAGAATACACTGAAGATTGGACGATTGCACCTCTTTCTTTTCTTGTTGCTTCTTTGTGCTGCTCCGGTATGGGCTTGTGACGTTCCCGTTTTTCGCTGGGCACTCGAACGGTGGCTGCCGGACCCATACGACATCGTGGTCTTTAAGCGGGGTACGATGACGCCGTCCCATGCGACCGCGGTTGACGAACTGGAAAGCTGCGAGAACGCCAATGCGTCGGTTCGCCTCGTCGACGTGGACTCAGAACTCGACCCGGCGGTGAAGGAATTGTGGGATTCTCAACTGTCCCCCGATTTGCCACTGATGATCGTGCGCTACCCCAATGCTCCACCCGGCGCAGGAGGTTTTTGGTCCGGCTCTCTTACCCATGACACCGTCAAGACGGTGCTGGATTCTCCAAAACGCCGGGAGATCGCGCAGCGACTGCTAGATGACGACGCTGCCGTATGGGTCCTGCTCGAAAGCGGAGATCCGGCGAAAGACGGTCCGGCTGCAGAGTTGCTGCAAGAGCAAATCGAGCGAATGCAGAACACTCTGAAGCTTCCAGACCGTGCACCCGACTTAGGATACGCCAGTTGGATCGCTCCCGAAGCACCGGACCTGCAAATATCGTTTTCACTCGTGCAGATAGGCAGAAATGACCCGGCGGAGCAGATGTTCGTCGAAATGCTGCTTCACAGCGAGTCGGATCTCTTGTCCTTTGCCGAACCAATGGCGTTTCCGGTTTTTGGGCGGGGACGCGCGCTCTACGCGCTGGTGGGAGCGGGAATCACTGAAGAGAACATTGAGGAAGCGTGTGCCTTTCTCGTCGGGGCATGCACGTGCCTGGTTAAAGACGAGAATCCCGGTACGGACATGCTCATGTCGGTTGACTGGGACGGATTGATCGGAACCTCTTACGTCGCCGAGCTTGTGCCGGCGCCGTTTCCCGGACTGTCGGAGGCCGCGGCGGGTACGTCAGCAGACGCTTCTCCGACTGATTCCACTCTAGGACTATCGCGCCCGGTGTTGCGCAACATTATCATAGCGCTCGCCCTGCAAATCATCATTGTGGCTGCAGTAGCGTTCGTCCTCATCAAGCGGAAGGGTTCATCATCCTGACCGGAAGATGGCTGCGCGCCGATTACCCGAGTGACACTAGCGCCTCGGCCAGATTCACGTAGTACTCCTTCAACGCCGGGCACCGTGCCGTCGGTGGCCATGACCACCGCTTTGGTGCCGCCTGCACCCACGTCGCAACCTACCAGATAATCTCCCATCGTCTGCCCTGCTTGCTCTCATTTGCTCATATGCGTTAGCTCGTTGCCCAAAGGTCCAAGACCCGACATCGTCTACCTGCTGGTGAATCGCCAGCTCGCACCTTCCGCGAGTGTTGCGGCGCTGAAACGCCCACCGCATGCACCGTTGACGTTGAGCTCGTAATCGCCATCCGCCACGTTACGGAACACGATGCGGGCCGGTTTGTCCCATAGCAAATCGGTCTTGATCTCAAGACCGATCGTCTTGTCCTCAACGACAAGCTTCTCGACCGTACAACCGTTAATACCGTACGCCCAATTCCCGGCCAGATCCACCAAAACGTCACCGTACTTGTCCCAGACCATTTCAACAGACGCCATTCCAGAGCCCTGTCCCCAATGGATGCCTGACAGCGCTCCCGGCAGGTCTATGAACCCAACGTGTGCCCAGTTCTCGTAAGGCGCGACTGGGAAGCTCGCCCGGAGCGCTGCGATACCGCGTTCGAGATACTCAAGCTTGCCGCACCGCTCGAAATAGTCCAGGTACGCTACCGCGCAGTAAGCCTGCCTTGCATCGCTCCACTCCGCGTCGGAGTTCTGCGTTGTGAACCCGCCTATGAGGTTCGGCGTCATTGCCGGGTGCGACCAGACTTGCTGAGTCAGAGAGAGATAATCGAGCACGTTCAGACCCCGCTGGATAAAGCGCTCTTCATGGGTAACATCGTACAGCGCCAGGAACGCCTTCGTTGCCATGATTGTGCCCATGTTGTTCTGCGGATGCTGCGCTGTTATCGAGTCATACGTATCGTACGGTTTGCGCGAGCACGATAGAAACGTCTCGTAATCGAACCATTTGTTCTCCGGTACGATCTCGCGCTGAACGTATTCCATCGCCTTGATAGCTGCATCGAGGTATTTCTTCTCGCCAACCGTCCTGTACAGCTCTACGAGGAAAAGGGCGCATGCCGCCGGCTCCGCACTTTCCTCGTTCAATCTGGTCCCGTCGCGCAACGTCAGATCCTCGTTGAAGTACGAGGGAATAAACCCGGACCCCGATTGGTGCTTGACCAGGAAATCGCCGTACGCCACACATTTCGGCAGGATCCTCTTGTCTTTCGGCTTCAGGTCGTTGTGCCACCGCAGCAACCAGTAGCCTGTCCAGGACATGTCGAAAGTGTGGTAGCATTCAACATAGCCGCCGAACGGGTGATCACGCTCCCAGTGTTGGGTGCCGTCTTCGTCAACGAGAAAGAGCACGGGGAAAGCCCCGTCCTTACGAGGTGCATCAAGAGCCAGATTCAGCATCTTCCCAGCCCTCTCGTGCACCTCATCATCGCCGGAGCGCCGACTGTACAGTTCCATACCGTAAGAAGTCCGCAGGTTATTCCACCAGCCGCAGAACCAGGCGTCCTTCTTCATCCCCCACCGTTGCTCGAACACCTCACACGCGTTGCGAAGAAACCCGCACGGCGTGCCGTCCAGGTCGGCCTCCTCCCAGACCTTGTCGGCGTACTCGTGCCACGTCTTGTCCTCCCACGCTGTGAAGGTGGCTTCCTGCGCTGCGTGACCTTCCAAGAACGCGCCGCGACCGAAACGATCCCACAGAAAGCCCACCACCCGCCGATGCGCCTGTCGGGCGGGCACCTCCGAACCAAGAAGGACATAGTAAGAGTATCGGACAGTGCCCGGCTGTATGATGCAGCGCTGTCCCGGCACGTGTCTGAACAGACTGTGACCGCGATGAACAGAGGGGACGAGCCCGTAGCTCAGCATAGGGCCGGGCTCGCTACGTACATCCATGTCCAGAGCAACGTTGCATTTGTTTAGAGTATCGCCCGCCTTCAACTCATTAACGTCTGGAATCAGCGCAAATGCCAGGTCATTCTTCTGCATAATGGCCGCGGGAGACTTGAAGCTCCAGTCGGCACACAGGTTCTGCTCAATCCTCTTCAACTGGGGCGTCCAGGTAAAATCCGGCGGACCTGTCGGAGAGAAACTGTAGCGGTCATTGAAATATTCGAGTGACAATGCGCCGGTTGCATGAAGGAAGATCTCAACCCGTAAAAAATCGTCGCCGGGCTTCACCGATATCCTCCGTTCCACACGCGTTTTGCCTGTGGTTTCCCCGAGAAGGGTCAGGATCTGCTCGTCATCCACTTGAAGAGTGTGGTCTGTGTACTTTATATTGCAGACCGGCGCTGCAGGCCCCGGCTTCGGCACTCGCGGAACGGCTGAGGAGTCTAGCTCCCCCTTGTTGAGGCGTTTCAGAAGTTGACTGTAATCTGCTGCGACATGGACCCTGTCCCCGTCGTCCGTTTCGGCTGCAAGGAATGTCGCGCCCAAACCTTCATGGGGAACGTTCGTAGCTATCAGCCGATCTTCCCCTCCGCTGACGACATAATACGACTCTGAGACACCGTCCGAGCCAATCCTAATAGTGGCCCGCACGCGCCCGTTATCCAGCACCACCGTTTCTTGGGAACCTTCCCGTCCCGAAGTAGTCATTACCTGCCTCTCCTGCGCGTCGGCGGCTAGCGCTGACTCGACAGCTCCACAGCAATGCGCAACCGCGACCAGCAAAGCTGTGACTGCCGTCCACAGCTTCTTAGACCATTTCTGTTTTCGCGGAGATATTCTCTCCGCACAAGTCTCATCTTTATTCATCATAACCCTTTTCATGATAGCACAGCGAGGGCATCCCACACCAACGGCGGTCTGCGACCGGGACAACCGCCGTGTCGACTTCGACTGACGCGGTCACCGGCTTCTGAATCTTGAACAAAAATCCGAAACCGTGTAACATAACAATCTACCCGGGTACAATGGGAGTTTCCATACGAGAGAAGGAGTTTAACATGGACAAGATGCAATCAAGAAGAGCTTTTTTGAGATGGACGCCCGCGACCATGAGTATCGTGGGCTTGGCATCGGTTCTTGGTTGCAGCGAGAACGAGGTGCCGGTATCTCCGGCTGCTGAGAAAGAGGAGAAGCGGTATAAAGCTGCTTTCTCCAACGCGGGACTGCAGGCCACGTGGTGCGCTCACGGCATGGATACCGCCGTGCAGTGGGGTAATTGGCTTGGCGTCGACGTGACTGTGTACGACTCGCAGTTCAGCATCGAGAAGCAGCGGCGCGACGTCGAGGACATGGCCACGAAGGACTGGGATTTTGTTGCGATCCAGGCTTATGGCATCAAGACGCTGGAAGAGCCGGTCAAGAGGCTGATCGGTAAGGGCACACCTGTCATAGATATGGACACGCGCATCGTGCCGGCGGGTGAGGACATCGGGTTATGGACGTTCGTGACCCCTGACCACGAGAAGCTTGCGGAGCTCACCACAGAGGTAATAACAGAGAGAATGGGATACAAGGGCAGGGTGGTCCACACGCAGGGCGCTCTGGCACATTCGGGCGCGCAGTTGCGTGCCCAGGGATTTCGCAATGTCGTGAAGAAGTACCCGGACATCGAAGTTATCGACGAACAGCCCGGCGATTGGGACATCAGCAAAGTGGCTCGAATATGGGACGACCTGCTTGTGAAGCACAAGCAAATCGACGGTGCCTTTCTTCATAACGACGATATGGCAATGGCCGCTGTGCGCGCCGTGAGGCGGTCCGGGCAGAAACGC
>Ga0180437_10007930_pt1 | contig 13658 bp, 7 predicted proteins | sample SS_ome_4_FD_132410 | JGI IMG/M metagenome (GOLD analysis project Ga0180437, IMG submission 132410) | Hypersaline lake sediment archaeal communities from the Salton Sea, California, USA - SS_3_D_1 metaG | ecosystem: Environmental > Aquatic > Non-marine Saline and Alkaline > Hypersaline > Sediment...
ACGGGATTTCCTGAGGGATGGATTTAGAACGCTGTCCGCCCTCGGCCTGGGCGGCGTGGCAGGCCTTCTCGTCAGCAAATCCCGATCCAAAAACACAGTCTGGCAGATCGATCCCCACATCTGCGTCCAATGCGAGCGATGCGCCACCTACTGTGTACTCAACCCGTCGGCCGTGAAGTGTGTCCATGCCTACGACGTCTGCGGCTACTGCGAATTGTGCGGTGGTTACCACCAGCCCGACGCCCAGGAGCTGGACACGGCCGCAGAAAACCAATTGTGCCCGACGGGTGCCATCAAGCGAACCTATATCGAAGACCCGTTTTACGAATACACCATCGATGAGGAGACGTGCATAGGCTGCGCCAAATGCGTCAAGGGATGCAACGCCTTCGGAAACGGCTCCCTGTACCTGCAAGTACGTCACGACCGATGCCTTAACTGCAACGAATGCGCCATCGCCAAGGTCTGCCCCTCCGGGGCTTTCCGCCGTGTTCCGGCAGACTCGCCGTATATCCTGAAGGGCAAACAAGGATCGTTATGAGCGGTAAGAGAAGTACATTTTCCAACAGAATCGGGATATCTTATGTTTCAAAGAGCGATATGAGGAAGCCGTCGTCTCCTGGGAAAGGACTTATCAGCAGAAAGCCTTTGATAAAAATTCGACGGGTTTTTCGTAGAACGGTTCTGGTTTATGTCATTCTTATATCTGGTTTCGCCGCGACGATGACTTCCTTTGCCCAGGACCGATTCCCCAAGCCTGAATTCGAAACCGACTACCAGCAGCCCCTGACCACCACACCCGAACCCCGCTCTCAGGCATGGGAGTACGTGGATGTATTCCTGCTGGTGACCGCGTTGAGCCTGGCCAGTTATTTCGCACTCAAAACACGATCCAGGCGGTCGCTTTTCATACTCATGATTTTCAGCCTTGCCTATTTTGGATTCATCCGGAGAGGCTGCGTCTGTTCCGTGGGGGCTACCCAGAATATAGCCCTGGCCCTGGCAGACTCGTCATATTTGCTTCCCGTAGCGGTCGTCGCTTTTTTCATCTTTCCTCTGATCTTCACCCTCTTTTTCGGACGCACCTTCTGCGCCGCCGTCTGTCCGCTGGGTGCTGTACAGGATATCATATCCTACAAAAAAACCAAGCTGCCCGCCTGGCTTTCCCAAGTTCTGGGCCTTCTTCCCTATCTCTATTTGGGACTGGCCGTGTTGTTCGCGGCCTCAGGATCGGCCTTCATCATCTGCCAGTATGATCCCTTCGTATCTATCTTCCGTCTGAGTGGAAATTTCACCTTGATCCTCATCAGTGGCGTGTTTTTGGTGATGAGCGTTTTTGTAGCCAGGCCCTACTGCCGGTTCCTTTGCCCCTACGGCGTTTTGTTAGGATGGATGTCCCGACTGTCCCGACGACACGTGACCATCACGCCCGACGACTGCGTGCAATGCCGTTTATGTGAAGACGTCTGCCCCGTGGACGCCATCCTGAAGCCCACGCCCGAAAAAGCACCGGAAACGCGTGCTCAAGGCACGAGACGGCTGGCCATCATGCTGATCCTGCTGCCGGCCATGATCATCGCTGGCGGATGGGCGGTTTCGAGACTGGACGGAATCCTGTCGAGAGTCCATCCGAGAGTTCGGCTGGCGGAGCAAATCCTGAAGGAAGATGCCGGCATCGTCAGGGAAACCACCGTGGAGAGCCGGACATACCGCTCCCAGGGTAAAACGGTCGAAGACTTGATCCAGGAAGCCATGACCATCAGAAAGGATTATCAGAAAGGCGGTTGGTACCTGGGTGGATTTCTCGGCCTCGTTTTCTTCGGCAAACTTTATGGACTCTCCGTACGCCGCAAACGGACCGATTACGTACCAGATCGGTCGTCGTGTCTCAGTTGCGGCCGCTGTTTCCTGTACTGTCCCAAAGAACGTGTTCGACTCAAAAACAAAACGGAAGGACGATGACTCTAAAAACATTGCAAAAAATATTCTCGAAACAACACATCTATCACGCATTCCGTGGAGTGGCCTACGCGGCCGCCGGATTCGGGTTGATCCTCTGCATCCTGCTCATCGCCCATTATATCCAGACAAAAGTGGTCGATCCCCTCAACAGTCCATCGCTCACCGCGCTGATGGAAATGCTGGAGGAGGATCCTCAAAACCAAACGCTGAAGGATCAAATTCGCTCCCTGGACTTACTGGCGAGAAAGGCCTACTTCACAAGCCAGTGGCAGCTTCGCACGGGCGGATTGCTCCTGATGGGCAGTTTTGCCGTCCTGTTCATCTCGCTGAGACTCATGGGCTCTTTGAGGCAACGTATGCCCGCACCCGAAGGGTGCCCCGACGCGGATGATTCATGGCTCACGGCCATCAAAGCCAGGAAGTGGATCGTAGCAGGCGGCGTCTGTCTCCTGGCTACGACCTTGGTGACTGCTCTCATCTCTCACCATGAGATCACCCGGATCACGTTTGAAAACGTTTCTGAGATGAACTCCACCGAAGCTTTCAACGAAAACTGGCCCAACTTCCGGGGCCCCAGCGGCATCGGCGTAGCCTCCTCGGAACATCCTCCCACTGACTGGGACGGGCTAAGCGGTAAGGGCATACATTGGAAAGTAGAAGTACCCAAACTCGGCTACAGCTCTCCGGTGGTATGGGGAGACCGCATTTTCCTCACGGGCGGGGATAATAACGGCCAGGAAGTCTACTGCTTCGACGCAGAAAACGGAGCCATCCGCTGGCAACAACCGGTGACGGAAATCCCGGGCAGTCCAGAGACTCCACCAAGGATACATACGGATACAGGGCATGCACCTTCCACGGTTGCCACCAACGGCCGGTTTGTCTGTGCTATATTTCCCACAGGAGATCTCATCAGTTTCGATGTCGACGGCAACCGGGTCTGGGCCCAGAATCTGGGTGTGCCCGACAACCATTACGGTCATGCCTCTTCCTTGTTGATTTTCGAGAATCTCCTCATCGTCCAGTACGATCAGAACAGACGATCCCGCCTCCTGGCCCTGGACGTATCCGCGGGTGAAACCGTGTGGAGAGCGGAACGGTCGGTCATCTCCTGGTCGTCCCCCATATGCGTCAATACCGGCAACCGTATGGAGCTCATCCTGACCAACAGCACTTCTGTAGACGCCTACGATCCCAGAACCGGTGTCAAGCTGTGGGGGCTGGACTGCATGGGCGGAGAGATGGGCCCCTCGGCTGCCTATGCCGACGGATGGGTGTATGCGGCCAACGACTACGCCGTGGTGGCCGGTATTCAGCTCACATCCGCAGGAGCCGAACTGGTCTGGGAGTACGACGAAGACATGCCCGACACGTCGAGCCCTTTGGCCACGGATGAATACCTTTTTATCGCCACCAGTTACGGATACATCGTCTGTCTGAACGCCAAGACCGGAGAATCGTATTGGTACCAGGAATTCGACGATGGCTTCTATGCTTCCCCTATCCTGGCTGGCGGCCGCGTCTATGCCATGGACTTGCAGGGCGTGATGCACATATTTCAAGCAGATAAAGTGTATAAATCCATCAATGAGCCTGGATTGGGAGAGCCTTCCTCGTGCACGCCCGCATTCGTCGGGGATCGAATGTACGTCCGCGGAGAAAAACATCTTTACTGTATAACGGGTGAATAATAGAAAGCCCGGTCACCGAAGTTGAATCTTATGAATGGAGCCAATGCGATGCTAAAAACCTACACGCTCAACGGTAAATCCATCGATTCCCTTGACCTGAAAATACTGCTCATCACGAAGGGGATAGACATCTCTTCCAGAATCTATGAACACTTCGGGCAGACGAAACGTTTATCACCCCACATGGATCCCCAGGCATGCAACTGTCTTGTCTTGCCCGACGATACCATCGTACATATGAGTCATGTGGGATCCCAATCTCCCTTCAGCATGGACATCGACAAGAAAGACAACGCCTACCTGGCGTATCAGGGCGATTTCATTACCCATGTCGATTTTCCCCAGAAAACCGAATTTTACCAACAAACGACATCCAGCGGCATGCCGTTCAAGGGCGCGGCCGTATTGCAGGGGCATGATGTGCTGTCCTTTCCGTACCTCTGGCCATGCGAGTACGCCAAAGCAGGCCATGCTTGTAAATTCTGCTTTCCCGGAAGCTTCACAGAGCAGCTCGCTCGAGAAGGAAAGCCGGACTTTCCCTCGCCGACACCTCAGGACGTCGCAGAGATCGTGGATTATACAATAAACATCGAAAAAGTGGCATCCTACGTCCAGCTCACCGGCGGCTCTTCTATGGATCCGCGAGCCGAAACGCATCTCGTCGTGGATATGCTGAATGCCATCGACAATACGGCCGGCCTCTACAACGTGACCGGTGAGATGCTGATTTACACATCACCTCCGGCCGACCCGCACGTCATCGATGCCATCCTGCAGGCCGGTGCTGACCGTATCGCCTGTGACATTGAGGTCTGGGACGAAACCCTGTTTCAACAAATCTGTCCGGGCAAATCACGTTTTACGGGACGGGATCGCCAGATCGATACTTTGACATACATCGCAGAAAAATACGGCCCCAATCGGTCGTGCAGCGCCTTTGTCGTGGGTGTCGAACCGGCCGAAAGCTTTCTGGAAGGCGCCGAATGCCTTGCCCGTCGCGGGGTCGTCCCGATTGCATCGGTCTGGATACCCCACGGAAGGCCCGTCTTGAACATCGCCGAAGCACCGGGACTGGACTTCTATCGTACGATCAAGAACGGACTCGCCGAAATTTACACTAAGTACGGGTGCGAACCTCCGGGCAATGCCGGATTCAACGTCTGCTTGTGCAGGGATACATGGAATCATCGAACGGAAATTCAAACGAAAACGACCTGTTGCGAGGCTTGAAGTGACAATAACGAAGAAATCTCTCTGGACGATACCGATCATTTTGTCTCTGCTGCAGCCGAAAACCGTTTCTCTCTGGGCCCAGCAGAAGATCGTTACGGCACAATGCATTAATCCGAAGCCGCCCATCATCGACGGGCGTGGAGAAGACCCGGCATGGATGAAAACCGATTGGGAGGCCGGCTTTCTGCAAAACACACCCAACGAGGGTGAAAATCCTTCTCAGGAAACGGCTTTCAAGATACTGTACGACGATGAAAATCTGTACGTGCTCATTCGGGCGTTCGATACAGAGCCCGAAAAAATCGATCGCCGTATCGCCCGAAGGGACGATCCCGGGAGCGATTTCGTGGATGTCTGGATCGACAGCTACCACGATCACCGCACGGCGTTCCTCTTCCTGGTCACGGCAGGGGGTGTGAAAACCGACTGTATTTCGTACGAAGACGGTGGCTCCTTCGACATGAACTGGGATCCGATCTGGTATGTAAAAACATCCATCGACGATGAGGGCTGGATGGCAGAGATGAAAATCCCCTTCAGTCAATTGCGTTTCAGTAATCAGCTGAATCAGGTTTGGGGCTTGGACGTGGAACGGGGTATACATCGACTCAACGAGTGGTCTCGATGGAAATTGATACCGACAGAAAGCAAAGGATTCGCCAGTCTATTCGGTGAATTGCACGGCATTACCGGAATTCCCTCTTCAAGACGAATTGAGCTCCAGCCGTATTTCCTGGGCAGTTATCACCATTTAAAGAAGGAAGTGAACAATCCGTTCGAACCGGGTCAGCAAAAAAGTCTCCTGGGCGGCCTTGACGGCAAGGTCGGTGTCACCAGCGACCTAACCCTGGACTTTACGATCAATCCTGACTTTGGTCAGGTGGAAGCCGATCCGTCGGTCATTAACCTGACCACGTTTGAGACATTCTTCGAAGAAAAAAGGCCCTTCTTCATCGAAGGGAAGAATATCTTCAATTTTAACATCACGAACCTGGGTAATTTTTCACGAGACAACCTGTTCTACTCCCGGAGAATCGGAAGACTTCCCCATCATGATCCCGATATCGAAGATGACGAATTCGCAGATATTCCTGACAGGACATCCATCATCGGAGCGGCCAAGCTGACAGGAAAGACCAGAGACGGCTTGTCTGTCGGCATACTGGAGAGTATCACCCAGCATGAGAAAGCCGAAATCGATTTTATTGGTCAACGCCGATTTGAGTCTGTCGAGCCGATGACGAATTACTGCATCGGTCGGATTCAGAAGGATTTTCAGGAAGGTAATACGATCCTGGGTGGCATCGTGACAGCTGTGAATCGAAAGATCGACAGGCCGGAGCTCAATTTCATCCCACGCTCGGCTTTTACCGGCGGATTGGATTTTCTGCAGTACTTCAAGAACAAAGAGTACAACCTCACGGTTAAGACGGTCTTCAGTCACATCCGGGGCAGCCAGGAAGCTATGATAGAAGCCCAGGAATCGCCCGTTCGGTTTTTCCAGAGACCCGATGCCGATTACGTGGCCGTGGATTCCAGCCGCACCTCCCTCTCTGGACACGGCGGCACCCTGGAATTCAGCAAATGCGGCGGCGGTCACATTCGGTATCTGGCCAACCTCTCCTGGCGGTCGCCCGGTCTGGAGTTGAACGATTTGGGCTACCTTCGCTCGGCGGACGTTCTCAAGGCATGGCTGCAGACCGGATATGTCACATGGAAACCATTCAGTATTTTCAGAGACTTCAGTGCTCACATCAATATCTGGAAGAACTGGGATTTCGGAGGTCACATCATCAATCAAGGTGCCCACACGGATTTCAGTCTGGGATTTAAAAACAACTGGAACATTTTTCTTCACCTCCGGGGGGAAACCCAGAGCCTCTCACCGTACGAGCTCCAAGGAGGTCCATCCATCCTCCTGCCCGGAATGTGGGCGTTGATCTCACGGCTTGAGACGGACCAGAGTAAAAAAATCCAGTTCAATGCGATGGTCCTGTATATGAATGGAGAGGATCGCTATTTTAAAAATCTCTGGTTTATGTTTGGTACAAGATACCGTCCTCACAACGCCCTGGAAATTTCCATCAATCCATTTGTCGAAATCTACAAGAACAACCTGAAATACGTGACAACAGAGGATGTGGCCCCGGACAAACGATACATCTGTGCGGCTTTGGATCAAAAAACCGTCAGTCTCACCTTCCGTCTGAACATCTGCCTGACACCCGAGCTTTCGATCCAGTACTACGGCCAGCCCTTTCTCTCGTCCGGGAAATACATGGACTTTAAGAAGATCACCGTTCCGCGGGCCCATCGATTCCAAGACCGGTATTCTTTGTACGGGATGGATCAGATGGAGTACAACGACGAGGATGAAGAGATCGGCATCGACGAGAACCGAGACGGCATAATCGATTATACATTCGACAACCCGGATTTCACATTCATGCAGTTCAACTCCAACTTGGTGATCCGTTGGGAATATTCGCCCGGATCGACAATCTACGCCGTTTGGTCCCAAGGGAGAACAGAAGATATGTCTCATGGGGAATTCTCATTCAGAAACGGCATGCACGACTTATTCCATCTGTATCCCCATGACGTTTTTCTGATCAAATTCAACCACTGGTTCTCGTTATGATGCCGTATCATACGGAGAGATAAACTCGATGAAGAACGACATATACATATTCGATCGATTGCAGATCGGTTTCATTAGATCACATGGACGTTCTAAAGTCCGTATTTATCCCAATCGTCAGACCGGTCTTTTAAATCATCGAGGATTGTTTTAGTTTCTCATTTTTATTATTTTAATCTGAACTGGAATTTAAGACGTAAGATATCGAACACATATGAATAAGAATGATCCAAAACATCAGAATGCAGAAGATACCATTGATTTGAATGTGGTTGACAGCATCGTATCAGAGATCGGTAAAGCGCCCAGCGATGTGATTCCCATCCTGCAGGCCATTCAGGAGACATACAACTACCTGCCCGCCGAGGCCCTCCAGCGCGTCTGTGAAATCAGCGACATCACCCCGGCATCTATTACCGGAATAGCGACATTTTACTCCCAATTCCGGTTGCGGCCTGCAGGGCGTTACGCCATCAAGGTATGCATCGGTACGGCCTGCCACGTGATGGGAGGCGAATCCATCTACGAGGCTTTCAAGCAATATCTCTCCATCCCAGAAGATGACGACACCGACTCAGATCGTCTGTTCACGGTGGAGAAAGTCGCGTGCCTGGGATGCTGCATGCTGGCACCGGCCGTACTCATCGATGACATTACGTATGGATTTCTACGTCCAGACACCGTACCTCAGGTCCTGCGCGACTTCTTATCCGCACAAACCAGCGGTGGTGAGAAACGGTTTGCGTCGCGTAAAAACGATAAACTACTGAGGGGCGAGGTGCGCATGTGCCTCTGCTCCTCATGCATCGCATCGGGAGCCAGGGCCGTATACGATACACTCGGCAGCGAGATACAGAATCTAAAGCTGCCTGTAAAACTCAAGACCGTCGGCTGCACCGGCATGGCCTATCAAACGCCCCTGGTCACCATCGCCATGCAGGACGGCAGGGAATTCCAGTACGGCAGAGTGAAACCCGAGGATGTCCGAACCATCCTCCTCCACCATTTTCAGCCCGTATCCCTGGGCAGACGAAGCATGGCCGCCGTGTCGCATCTGCTGGAGAAATTATACACCGATGAATCATGGGAACCCGTCACCCGATACGCCATCGATACGCGCAACGGCCCGGACGCGTGTTATTCGGAAAGTCAATGCCATCTGGTGACCGAACATAACGGAACTCTCGACCCTCTCGACCTGGACGAATATATCAAACAGGACGGCTTTCAGGCATTGAAGAAATGCCTGAACCAACTGTCCCCCGATGAAATCATCGCAGACATCGTGACCAGCGGCCTCCGCGGCCGGGGTGGGGCTGGCTTCCCCACCGGCGAGAAGTGGAACTCTGTTCGGGCGGCGGAGGGAGACGGAAAATTCATCGTCTGCAACGGAGACGAGGGCGATCCCGGTGCGTTTATGGACCGGATGATTCTGGAATCGTTCCCGTTCCGTGTGATCGAAGGCATGATCATCGCGTCTCTTGCCTTGAACGTGCACGAAGGATTTATATACGTTCGAGCCGAGTATCCCCTTGCCAACCATCGCATCCGGAAAGCGTTGAACATCTGTGAAGACCAGAATTTATTGGGCGAACGTATTCTGGGATCCGATCATAATTTCCGCATCAAAGTCGTGGCCGGAGCCGGCGCCTTCGTCTGTGGTGAGGAGACGGCCCTGATGGCCGCCATCCAGGGCGAACGGGGCATGCCTCGCCTCCGACCACCCTATCCTGCCGAGAAAGGTCTCTGGGGAAAACCGACGCTGGTCAACAACGTAGAGACTTACGCTCTGGTTCCGTGGATCATACGCAACGGTTCGGAAAATTTCGCGCAACTGGGGACGGCTGAGAGTAAGGGAACCAAAACCTTCGCCCTGGCCGGAAAAATCCGACGCAGCGGCCTCATCGAAGTTCCCATGGGAACGACTCTCCGGCAAATCGTGGAGGACATCGGGGGCGGCATTCCCGACAATAGAAAATTGAAGGCCATACAGGTGGGTGGCCCATCGGGTGGATGTGTTCCCGACCATCTGGCGGACACACCCGTGGATTACGAAGACCTCACGTCGGCCGGTGCCATGATGGGCTCCGGTGGGATGGTCGTCCTGGACGAAACCGATTGCATGGTCGATATCGCCCGCTATTTTATGGCCTTTACTCAGGTCGAATCCTGCGGAAAGTGCACGTTCTGCCGTATCGGCACCAAACGCATGCTGGAAATCCTCGATCGTCTGTGTACGGGACAGGGCAAAGAAGGCGACATCGAAGCTCTGGAGCACCTGGCCAAGTGGATACAGGAGACGAGTCTCTGCGGTCTGGGTAAAACCGCCCCGAATCCGGTGTTGACAACCCTCCGCTATTTTCGGGAAGAATACGAGGCTCACATCCAGGGACGCTGCCCTGCTGGTAAATGCAAAGATATGATCTCGTATACCATAACCGATGAATGCATCGGCTGTACCCGATGTGCCCAGCGTTGCGCCGCCGGTGCCATCGAAATGCATCCGTATGAAAAGCATGAAATCGACACCGAAAAATGCACCCGCTGCGGCACATGCATGCAGGCCTGTCCGGTGAAAGCGGTTGAGGTTATATGACAAATTCATACTTTTTCTCTTTTCAAATACGATTCGAGTAACGAAGATACATGAATAAAATACGACTGAAAATCAACGATAAAGACATCGAAGTCAGTACAGGAACCACGCTCCTGGACGCTGCCCGGCAGATGGGTGTTTTCATACCCACGATGTGTTTCCAGGAGGGTCTCCCCCATTTCACATCCTGCATGCTCTGTGTTGTCAGAGATAAAAACAGCGGCCGATTGCTGCCCGCCTGTTCAACGCTTGCAGAAGAGGGCATGGATATCGATACCGATGGTCAGGAGGTGGAGGATGCGCGAAGAACGGCCCTGGAGCTCCTTCTCAGCGATCATGTGGGCGACTGCCAGGGACCGTGCCAGCGTGCCTGTCCTGCACACATGAACATTCCGTTGATGCTGAGACAGATCGAGTATGGAAACATACGTGATGCGCTGATGACTGTAAAACAGACCATTGCTCTTCCTGCTGTACTGGGCCGTATCTGCCCGGCTCCCTGCGAGAAGGCATGCCGGCGCGGTCAGGTGGATCAACCCATTGCTATCTGTCTCCTGAAACGGGTCGTAGCCGATGCCCATTTAACCGATGATCCTCCGTCTATACCTGAACGCAAACCACGGACTGGAAAGCATGTGGTCGTGGTCGGAAGCGGACCCACTGGACTATCTGCGGCGTATTATCTTTTGCAGGAGGGTTACGACTGTACGGTCATGGACGAGCGAGACAAGCCCGGAGGCTTGCTTCGTTACGGTGTGCCGGAAATCCGGTTGCCCCGGTCTGTCTTGGACTCCGAAATCGATATTATCCGACATTTGGGTGCGGATTTCAAGATGAAAATCCGTATCGGTAAGGATATCCCTCTGGATTCATTGAGCAAGGATTTCGACGCTGTCATACTGGCCCTGGGAGAAATTCAGCGTGAGACGTGCGACGATTTTGGACTCGAATCCACCGATGCAGGCATCCACGTGAACATACGTACGTATGAGACCAGTATGGAAGGTGTGTTCGCCGGCGGCAACGCCGTCCGTGCAGGCAGGATGGCCGTTCGATCCGTGGCCCACGGCAGGAGCATGGCATTTTCCGTGAGCCGGTTTTTGAATAATGAAACCCGATTGGATACGGATAATCCCTTTCATTCGCGGGTGAACAAATTGAGACCGGAGGAGATCGAGTCATTCGTCCATCTGGCCAATCAACAAAAATATCGAACATTCCTGAACGAGGGTTCCGTGAACGTGTCTCCCTCCGAGGCCGTGACACCGGAACAGGCTGCCCTGGAAGCAGCCCGGTGTTTGCATTGCGAATGCCGAAAGCCGGATACATGTAAATTAAGGCAATACGCCCAGGTCTACCGGGTTCATTCCCATCACTTTAACGGATACGATCGGAAAATCATCGAGAGGATCGTCCATCACCCGGTCGTTGTCTATGAACCCGGAAAATGCATCAAATGCGGACTCTGTGTGCGCATCACAGAAGCATCGGGTGAGGACCTTGGATTGACGTTCATCGGCCGGGGCTTTAACGTCCGCATCGGTGTCCCCCTGAACCAGACTCTGGATAAAGCGTTGGCAAAAACAGCCGCCCGATGCGTGGAAGCCTGTCCCACCGGAGCGTTGGCTTTCAAAGACGGCGAACATATCGACGAATGCGCAAAGCTGTGAAAGGATAGTATGCGATTGACATCACCCCAAATTCCGGCTGTTCTTCTTATAATAATGTATGTCTTGTTCGGATGCGGCAGGGATAGCCAAACATCCCATCAGAACGCATCCGGTACAGGTACGGCCCTATGGCCGATTTTCCGCGGGAATAATCAACTGTCCGGAATAACGGAGGAATCACTTCCCGACTCTTTACGCCGTCTCTGGACATTCAAGACCGGAGATGACATCGTATCGACACCGGTCGTCGGAGAAGGCCTGGTATTCGTCGCGTCCAGCGACGGCAGGCTGTACGCCCTGAATTTTGTTACGGGCGATTCGGTGTGGGCGTTCGATACAGGTTCTGCGTTGGAAGCCTCGCCCCTGGTCCTGGATAAAACCGTGTACATTGGATCGTTGGACGGTGAGCTGTACGCATTGGATGCCATCAACGGCACGTTAAAGTGGTCGTATAAATCAAGAGGTAAGATCATCGGTTCGGCCAATTGGGTCAATTCGGCAGACGGCACGAGAAAACAAATCGTCGTGGGCAGTTATGACAGCAAAATGCACTGCGTCGATCCTGAAACCGGAGAACGCCTCTGGATGTACGATACAAAAAACTTCATCAACGGTGCACCCGCCGTTTATCAAAACAGCGTGATATTCGGCGGATGCGATGCCCTTCTCCATCGCGTATCGGGCGATGCCGGGGAGAGCATCGTAAAAATCAACGTGAAGTCTTACGTGGCCGGCTCTCCGTCGGTATCCGGGAACCGTGCCTATGTGGGAAATTACGACGGACAGCTCTTCTGCGTGGACCTGGAATCGGGGAAAATCGTATGGACGTACGAAGACCCGGAAGAGGGCGCTGCGTTTTTTTCCTGTCCGGCCATCGCAGATGACAGGATCGTCGTCGGATCGCGTGACTACCGGCTGCATTGCATCGACGCCCATACAGGCCAGCGTATCTGGACGTTCCTCACCCAGGGAGACGTGGATAGCTCCCCTGTTATCTGCAAGGACAGGATCGTCTTCGGGTCTGTCGACGGTCGTCTGTACATCGTCCGCCTCTCCGACGGCCGGGAAATCTGGTCGTACGACATCGGCGAAGCCATTTCCGGGTCACCCGCCGTAACCGCGGGTAGGGTCATCATCGGCGCGGAAGATGGCGCTGTATATGCTTTCGTATCATACATGTAAACCACAAGGTTAATGGAATCGAATAATGCGCATCGTACAACTCACACCGGGTACCAGCGGCCGGATCACATGCGAAAACTGTATGAGAGACAACGGACTCGCCAAGGCCTTGCACCTTATGAATCACGATATTCTCGTCGTGCCGGTCTATCTTCCCCTGGAAATCGACGAGACCAACGGCTATGCCAAAGGGCCCCTTTTCTTCGGCGGTATCAACGTGTTTCTTCAGCAAAAATCCGCCGTTTTTCGGAAGACACCCCGTTGGGTCGACCGTTTCTTCGACTCACCATTGCTCTTGGCAAAAGTTGCCGGACTCACAAGCATGACAAAGGCCCAGGATCTGGCCGATACGACCCTCTCGATGATCGAAGGAGAAAAAGGCAGGCAGGCCAAAGAACTGGATCGTTTGGTCGATTGGCTGGTCAAAGAGGCACGTCCTGATATCATCCATTTCTCCAACGCCCTCCTTCTGGGCATGGTCCGTCTAATAAAACAACAACTCGATGTGCCCATTCTGTGCAGCCTACAGGACGAAGACACGTTCATCGATCCGCTGCCGGAACCGCACCGGTCGACGGTGTGGGATATCCTTTCCTCCAGAGCAGCCGATGTGGATGCATTCATCGCCGTGAGCAATTTTTATAAAAACGTCATGGCAGACCGCATGCGGATTCCTGAGGAAC
>Ga0180437_10007932_pt1 | contig 13653 bp, 15 predicted proteins | sample SS_ome_4_FD_132410 | JGI IMG/M metagenome (GOLD analysis project Ga0180437, IMG submission 132410) | Hypersaline lake sediment archaeal communities from the Salton Sea, California, USA - SS_3_D_1 metaG | ecosystem: Environmental > Aquatic > Non-marine Saline and Alkaline > Hypersaline >...
CCTGGTCCAGTGGCACCTGTCGGGCCAGTTGGTCCTCCAGCGGGTCCAGTGGCACCTGTCGGGCCAGTGTCACCCTGACCTGTTGGGCCAGTAGCACCTGTGGATCCAGTCAATCCAATACCAGTCGGACCAGTTTGTCCATCACCAGTTGGTCCTGTGGGTCCTTGAGATCCAGTTCCACCTTGAGACCCAGTTGATCCTGTTGGGCCGGTCTGTCCTGCTAATCCTTGATTTCCCTGCGGTCCTGTCGATCCTGCTGGTCCTTGGGGACCTTGTAATCCAGTCTGACCTTGAATGCCAGTCGGTCCAGTAGGTCCTCCAGCTGGCCCTGTTGGGCCTGTGTCACCTTGTCCAGTTGGGCCAGTGGTTCCTTGAGATCCAGTTGAACCAGGATCACCAGTTGGTCCAGTTATGGTACTCGCGGGTCCAGTCGGTCCAGTGTCACCCTGATCTCCAGTTGGGCCAGTCTCACCTTGGCCAGTTGGTCCAGTGTTTCCTTGGTCACCAGTTGCACCTGTCGAACCAGTTGATCCTACGGGTCCTTGGATTCCTTGAACACCTTGGGGTCCTGTTGGTCCAATATTTCCTTGGACACCCTGTAATCCGGTCGGTCCTTGTTGTCCTTGATCTCCTGTTGGTCCTATTGTTCCCTGAGATCCAGTTGGTCCTTGATCTCCTGTTGGGCCAGTCGGTCCTCCAGCGGGGCCAGTGCTACCTTGAGATCCTGTTGGTCCTGTTTGACCTTGGCCAGTCGGTCCAGTCGGTCCTGTTTGTCCAACACCGGTTGGCCCTGTAGATCCTTGAGATCCTGTCTGTCCTGTGGTTCCTGTTGGTCCTGTAGGTCCACCAGCGGGGCCAGTTGGGCCAGTGCCTCCTGGTCCAGTGGCACCTGTCGGGCCAGTTGGCCCTCCAGCGGGTCCAGTCGGTCCTGTGAATCCTAAACCAACTGATCCAGTTGGTCCAGTAGTTCCTTTTGGTCCAGTTTGGCCTGCTGGACCTGTCTGCCCAACACCAGTCTCTCCTGTTGGACCTGTGCTACCTGTTATACCTTGAGATCCTGTTTCTCCTGTCGGACCTGTGTTTCCTAGTGGTCCTGTGGGTCCACCAGCGGGGCCAGTTGGGCCAGTGAATCCTAAACCATCCTGTCCTGTTGGTCCAGTATCACCAACTGATCCTGCAGGTCCTTGTACACCTTGGATTCCTTGAACACCTTGGGGTCCTGTTGGTCCAAATTGCCCTTGTACACCTTGTGGGCCAGTTGATCCTATTGGTCCTTGTGGTCCTTGTAAGCCCGTCTGACCTTGTGGGCCTGTGGGTCCACCAGCGGGTCCTGTGTCTCCAGTTGGGCCAGTTCCTCCTGGACCTGTTGGGCCTGTTGGTCCACCTGCGGGTCCAGTTGGGCCTGTAGATCCTTGAGATCCAGTATCTCCAGTTGGGCCTTGTCCTGTGGGACCAATATCTCCAGTTGAACCAGTCGATCCTACTGGTCCTTGTATTCCTTGTAATCCTTGAACACCTTGTGGTCCAGTCGGCCCTAAAGATCCAGTATTTCCTGTTTCTCCCTTGACCCCTGTATCACCTGTTGGTCCTGTTGTTCCTTGCGATCCCGTATCTCCAGTCGGACCTGTAGGACCTCCGGCAGGTCCAGTTGGACCAGTGACACTTGATCCAGTCGGACCTGTATCTCCAGTGTCACCAGTTGGACCTCCAGCGGGTCCTGTTGGACCAGTTGCACCTGTGCCAGTTGGACCTGTATCTCCAGTATCACCAGTTGGTCCAGTAGCACCAGTCGGTGGGGGAAGGACGCTATCTATACCCTCAATAAAATCATCCAAGTTACCTTCCCCAGTTACGGGGAAATTAACCGGAGTATATTCAGGGTTTATCTGCGGGCCTCTAGGTTTTCTTGATCCCATTCTACTTATCCTAAATTACTGCGTTGTAATTATAATCAACTATCCAATTAGCCTTCAACTGATACTTAGCAACTGACCCGTTCCAATACAATAGATCTCCAGCAGTGATATCAGCTATTGCTCTTGCAGTAACACCACCATCGCCACTAAAGTAGCATTCAAGAGTCTTTACTCCATCTCCGAGATCAGCAGTTATACTATTTATTAAGACTTCAACATAACCATCTCCAGCAGGAGTTCTAGAAATTGGTGAATTTGAAGCTAGATCACCATCCATAGTTGTTGCTAATGCAAATAAATCTTTATCATCTGAAACAGGAACTGCTGCTTTCAACCCCGATGGAGAAACAAATACAGATGTCCCATCTGGGAGAACAGAAATAACATTTCCAACCTTTGTGAGTCCATCGCCAGCGGCTACCACAGTAGACCCTGTAAATTTCGTCCAGACTATAACAGTTCCGGAAGGACCACCAATTGTAATTGGATTATCTGTAATTATCACCCAACCAGTATCTTCATTCACAGTACCTTCAGATACCCATATGAATGTATTTGCAACTACTTCTTCATCCTTATCGAAATCTTCTGCGCGTTCCCAAACCCCATCAGCACCTGTACCAACTGATTTAACCACCCAAACACCATTCTGATCACCAGACGCTTGAGCTTTTAATAAAACTCGATCTTCAAGATTTACTGGGATGCCATCAACTATATCTGGCATTCCCGTAAATTCACCTCTACCACCAAGACCACCTGTAGAATTATATGTTCCTGCTATATTTCCAACCGCAGCAACTCTTGCAGGGTCTTTTATTGTTAGTAAGTTTTTTAGGTCAATGTTCGAGCTATTTATCGCTGCTTTTACATAATCGACATCAACAATTGAGTCACCAGTGTCTTGTAATGCAGTCGTTCTCATATTTTCTCTCCAGACATAAATTATTCCTATCTTTATCTACAAGCCATAAGATAAGCAAAGGCCTCAGTCAAAATGAACCTTTTATAAAAAGATCAAGCCCCCGGCGCGAACCGAGGGCTTGACTAAAACCTAGATCAAAGCCTTATGCAAGCTCGATCTTGTCTTCAACTGCTACAGTAGCTACGCCACCGTCAACCAGCTTCTGAACGAGCGCATCGTACTTGTCAGCAAAGGCCTTCAGGTCAGCCTGACGGGTTGCGTCATCTGAGTTGAAGGTCATGCCACGAAGCGTTGGTGTGAAGGCTGGGTTGGTGTTATCCAACGTCACCTTCAGCACGACTGTCTCACTGGTGGCTGTTCCGTCAAACGACTTCAGCACGTCTGGAGTAATCGGCTCGAAGCCACTACCACGATTGATCTCAAACACGACTGTGGTGCCGTCTGGAGCGGTGTAATCACCTGCAAGGTATGCGGTGATGATCTTGTCCGCAGAGTCGACATCAGTTGTGGTAAGAACTGCTGGGCCAGTGAACGCGGCCGCGCCCATTGCGTCGACCTTGTTGTTCATCAAACCGAGCTCTGCAACACTGGTGCTTGGACCAAAGGCGAAGCCGCCGTTGTTCCACTCTGCATTCAAGAGAGCCTCACCTGCGGTCGGTGTCGCATTAAGAGAAGCAAAGTCGAAGTCCAGTGGAATGGTCACAGGGCCTGCGCCAGCATCATAGGTGACAGAAGCTGATGCGATTGCCCCGAAGCCATCAATGTCCACATTGACGGTAACATCGCGGTCGCCGAAGTCCTGGAGTGTGACTCCGTCCAGAATACCAATGTCCCTCTGGAACGCGACCTGGTTAAACCCAGTCGGGCCGAAGTAGAAGAACTCAGCGTAAACACCGATTGGGCCGCCAGGGTTGTTGTCAGGATTGACCCCAACATTGATACCAACTGCCTGACCGTCGGTTGTGTTCTGCTGGTAAGATGAGAAAACTCCGCCGAACTGGATGCCGCCTTCTGCTGCACTCTGATCAAAGTTCAAGCGGTATGAACATGAAAGCGAGAGACTGGCGCTGAGTGCCTTACCTGTGATCATGCTTGGCTCATCAATGCCGTTGATAGCAGTGTTGAACTCTGCAACCATCGGAACGCCAATTGGCGGAATGGCTGCGCCAACACCGCCGGCATCACCGGAACCGAAGGGCACCAATGATGGGCTGAATACGAGCTGCCCGTAATTCTGATACGAGAAGGACGCTGGTGGATTGTCAGGATTCCACTTCTCTTCAAACGCTGTCTCAATCGCGCCAGGAGTTGATGGAAGGCGGACAATGCCCTCTGTATCAAAGACATCTGTATCATGACCGGTCAGGGTCGCGATCTGGTTCGGGTCTGTACCAACGACAAACTCAACAGGGCTGATAACGGAAACCAGTCCGCCGCCACCGCCTGCATTCTCAAGATCAGTGATACGCTGATCCTGTACTGCGAAACGCCTGCGGATACGCTGATTCGTCTGCTGATTTTGCTGTATGATGTTGTTAATCATCCTGCAAACATCATCGTCGATATCCTTCAGGAAGTCACGACAGTCGATGATCTCAGCATCTGTGATCTCTGTCGCACCTGCTGCAACATTGACCTTAGCCAGAAGAATCTGGCCGGGCTCAAGAGCAGGAGTCTCAGGCTCTGCTGCAGGTGTACCTTCAACGACCAACACGTTGGCGTCGACTACCTCATTGTCGTGGACCTTCTTACCCAGGTCGTCCTCAGTGGTCGCGATAATAATCAGGTCAATACGCGGATTCGTCGGATCTGCGGCAGACAGTGTCTTGGTCGCCACAATCTTGGTCTTATCGAGCCACTTGTGACCAATAATAAAACCATCTGAGATGGCTACAAAATCGTGAACAGCTACTACCATGGATGCTGGATCAGTAGCTACAACGAGACCATTCTCGTTAATAAGCAAGCTGGTGCCAGCTTCCTTAACAGGGAACAGGCCGTCACCCAGTGACGTACCAATCATCGCCAAATGGGCGTGCCCAATGTGGCGCTTCTCACCAGGAATACTAAGTCCATCTGAGGTTGTAAGTTTATCCTTACAAGACTTCTGAGGTCTCCAACTCATATTATTTTTCTCCTATGTCGTATCTAATTTAACTCAATAATTTTTCTGAAAATGCTATGCTGCGGTAAATTTAACAGTTACCTTTTCGCTTACATCAAGTCCAGTTTCACCTGAATCTTCCAAAGATAACTTTACAGTTCCAGCACTTGCTGCTGCTACTGTAAGTGTCCCTGCGCCCTCTTCGATAGCGACAACGCACGAGCTACCAAAACCATTTATGGATGGTGTGCCAGCAGTTCCGCCATCAATATTTACCGTTACCTCTGTAACTTGAGAAAGAGGATTTTTGTTCCCAAGACCATTCGTGACTTCAATCGTAATGTCGAAAGTCAAATCGCCAGCTGGTGGGTTAAATTCGTCACCGTCATCACCAGCGAACTGGATGTATTTCTCTTCGCGACCCATATAGTCAACAATCAATCCCATAATTTTAACTCCTATGAACTTTCCACTTATAAAGTGTTGTTGTTATTTCTAAAAATCTTCCCGTTACGGTACAGGGAAGAATAAAGTATTAACTGCATTTGCTAATCTGTCTAATGCTGTCGTTATTGAAGCTGGGGGTGACCCCGCCCAATGTTCCGGAGTTCCTGCGGTGTAAGTGCCACCAGGACTCTCTGGCAGGAAAGGTACCGGATAGTACAGAGAATGGATGGCGTGCGCCAACCGATCAATTGCACCATCGATAGTCATTGGTGCCGGACTCGCCCAGTCTTCTGGATCGGACGCCGGGAACAACCCGGATCTGGCGCTAACGGACAGCGTAAATTTTCCGTAGCTTGTTCTCATAAGACTCTCTCTTTGGTAAAAATATCGAAACACTTTTATTACATGTCGACTCTGTCATAAAATAGCTATTTCTAGAAGCTATTAATATCGGTCATAATGCAACTAGATCCTCTACCCCAAGCAGGTAAAGTCTAAAAATCATGTTAATAAAAACGGATTAGAATTCTACGAATCGCTTCAAAGTAACGAAATTTAAGGTCTCATTTGGGTTAAAAATTCTTCAATAATTTTATACCTCTTATCAGTTTCATCCTTTCTTGATTCTGATAAATTTCGTATAATTTTTTTCACGTCTACTTTAGTGACCTTTTCGAAACCTTCACCCACCAGTTTTTTCCTAGCCTCGGCAATAACTTTACTCAACTCACCCTTGTTTTTCAAGTTAGAAATCAATCTAGTAACAGTCATTCTGTTTTTGGTCTCCTACGACAATTCCTATCTCCATAAAATTTCTTTTTTCCCCATGTCCAAGGTCTCCACCACGAAGAAATGGGAACCTTTATTCCCCATAGAATCTCAAAATAGTCATACCAAAGATCTAACCCTTGAGAATCATCCTTTACACCACTACCACACCCTGGGCATTTTTCTCCCACTTCTACTTCTATATACTTTTGAGCAAAACCACAATTTCTACATCTAACATATTTTCTCCAAACCTCAGTCATCCTTGTTCTCCAAGATTCGAAATTCTTTCAAACGAGGCTTGTTGTCTTGATTCCTATCAAACAAAGCTTGAAAGATTCCATGATTTTTATATGGGCCATCATCGTAAACACCAAAAAGCCCATTTAAAATTCCCATCAACCCCACACTGCATTGACCTGTTGCAGATTCTTCAACCTGTACAGTTGGATGATCTGCTAAGTCATCATTACACTTCTTATGGGAAAATACCAACTTGTGCATCGCTACAGGATCTACATCCATTAATGAATTTAAAAAATCAACTACTTCTTGTGGGGTTATGGATTTCTTTATCACAATTATTCTCCTATCATGGGTTTCTTTACTCCTATAAAGTTCTATACTGTCTATTTTCTCCAAAATCTACTCTAGCAATTCAAATCTGCTAAGATGATGGTAAAAGAATTCGTAATTACTTATATTTCATAATCTAAACATAGAAATACTCGAGCAAATAACGGGATAAAGCCACTTTTTTGGACTTTCAACTATATTAAAATATCATAAATATTTTCATTACAAAGGGCTATAGTCTCTGTCAGACCCTCTTCAAACACCTTTTTAACACCTATATTTCGGAATTCTTGGGAATATTTCTTAGAATTACACTATTTCACGATTATAGTCTTGGTTTTTTATGCAGTCTTGAATCTCTAAGAAGGCTTTCTCAGGAGTCATATTATTTTTAAAGTCCTGAATTATAAGATAAGACCAGTTGAGTCTTTTTATTTCGGATAGTTTTATCCTATCCCTATTTTTGACTTGCTTCAATGAGTGTTTTTTAGTTATCTTCGTGTAATGCCAGGGACCATTCCAAAGAATTGCTAAAGTTAATGATGGGATAATTATATCGGCATCCCAACCATTAAACAAGGGCTCATTATGTTTACATTTGTAGTCCCTAGAGAGCAGTTCAAATAGTTTTATTTCTGCTTTTGAACGTTTTACACGCTTAGCAGCAGAAACCTTTCCAGCTTTTTTGCCTGCTCTTTTTCGGACTTTTGAGATACAAGAGTCACAGACTCTTCTTCTCCTCCACCACTTAAATTCTTTTCCGCACTTTTTGCAGACCAAAAGGTAAGTTCCGTCCTCTTGTTTTCTCCTTCTACCTAGAGCTTCATATGATTCTAAGACTTTTTTTGAGACTCTTTTCCTCTCTTCTTCAGTCCAAACCTTATTCTTAGCTCTGTATCTGTTGGAGCAGGATATGCTACAGAAGACTCTTTTCTCTGAATGTTTGGCTGTGAATTTTGCTCCGCAGTACCTACAGATTATAGTCTGAGGGACCTTAGTGCGTACCTTGTTGTTCATAGAAGTTGAACAAGACCTGCCACAATATTTACGCCTACGGTCGTTAGTTTCAAATTCTTTTCCACAATAACCACACGTTATCTTCATACAAATAAAAATAGGCTCTACAATAAGTCATGTAAAGCCTATCTTCATTCAATATGGCTGGCTAGAAAGTCAACTGGCCCTAAACTACTATCACTTCTTAGGGGACCCTCTAGCGAATATCACGCTGATCTAATAAAATAAATAGAGATTCGATGACAAAAATGAAAGAGATAACGGGCTAACCTCTTTTTGTGATTTGATCCCAATAAACCAAACCATATTAAGTCCCGCCGGTTCAATTTTACCGTAATTGAAAAGGTCCGTAGAACTGTCCCTATCGGAAGGACCGTACTAACCCTGTACCTGGGTCATTTAAGGATGACTCCTATAGGATTGCTCCTATTTTTCTTCATCATTGTAATCCCTCCCGGCATTCATCGAGAAGTCTCTATTTATTTCAAAGAGCAATAGGTGACAAGTGTTAGCAAGATTCCTTTATGTCCAATGTAATCCTGCTGGCATTCACCTATTTAATAAGTAAGGCGACAAGTGGTGGTAAGATACGTTTTGTTCCTAATGTAATCCTACCGGCATTCGCCTTTAATTTTAAATCTTCACCTGATCAATTATACCAATCCAGTGCTCAGGGTTAAGCCTTCCTGAAGCAAAATCTGCAATTACTGTAAAGACCTGATCAGAAAATCCACCAATATTCAAAATATCAGTCTGTTCCTTCGCCTGAGTTGAACCATATGGAGTGATATCAATCAACGCCATCTTGGCATTTGGATTCCTTCTCTTGAACTTCTTCCACTCTGACATGGATTCGGTTCCACGATTTAAGGATCCGTACCATCCGTACCCACCCCATCCATAGCTATCAGCCCAAGACTCATTATCAGAAACATAAACAATTAGATCACCCTTAGCGTTCTCCTTGTTCAGCTTCTCCAATGGAGCACTGCAATTCGTGCCTCCACCACCAATAGATCCCAGCTTCTTGGCATTTGTCATCACACTATCACGAGGATTAAGTGTTATGTTGACCACATCCTGTTCAAATGGGATAACCTCAGCTTCCGGATTCTTCCTGAGAATTGCTGCGGAGATCAAAGCTGCTACATCCACACAAGTTACTGCTGTGGTGCCACCACTACGGTATCCTGTAACCGGAGACCTCATTGATCCAGAAACATCTGTGCAAACGTAAACCTTTCCATCAATTTCTGGAACATTCTCAACTGCAATTTCTAATGCATCCTGTAATGCATTCCTTACCTTAGCTGGGACATCTCCACCAGTATTCACGTATGCAGCAAGCAACTGATATGGAAATACCCTTGCCTTCTTAATCTCTTCCTTGTCTCTTAAACGATCAGCGATCATCTGAGTAATTTCCTTCTGCTTGGCAGTCTGGGTTCTTGTACCTCCAAAAACTCCGTGACGTGCAAATGTGTTCAAGTTCATTCGAGTCATGTGCCATGGAGCATTCTTTGCAATCTCAGTCCATTCCTTCGTACCAAGATCCAAAGCTGTAAGCATCTGGAACTCAACATCTGGGACCTTCTTTGAAGTTCCCTTCTTGTAGTTCTCAAAATCCTGAACCACCTGCGGAAGAGCCTCAAAGTTATAATCTCTACCACAAATATATCCATATAGAGCCTCACGAGTTGACCCCGTTTCTGGCTTTGGTCGAGAAAGCTTGATCACGTCTGCAAGAGATGGATCATTTCCTACAGAGTCTCGGAAAATCTGCTCATCTCTTCGATTTGCAAACCACCTCTGAATTGCCTTCTTTGGTGCAGACCCAAGAGACTGGCGACCAGCCACTCCTGATCTGATGATCTGAACAAAATTCCTAATCATCTTCCCGTTATTCATTACCTTCGGGAAAACTCTCTTCATCAACTCAACATCACGAACTGCTAAGACTGCAAGCAAAAGTGCTGGCATATCCTTCATGAAGCCACGCTGCCTTGCAAAAACTGCTGTCTTCGCAACAAATTCAGGATCAATTGCCTTAGCCAACTTCAATACAGTATCAAGCTGATCCTGAGCCTTGGTATAAAAAGTGTCATTTAGACACCCTGTTGCGGCTAACTGAGCAAGCTCATGCTTTGGCGTGAACTTGTAAGCCTTACCACCGGCTTCGTTGACTGTGTCAGCTGCTGGTACTCCAGCGTGCTTCGAGTTAAAAAGTGCCTTGTTCGCCATTTAGGACCTCCATTCCTAAGCGTTTTTTCTGTCGAGCTAAGTATTACGTTCTTAAATCGAGAAAAGTCTGAACTTTTTTACTTTTTTTGGGAAAATTATGATTTTAACTCAATCCGTGTTTCTATACCTTGTTTTAACTCCCCAAAATATACATACTTAAATTTGGGATCATCGTCAATTATTACTACTTCAATTTCACAATCACCCAGTTTTCTAATTTCCTCATCAGGCATTGCCAATGCCATTCTATAAATAATATTCTTTTTATCCATCCTTACAAGCATCTTATGTAACTTTTCAGTATCTGGTCTAGTGTGGGCTAAGGCTGTTGTATGGTCAGATTTCTTATGACCCTTCCATGACCAATCTGGATCTGCTATAACCACATCAACTTGATCATACCTCTCTCTTGACAGTTGTGAAAATGCATCAGTGCAGAGAAAAATAACATCTGCTCTGTTTTCGATCTTCATTATGTTTTCTTTTGCAGATTTTATTCTCTCAATATTCTTATCTATTGCAAAAACTTTACCCGCGATCTTAGAAATAGAGATCGTTGTGGCTCCTACTCCGCAACAAATTTCTGCAACTGAAGGCTTCTCTAGGCTCTCTCCAATTCTTTTGGCTAAATGATCAGCTGCCACTTCATAGTTGGTCATAAACAGACCATTAGAGTCTCCCTGCAAGAGGACACTTTTATATCTGTTGGATATCTTACTCCTAATATCATCATTCATTACTGTAGTACCTTTGTATTAGCTTGCCATTAAGGTGATCGATTTCATGCTGAACACAAGCGGCAACAAAATCTACTGCTAGAATCCTTTTCTTCTCCCCCTGTAGGGTTTGAAATTCAACAGTAACTTTTCTATGCCTGTTTATCCAAACTCGTTTTCCTGGGAAAGATAAGCATCCCTCATGCTCCTCCCGCATTTTTGGGGATCTTTTTACAAGCTTAGGGTTAACCATCACTACATCACGAGTTCTGTCACTATTTTTTACTACTATTACCCTCTGGAGAGCTCCAACTTGATTAGCTGCTAATCCAACACCACCACCTTCATTCATAACTCGAATCATTTCAGAAGCAAGATCTTGAAGATCTTGATCAAAATCTTCAACCTTTTCGGATCTCTGTGAGAGGACATCATTAGGGTGTGTGACCAATTCCATCGTTAATGCCCCGTCTCTTTTAGCCACTTAATCCACGTATCTGCCATTTTTTGCACCTTACCACGATCCTCATATTTTACTGGATCCTCTCCTGTAAGAATACGTAAAGCAACAAACCAATGATCTGGACCTTTTTCTAATTCTGACCGTATTAATGGCAGTACCTCTTCTGGAGACATATTGCAAATCTCTTGATATGCAGGGTGCTCAGTCATCGCTGTGACTGATGAATGAAAAAGAGCTTCATCTTTCCACTTAGCAACTAATTTATCAAATCTTTCTTTTATGGTACTCATTTTGTATATCTAATTAAACCATTCAAAAGTCTAATCTGCCTGTAACAATCATAAAGAGCATCATGCTTCTGTCCATCTGGGAGTGGTAACTCTGGATAGATCTTTTCTGCTACATCTGTCATTACATCTCTTGGAACTCCCACCTGATCCCGGACAAACTGAAGGACACTCCCTATATCATATATCCTATAATGAAAATCACCCACTAAGTCAAATTCACCATCAACCTTTTCATATCTAGTTGGATTTAAATACCCATCTCGTACAAGAAATGGCATATCGAAACCACCTGCATTCCACCCTAAAAGTTGCACTGGACAAATGCCATGATGTTTTTCAAAAAACTCAAGTAACTGTAGACGCACCTGGTCCGGTGGCACATAGTCAGCCTTATTACATCTCGCATAAACATCTACCATGTGCTTCTTTGCAAAATCATTACTTGGATCCTCTGGAAAATTCTGATAAAAATTAAACTCCCCAAGAGGTGTCCAGAACCCGCTCTTACCTAGTTTTACTGCTACTACAGCAATCTGCAAAATTTGATCAGACTCTAGATCTACTCCAGAAGTTTCAATATCAATCATAAAGGATGGTCTAGCCATTTCTACACCTACTTAATAGGAAATCTATCTCTTCCATTATCCTCAGCTGTTCAGACCTCTTCGCTAAGTCTTTAAGTGAATTCATTTTAACTCCCTAATACAGTTTTTCACAATAGGTTGCTGTGACCAATGTTCATCTGTTTTTACGTGATTTTCTCTTACAAACTTCCCAATATTTGATCGAAAATCCTCATATGAAAAAGATTCCATGTCTCTTACCACAACCCCCTCACCGCCATTCTCAATCACCTTATCAGCCATTTCAACTATTCGTTCTCTTAAAGCCTTCTCTGTATCAATTTGAATGTAATCAAGCACTGGAACTGTAGTAACTCCAAGCTCTTTAACGCATTTTTCGACTTCTTCCCAAGATTCCCATAACCTCTTTCGAGTATCATAAAGAGCAAAAAGTTGCAAATACGTTTCAAGATCTGAATAATGAATCGAGTGCTTTGCATATAGCCACTCACCAAAAACCTGATGACCAACAGGAATCAGCTCTCTCAATTCAGCATGAATTGCCTTTAACATATCAAAACTACGGTGATTAGCCGTAAATCCATTCCTAGCGGCCACCTCAGTGTAACGCAACACCACGTTACTGCCATCCATCTTAGTCGTTACTACCAAAGGTTTTCCCACCAAATCTTTTATCTTTAATAACCCTCTTTTCGAAACGTCTATTTCATCCAAACCAGGAGAACAATCCAGGTACAATATACTTGGAAACTTGCAATAATCTCTTTCTGCTGGTATAGACATAATTTAACACTCCCGATAAAAAGTGTCGATCCAATTTTCAATTTTCTTACAAAATTAGGTAGGTAGGTTACTGCTGTCGGGCTGGGTGGTGGCTAGGGTGGGGTATGCGCCAACAACATTGATGTAACCTACCTGTATTCTTTACCATTTAGCAAAAGCTTGAGCAATAATCTCAGAACTTGTACCACGAAAACTAAAGTCTATCATTTCATTTTTGTCACAATAAGAAGATGGCCCTATCTTTCCTTCAACTGCATCCACGTACATCGAGAATTTACCTTCCTGTGTATGATACGTGATTTTTGGCACCTGATTCATCTTTAACAGTTCTTCATATTCCTTCGCTAAAGCTGTATCAATAGTAATTGGAGTATAATAAGAATCTCTATCATAGTTTTCTTTAACTATTTTAATCCAATTCGTAGTTTCATTTTTATTGAAACTCCTCCCATCACCAGGAGTTTTATATCCTAGTAACGTCAAATTGAAATCTGATTTTGAAACCTCTTCAACAATAGTCCTAAACTCCCAAATACTTGTAGATCCCATCACATATTGGATTGAGACCTTTGATTGCCTAATTCCGTTATACTTCATTAAAGTTGCTAGCTCTTGTACATCTTTACTGGACTGAACTGAATATGCGAAAGACCCTATGACGTCAATAATAGGAACCCATTTTTTTGGGTCTCTCAGCCAATCTAAACTTCTCGTTGAGAAATTGGGGACTATTCCCAACCTGCTAGCTTCTTCTAAAATTGAAACAAATTTGGGGTGATAGGTTGGCTCACCACCCCCGATAGCAACCTCAAAGACCTTTATA
>Ga0180437_10007933_pt1 | contig 13653 bp, 11 predicted proteins | sample SS_ome_4_FD_132410 | JGI IMG/M metagenome (GOLD analysis project Ga0180437, IMG submission 132410) | Hypersaline lake sediment archaeal communities from the Salton Sea, California, USA - SS_3_D_1 metaG | ecosystem: Environmental > Aquatic > Non-marine Saline and Alkaline > Hypersaline >...
ACAACCGGCCGGGCAACTTCGTCAAGATGCTCGAGACCGACCAGATCGACGTGATCATGTGCGTGCTGAACTACGCCGACTGCAACATCTACGACTTCGAGCGTCGCGTCCTGCCGACGGCGCGGAAGAAGAACGCGGGCATCGTGGCGATGAAGGTGTACGTGGGCATCAAGGGGGGGTTCCGCAACCACCGGAAAGGCTCGGTCGGCTGCGTCACCGAGCCGAAGCACTTCCCGGCGGCGCTGGCGTACGCGCTGGACCTGCCGGGCGTCGCCGTCGCCGCCGTCGGCCCGTACACCTTCGACCAGGCCGTCCAAAACGTCCAGCTCGCCCACAACTACAAGCCGCTGACGAAGGCCCAGCGCGAAGAGCTGTTGGCCCTCGGCAAACAGATCGCCCCCACCATCGGCCCGCGCTACGGGCCGGTGGTGTGAGCTTCTGCCCACGTCCCTGCTGCGATCGGATGGCAGAGCTGACCGCAAGGGCGTGGCGTACGGTCGCCCCTACGGGGCTTGACGGTTGAGGGAACGGCCTACCCAGGGCTCGCCGCCTTTGGCGACTCGCCCTGGGCTAAGTCCGGCAGGCCCTCCGGGCTGCGAGAGCGCGCGGGCGACGGGTGACGTAGGCACTGTTGGGCAGCTACCAGCCGCTTCGGAGCCGCAGAGCCGCGGCAGCGGCGACCGTGATGCTGCACGGAAGGGGCGCTTCCGATGCAACGGATGGACCGGAGCGGATGACCGGTCCGCCCGGCCGCCGCCCGAGGCCCCGGGAACCGATGATGCCAGAGGAATCCTACTACAAGTTCATCGACGCCACCCTCGCCGAGGACTTCGAGGCGATGCGGGCGATGCTCGACGAGGGTCATGACGTCAATGCGAGCAATGAGGACGGGGAGACGGCGTTCAGCTACTGCTGTGCCCACAACAAGCTGAAGGCTGCGAAGTTGCTCGTCTCCCATGGAGCGGAGATCAACACGGTGGACAAGGGCGGCGGGTCGCCGCTGGACTGGGCCGTTTGCTGGTCGTCGCCTGAGTTTCGCCAGTGGCTGACCGAGATCGGCGGGAAGCGCCACGATGACAGCCATGAGCCCGGGCCCTGGCCGCTTCCGTGCGGCGGCAACGACGATGGCGATGGGCGGGGCTGCTCGCGGTGTTGGCCGGAGGAGCCGGAATGACCTATCGCATTCGGGCGTTGAGCAATGGGCGGTGTGTGGTGGCGGGGCATCATGCGTTTGCGGGGGGCGACCCCGACGAGCGATATGCGTTCGCGCTGTACGTCTGGCTGATCGAGGGCGGCGAGGCGCCGATCCTCGTGGAGGCGGGGCTGGCCAACGTTGAGGAGATGAACCGCGGGGCGGCGCATGTGCTGGCCGAGCCGATCGTGCAGACGGAGGAGGAGCGGACGGTCGCGCAGCTCGCGCGGCATGGCGTGAGGCCGGAGGACGTCGGGTGGGTGTTCATCACGCACCTGCACTTCGATCACGTCGATCAGCTCGACCTCTACGGCAACGCGCGGATCGTGGTCAGCCGGCGGGGGTTGGAGGCGGCGACGGCGTTCGAGGGCTGGCAGGGCACGTGGGCGCCGGGCAAGACACTCGAGGGGCTGACCGATCTCTGGGCCGACCGCGTGATCGCCGTCGATGACACCGAGGTGCTCCCGGGGATTCGCACGATGTGGCTGGGCGGGCACACGCCGTGCAGCCAGGCGGTCGTTGTCGAGACGGCCGTCGGCAGCGTGGCGATCGCCGGGGACACCGTCGCGCTGCTGGCCCAACTGGAGCGGGATATCCCGATGGGCATCGCCGACTCGCCCGAGCAGTGCCGCCAGGCGATGGTGCGGCTGCGGGAGGAGGTCGACGTCGTGCTGGGCGGGCACGACCCGAACGTGTTCGATCGGTTTCCGGGCGGCGTGATCGGGTGAGGTGAGCATGCAGTACGGCCTGCGAGCGCTGGTGGTTGGCCGCTGCGACGTGGCCGAGCCCGTCGTGTTCGCCGACGGGCGCGACGGGCGGACCGAGCCTTTCCTGCTCTATGTCTGGCTGATCACCGGCGGGCCGAGTCCGATGCTGGTCGACACGGGCCCGAAGGACCTCGCGACGTTCAACGCGGCCACGGCGGCGTACATCCCCGGCGGCATCGTGCAGCGGCCGGGCGAGACGACGCCGGAGGCGCTGGCCCGGGCGGGCGTAGACCCGGCCGACGTCAGCCACGTCTTCGTCACCCATCTGCATCCGGACCACTACGAGCAGTTCGACCTGTTCCCCAACGCGACGCTGGTGGCCAACGGCGACGGCTTCCGGCAGTCGCTGGCCGGCATCCGGCCGAACGTCATGCGGGCGCTGGCCGCGCGGTGGCCCGAGAGCCTCCGCCTCGTCGGCGACGAGGAGGTCGTGCCCGGCATCCGGACGGCGTGGCTCGGCTGCCATTCGCCGTGCAGCCAGGCCGTGGGAGTCGACACCGCCGCCGGCGCGGCCGTGCTGTGCGGCGACGTGGCGTACCTGTATCGGAACATCGAGCAGCCCAGGCCTATCGGCTGGGCCGACGCGGCCGAGTGGCACGCCGCGATGGGCCGCGCCCGCGCCGCCGGCGACATCCTCCTGCCCGGCCACGACCCGCTGATCCTGGATCGCTTCGGCGACGGCGTGGTTGCCGTCGGCTAGCGTCCCGTCAGCGTCGGAGCTGCGTCGCGCGGAGATGTGGAAGCTCCGTGCGACACAGAGACGCAGAGAAACAGAGAAGAATGGGCGGGATGGTGCCACGGCCGCTGAACTCGGCGGCCGTGGCGCGCAGCCTGATGCATTCCCTTGCGTTTGTCTTCGTCGGCGGCAAGAATGCCGGTCGTCGGCGCCGCGCGCGGCGCCTGCGCATCTCGGACCGGACCAGATCGAAAGGAGAAGGCATGTTGACTCGACAGCGTGGCGGGCTGCTTGTGACGATCGCGTGCGTGGCGGGTCTGGTCTGCCTCGGCGGCTGCGGGCAGGCGAAGACGGCCAGGCTGTTGGTCGAGCTGCCGGACGCCTACTGCACGCCGGACGGCATGGCCATCGACGCGGAGGGCAGCGTTATCGTCGCCTGCCCGAACTACGGCAGCTACGCCGCCGGCGCGGCCGTCCCGAGCCAGCCGGCCTGCTTCATCAAGATCGACAAGAGCAACCAGGTCACCAAGTGGGCCGACTGCCCCGTGCTGGCCGAGACGAAGCGGGCCTGCCCGATGGGCATCGCCTTCGGGCCCGACGGCGACCTGTACGTCTGCGACAACCAGAACTGGCCGACGGGCAACGGGAAGAAGGGCGAGATCAACCAGGGGCGGATCCTTCGGCTTCGCGTCCGCGACGGAAAGGTGGTCAAGACGACCGTCGTTGCCTCGGGCATCAGCCATCCCAACGGCGTCCGCGTGCACAGGGGCCAGCTCTACGTTACCGTCAGCATGCTGCCGAAGATCAAGAACCCCGACGGGCTGCTGAGCAGCGGGGTCTATCGGTTCGGCCTGAACACGGAGGGGCTCGTGGTGACCAACACGCGAGCCGACAGCAACCTGCTGGTCGAGCTGAAGACGCTCAACCGCGACGTCCAGTACGGCGCCGACGGGCTGGTCTTCGACAGCCGGGGTAACCTGTACGTGGGCAACTTCGGCGACGGGGCGCTGCACAAGATCGCCTTCGACGGGCAGGGCAACGTGACGGGCAACATCGTCTTCGCCAAGACCGACTTCCGCCTGCCCAAGAGCGACCCGAACTACCCGGCCGAGATGGTCAAGGCCAAGATGCGGACGACCGACGGGATCTGCATCGACGCCGAGGACAACATCTACGTGGCCGACTTCTCCAACAACGCCGTGGCGAAGGTGGACGGTGAGGGGCGCATCACCGTCCTGGCGCAGAACGGCGACACGGACGGCGCCGACGGCCTGCTCGACCAGCCCGGCGAGCCCATCGTCCGAGGCAGGGAGCTGATCGTCACCTGCTTCGACATGGTCACGGGCATCGACAAGGTCAACACCGCCCACGACAAGCCGCACACGATCTGCGTGATCGACCTGGACTGATCGCGGCCGGCCCGACAGCATCATCCGGGCGCCGTATTGACGAATCCTCTAACGAAAGGACCGAGGCGCGATGGACACGATCGTAGGAATCGGCTGGACCATGTTGGGGGCGGTCTTCCTCGGCACGTTCGCCCTGCCGTCGAAGTACATCAAGAACTACGAATGGGAGAACACGTGGGGGTCGTTCTTCCTGTTCGCCATGCTGATCGTGCCGGTCGGCTTCGCGATGCTGGTGGTCAACGGCCTGTGGCAGACGTATGCCGACGTCCCCTGGTCGATCATCCTCGGCGTGATGGGGCTGAGCTTCCTGTGGGGCTGCGGGTTCTGCTGCTGGGGCTACGGGCTGTCGATGCTCGGCCTGTCGATCGGGTACTCCCTGACGATGGGAACGATGGCGCTGGTCGGGTCGATCGTGCCGTTCTTCCTGGGCAGCGCGGCGATGGCCACGACGCTGCCCGGCATCGTGATCATCGGGGGCATTCTCATCTGCATCATCGGCGTGGGGCTCAACGGATTCGCCGGCTTCCAGCGCGAGAAGTCTCAGGCCGCCGGCGAAGCGGCGGCGGCAGAGGAAGGCAGGAAGAAGAAGCCCGTGCTGCTGGGCATCGTCGTCTGCATCCTCGCCGGGGTGCTGTCTTCGGGGCTGAACATCGCCTTCCACATCGGCGGCAAGAACGAGGCGACCCGGATCAGCGACGGCGAGGCGGCGCCGACGACCACCAGGCCCGACCGGGCCCAGTACGCCCGGATCGCCGAAATCTCCGAGAAGGAGCTGGGCAACGCCCCGTGGATGGCGGGCCTGTCCACCTGGACGCTCGTCTTCCTCGGCGGGGCGATCTCCAGCGTGGCCTTTTCGCTGATCCTGCTGTGCAAGAACAAGACGTGGAAGAACTTCGGCGCGGTGGCGTCGGGCAGGAACCTCTTGTTCACCTTCATCATGGCCGTCGGCCACTTCGCGTGCATCTTCTTCTACGGCATCGGCGGGTGGAAGCTCGGCGCGCTGGGCACGTCGGTGGGCTTCGCGATCTTCCAGTCCGGCTCGCTGCTGCTGGGCAACGGCCTGGGCTTCTTCACCGGCGAGTGGAAGGGCGCCAGCAGCAAGAGTAGGACCTGGCTCGCGATCGGCCTGGCCGTGCTGATCGGCGGGATCGTGGTCGTCTCCATCGGAAACTCCATGACGTAACGAAGCAGCCTGGTGCCACGGCCACGGCGTTCAGCGGCGGTGCTCTTCCCGTCCTCGAAGACACGGCCGCACACGCCGCGGCCGTGGCGCCCGGCGGGTTCTGTCGCCCCTCTGGGGCTCATTATCATAGAGGGTCCGCTACCGGGGGCCTGCGCCCCCGGCTGTTTCCTGGCGGCCCTTCGGGTCTCCGGCCGCGGCCGCGTGGGCCGCCACGGAATCGGGCCGTTTCACCGTGACCGAGACCACCGCGACCTGCCGTCGATCGGGCTGATCGACGCGGAGTTCTTGCCGTCAATCGTCCTCGTCCTCGTCGTCGTCGTCCTCGGCAGTTTCCTTCATTCAGGATTCGGCATTGGGTTGCGGGCGAAGCCCACACTACGTCCTCTGCGGTTGAGACAGGGCAGGCGCGGCCCACTGGCCGCCCGGCCGTCAGAGCATCGGCCGGCCGCGCTTGCAGAGCTGAATCGCCAAGCCCCACGGATCGCGAAGCATCACCAGGTACGAACCGTCGTCGAGGTGCACCTCCTCGACCATCGACGCCCCCGCCACCAGAAGCCGATCCCGATCCGCCGCCGGGTCGGCCGAGTCGAACGCCAGGTGCAGCCGCAGGGGATGCAGCCCCGCGTAGTCGGGGATCGGATCGGTCGGGTTGGCGTAGATCTCGATCAGCACGTCGTCGGCGCTGTCGGCCAGGAAGTGCGTGTATGGCGGTTCGTCCATCCCGCTGGCCACCCGCATCCCCAGATGTTCGGCATACTACCTCGCAAACCCCCGCGGATCGGGAACGTTCAACGCAAAATGCTCGATCTCCATGTCGGTCTCCCTGTGCAAGAGACGATCACTGTAGGGCCTCAGACAGATCAAGACAAGCCACCCTCGCCTCCGCCGAACCGGGCGTGGGGGGTGCATTTGGCCGGAAGCGACCCGCACGGGGGCGCATTGTTCGCTTTTTCCTCTTGCCCCTGTGGTCGGATGGTTTATATTGAACGGCTCTGCTGAGAGCGTTTGGCCCGATCCGGCGGCGTTTGGCGGCCGGGTGCGGGCTGATGGTGTCTATGGCCCTTCGATTGCGGCTGATCGGGCCTTCGCTCGGGCCAGTGCCCTGAGCAAGGCGCGGCCGGCCGGGTCGAGGCCCTCGAGGAAGCGCACGCGCTTTTGCGGGGGTGGGGTTGGTACCGCTTGGAGACGACAATGCCGGCTTCGAAACCGCAGGACATTCGCAACCTGATCCTCCTCGGCCACGGGGGGGCGGGCAAGACGACGCTGGGCGAGGCGATGCTTCACGCGGCGAAGGTCACCAGCCGCTTCGGCTCGGTGGACGACGGCACGAGCGAGTTGGACTACACGGACATCGAGAAGGACCGCAAGCACTCGGTGGACCCGACGGCGGCGCACTTCGAGCACAAGGGCAAGTCGATCAACTTCATCGACGCGCCGGGCTATCCGGACTTCGTCGGCGGGGCAATCGCGCCGCTGGCGGGTGCGGACACGGCCGTGACGGTCGTCTCGGCGGCGGCGGGCATCGAGGTCAACACGCGCCGCCTGCTGAAGGCCGCCCGGCAGGCCGGGCTGCCCGTGGCCATCGTCGTCAACAAGATCGACGCGGAGAACACCGAGCTGGAGCGTCTCCTGGCGGATCTGGCCGAGTCGTTCGGCTCGGCGTGCAAGCCGATGAACCTGCCCGCCGAGGGTGGCGAGGCGGTGGTGGACTGCTTCCGCAACGATTCCGGCTCGGCCGATATCGGCGACGTCGGCGAGGCCCACACCCAACTGAACGAGAACATCATCGAGGCCGACGAGGAGCTGATGGAGGCCTATCTCGGCGGCGAGGAGGTCCCGCAGGACAAGCTGGCGGCCGCGTTCGCCCAGGCGATGGTCGAGGGGACCGTCATCCCCGTCCTGTTCACCGCCGCCAGGGCCGAGACCGGCGTGGTCGAGCTGATGGACGCGGTGGCCGACTACTTCCCCTCGCCGGCCGACGTCCATCTCGCGCCGGCCCGCGGCGGCGAGGGCGAGGACGCCGAGGAGATCGAGCTGTCCGCCGACGCGGACCAGCCCTTCGTCGCCCAGGCGATCAAGATCGCCACCGACCCGTTCGTGGGCAAGCTGGCGTGGATCCGCGTGCTTCAGGGCACGGTCGAGCCGGAGACGACGTACCATCTCCGCGACGAACGGAAGAGCGCGAAGATCGGGCACCTGTTCAAGGTGCAGTGCAAGGAGACGAAGGAGGTCAAGAAGGCCGTCGCGGGCGACCTGATCGCGCTGGCGAAGGTCGAGGAGATCCGCCACGGCGACGTGCTGCACGCCGACGCGGCGGCGATGTTCCGCCCGACGCCCCCGTGCCCGACGCCGATGTACTCGCTGGCGGTGACCCCGAAGAGCCGCGGCGACGAGCAGAAGATCTCCGAGGCGCTCAGCAAGCTGGCCGAGGAGGACCCCACCTTCCGCGCCACCCGCGACTCGCAGACGAACGAGACGGTCATCTCCGGCATCGGCGACCTGCACCTTCGGATCATGCTGACGAAGATGAAGGAGCGGTTCGACCTGGAGGTCGACACGAAGCCGCCGAAGATCCCGTACCTCGAGACGATCACCGCCACCGCGGACGGCCACTACCGCCACAAGAAGCAGACCGGCGGGGCGGGGCAGTTCGGGGAGGTGTATCTCCGCGTCGAGCCGCTCGAGCGGGGCGAGGGCTTCGAGTTCGTCAACGAGCTGTTCGGCGAGTCGATCCCGCGGCAGTTCCTGCCGGCCATCGAGAAGGGCGTGCGGGACATCCTGCGGGTCGGCGCGGTGGCGGGCTACCCCATGGGGGACGTGAAGGTGATCATCACGGACGGCAAGCACCACCCGGTGGACTCGAAGGAAGTCGCCTTCCGCACGGCGGGCAAGTACGCCTTCGTCGACGCGGTGGGGAAGGCCAGGCCGGTCCTGCTCGAGCCGATCGTGGACATGGAGATCGCGATACCGGCCAGTTACATGGGCGACATTGCCAGCGACCTGTCCGGCCGCCGGGGTCGGATCATGGGCCAGGACATGATGCCGGGCAACATGTGCGTGATGAAGGCCCAGGCCCCGCTGGCGGAGGTGATGCAGTACAACAGCCAGCTCCGCTCCGTCACCGGCGGGCAGGGCAGCTACACGATGGAGCTGAGCCACTACGAGCCCGTGCCGGGCAACGTGCAGCAGCAGATCATCGCCGCCGCAAAGGCCGCCAAGGAAGAAGAGCAGAAGTAGACGCTCGAGAACGAACGAACAGAAGCCAGCGAGCGCCTTCGCGAATGGATCGGCCTGCCGCAGCCGAACAGGCGAGGGCCCACAGGAGCCGCAACAATGCCTCGGAAGTGCGCGTTAACCGGAAAAGGGACCCGCTCCGGGCGGAAGTACTCCCGCCGCGGAAAGGCCAAGCGCCTCGGCGGCGTCGGGATCAAGACCACCGGCAAGACGAACCGGAAGTTCAAGGCCAACATCCAGCGTGTCCGCGCCGTCGTCAACGGGCGGGTCGTCCGCATGAACGTCTCGACGAAGGCCATCAAGAGCGGCCTGATCGTCAAACCCGGCAAGCGTAACTACACGCCTCCCGAGGAAGACGGCGGGGAGCAGTAGGGCCCCCTCGGCGCCGCGATGCGGGACCGCGAGGCATGCGGGCCCGGCGCGTCTATGAAACGCCTGCTGACGAGGTTCCCCGCGGGCGGGTATCTTCCGTTGGATTTCCGCGGACGTTTATCGCAATCCCTCCGCCCCGACGTCCTCGCCCAGCAGCAGCCGCAGCACGGCGTTGGCCTGATGGTGGGCCGCCACGCCGACGCGCGGGGCCATCAGCCCGACGCCCGGCCCGGCCGCGGTGACCAGGTCGCCGACGATGTACACGCTGCCGCCCAGCCGCCTCGTCCGGATCGTGTTGCTCGGGCCGTGTCCGGCCAGCCCCGAGGCCATCACCAGCGGCCTGCCCGGGCAGCTCGTCGAGAAGCGCTCCAGGATCATCGCCTTCGCCTCCGAGGTGTCGAAGGCCTCGACCATCACGTCCACCTCGCCGAAGATGCCCGGCGTGTTCTCGGCGTCCAGCCGCACCGCGTGCGTCTCCACGACCACGTAGGGGTTGATCCGCGCGAGGTTCTCCCGCATCGCGTCGGTCTTGAGCCGCCCGATCTGGTCGACGAAGTACTGCTGGCGGTTCAGGTTGCTCGGCTCGACGACGTCGAAGTCGGCCAGGATCAGCCGCCCCGTGCCGATCCGCGCCAGCGCCACCGCGATCGCCGACCCGAGCCCGCCGAGCCCCGCGATGCCCACGCAGCCGCGCTTGACCGCCTCGTGGACGCCCGGCGTGTGACGGGAAACCATCAACGCCTCCAGCTCCTGACGCGCGGGCAGCTCCCCGCGGCGGATCAAGACCACCTCGTCGCCCTCGTGCAGCTCCCGGTCGGCCGAGCAGGGCGCGCCGTTGCAGACCACCACGTCCGCGTCCGGCTTGACGCGATCGCGAAGCGCATGGACCGTCGTCCCGTCAGCGACCTGCTCGACGTGCTCGTTGACCTTGACGTTCATGGCAGGGACATTCTAGACACCGTCGGTCCGGTTGGACAGCCGCACGTCACCGCACCAGGGACCGGACGAACTGAAACAGCGCCGTCCGCCGCTCCGGCAGGTCGGCCCACCGGCAGCCGGCCGTGACGACCAGCACGCCGTCGGGCTCGACGCGACCGGCGACCAGGGCCGCGTTGCCGCCCCGGCGATAGAGGCGGACGTACAGGCCGTCCTGGAACTCGAGGACCTTCGTCTCGGCGTCCGTGTCGTCCGCGACGATCTGCCTCGCCCTGCGCCATCTTGCCTCCCCGGCGGCCGGCTCGAGGCGGATCAGGGCGAAGGCCTGCGGCGCGTCACCGACCAGCAGCACCTTCGCGCCCTTGGCGTCCGGGCAGCCCAGCTTCGCCAGCCCGCGCGCCGCCGCGACGGCCGTACGTTTCCACCCGGCGGGAATGCCGTAGACCAGCCTCGCCTCGTCATCCCAACACCGCGGCCCGCACCACGCCGTGCCGAGCCCCGCCTCGTGGGCGCCGAGGTCCGGCGCCTTGCCGAGATACGGCCCGGTCAGGTTGGGCACGACCGTGCCGGCGTCGATCAGCTTCGAGTCGGCCTTCGGGACGAGCAGGTAGTGCTTGAAGCGCCAATCGGGCGGCAGGGGCCGGCCCTGGAGCTTCGACGAGTAGTACGGCTTGCCCGCCGGCGCCGCGACGGGCTCGGCGAAGACCTCCCGGTAGCCGACGTGCACGCTGTGGGCGTCCCAGCCGTTGCGCCGTGAAAGCTCTCTGTAGCCGATGCCGCTGAACGGCTCGCCGCCGCCCGTGCCGTAGGCGTTGTGGTCGACCCGCGTCGGCGTCTGGCCCGGCCGGTATCGGCCCCCCGACGCCAGCGGGCCCGCCTCCGTCCGCAGCCACGCGTTGTTCAGGATCGCCCCCCGCAGCACGTCGGCTCCCTGCCCCAGCCGCGACTGCTTCGTCAGCATCGTGTTGCCCACGATCACCGACGCGCCGGTGATGCTCTTGATCTTCAGCGCGTGCAGGTACGTGCCGACGTTGACGTTGTCGAACATGTACCACGGCCCGCCCTTCATCGGCTGGAACGAGAAGCCGCACATCGAGTTGTAGCAGCGATTGTTCCACAGGCGGTAGTTCTCGCGGGCGTAGTCCGGCTCGATGAAGTCGTCCACCGTCTCGTGGATGTAGTTGTTGTACACGTCGATGTCGCCCCGCCCGTACGAGACGCCGTCGGCGAAGTCGCTGATCTCGTTGAAGCAGACCGCGTGGCCGCACTTGCCGCGATCCGACCCGAAGTCCACCCCCTCCCCGCTGAAGCTGAAAAGCCCGTTCGCGTCGCCGATCAGCCGGTTGTCCGCGATGAAGTAGTTCTCCCCGCCCCGCCCGGTGTGGATCGCGTAATGCGACTCGATGCGGCAGTCGGTGATGCAGACGCCCTTGTGGCTGCCCTGAATCGCGTTCTTCGCGTCGCGGATCGTCAGCCCGTGCAGCCACACGTAGTCCGCGCGGATCTCGATCCGCCCGTCGATGACCACCTCCCCGTCACCGGCCGCGCGATAGACGATCCACGCGCCCGGCCGCCCCGACTTCGTCAGCCGAACGCCCGGGTACGTGCCCTTCCGCAGCCGCATCACCGTGCCCGGCTGGGCCTTCTCCTGCGCCGCCGCCAGGCCGCCGCTGCCCACGGCCACCTCCCGCGACGGCATCCGCGGGTAGTCCAGCGTGCGGCAGGAGACGGTCTTCTCGGTCACCTCCCCGCCGGGAGCGGTCATCTTCAGCCGAAACTCGTACTCCGCGGACGGCGCCAGGCGAAACACGCTGCCGGAGAACATCGTCGTCTTCCCGTACAGGTGCGCCCAAAGCCCCATCGCCTCCCGCCACGCGCCGGTCCCCTTCCGCCGGTACGAGACGGCCACCGACCCGCCGAGCTGCTCCGGGCTGCGAACAGTCCAGTTGATCCCCACGCAGGCCCACGTCGGCCGACACCGCACTTCCCCTGCCCGCGGGGCGCCCTGACCGCGCGCGACGCTGCCTGGAAGGCAGATGATCACCACAAGCAGCAGCAGGCCGAACGACACGAAACGCGAATACAAAAGGGCTGATCTCGACATGTCTGTTCTCCCGAAGTGCCTTGGCGCGCGCCCGAAGGCGACGAAATCGCTCTGAGGGTATAACGCTGCCGACGAATACTCGTTACTTTGGACCGAGAGGCTGCACGGGCGCATCCGGGAAGGCTCGGCACGTGCCCGAGCCTCCCCCTCGCCAAGCCGGATGCTGCATCGAAGAGAACGCGGAGATCTCAGCGCGGGTCTCGACCGCAACCGAAGCCCGCGCCGCGCCTCCGTGTCGCTCGATTCCCTCACGCCCCTTCCCGCCCGGCCGGCACGAAGATCACCTTGCCCGTCTGCCGGCCCGCGAACGTCTCGTACGCTTCGGCCGCCTGCTCGATGGTGAAGCGGTGCGTGATCATCTCCGCCGAACGCAGGCCCCCCTCGTAGGCCCGCAGCAGCTCGCCGTACTCGCCCAGCGGAAAGCACGTCGAGCCCGACAGGGTGATCTCCTTGCGGCAGAAGTGGTCCGACGGGCGGATCGTCGCCTCGCTGTTCTCGCCGATGATCGCGACGTGGCCGAACGGGCGGACGACGTCGAGGGCGAGATGCAGCGGCTCGGCCTCGCCGGAGCACTCCAGCACGCGGTCGGCCCCGCGCCCGCCGGTCAACTCGCCGATCCGCTCGGCGACGTCGCCGTCTGCCGGGTCGATCACCGCCTCGGCCCCCAGCTTCGTCGCCAGCTCGCGCCGGTAGGCGACCGGCTCGACGCCGATCACCCGCGCCCCCAGATGCCTCGCCACGCACAGCGAGCCCAGCCCCATCGGGCCGAGGCCGAAGATCACCACCACGTGCGTCGCGTTCGTGCCGATCCGCTTGTGCGCGTGGTACGTCGTGCCCACCGGATCGAGGATCAGGCAGCCCTGCTCGAAGCTCAGCCAGTCCGGCAGCCGAAGCAGCGCGCGCTCGCAGATCCGCGCACGCTCGGCGTGAACGCCGTCCAGCCCGAACCCGTACCCGCCCCTCGAGTCGCGGCAGTAAGCGAAGTAGCCCGCCGCACACATGTCGCACACGCCGCACGTGTACCCGCCCGCCGTGCAGACGCGGTCGCCCACCTTCAGCACGCGAGGCCGATCCACCGCCACCACCACGCCCGCCGCCTCGTGACCGGGCACGAAGTCTTTCTCGCCCGGACTCTCGTACAGCGCATGCAGGTCCGACCCGCAGATCGCCGCCGCCTCGAACCGGACCACCACCTCCTCGCCGAGAGGCTCCGGATCCGGATAGTCCCGCGTCTCGACCTTGCACGTATCCACGATTCTCGCGCCGCGCATCTGTGGCAGCCTCCTCAAAGCCGGCCCCCGCGGCCCGGCCGCGGGATGAACGATCAGCAGGCCGACAGGCTACTACGTTACGCCCCGACCCGCCAGCGCACGAGTGGGTCTCGCAGACGCCCGCGCCCTCTGCCGTGCTGGGATGGGCCCGCCCGTGGAGCTTCTGTCGGATGAGGCGGACACGGACGAGATGCGGGCCTGCCGCGAGGTCGTCCATCGCTGGGTGTGGGACCTGGCGGAATCGGCGGAGTGAGGCGCCCGGCGGGCGCGGGGCGGTCTGCGGGCCGGCTCACCGTTGGTGTTGTCAGCCCGAAGGGCGATACATCCCAGCCCACGGCGCGAGCCGTGGGAAAGGTACGCCCCACCCAACAGGGCCCAGCCCTTTCAAGGGCGGCACAACGCGTCTCGCCCCGTTGTGGCGCCCCTGAAGGGGCTGGTTCCATCACGGATGCGGCCGCAGACCCACCGCTGACGCAGTGGGCTGATATGTGCCGCCCTTCGGGCTGAGA
>Ga0180437_10007934_pt1 | contig 13653 bp, 12 predicted proteins | sample SS_ome_4_FD_132410 | JGI IMG/M metagenome (GOLD analysis project Ga0180437, IMG submission 132410) | Hypersaline lake sediment archaeal communities from the Salton Sea, California, USA - SS_3_D_1 metaG | ecosystem: Environmental > Aquatic > Non-marine Saline and Alkaline > Hypersaline >...
TATATGTTCAAAATAGATATCCGATATGCAACAGAAATTCTTGAACCAAATATTGCGATTTATTTTAATTAGAAAAGGAAAAAGTGAAAAAGTTAAATATCGATCTTTTCAAATCTCGCTTGAAAAAAACGCAGATACTTGGGTTCATACACCATCTTTAATCCTGCGATCTGATCTCTTTTCTCATAAAGATTGATTACTGAATCCGCAGTATATTCCATCTGGGTATTTGTATACACTCTTCTTGGGATTGTTAATCTTACAAGTTCTAATTTAGGAAAGATGTTCTCCCCCGTATCTTTATCTCTTCCTTTCGAAATTGCACCTCTTTCCATACTGCGCACCGCAGAATCTTCATAAATCGCTGCAGCTAAGGTTTGAGCGGGCCATTGCTCCCGTGGAAGATGAGGTAAAAACTCTAGTGCATTGAGAAATATGGCATGACCGCCGGTTGGTTTAACGATGGGTACCCCAGCATTCATTAGCAACTCACCAAGATATCGAACTTGATTTATACGGTATTTCAAGTAGTTATATTCAGCCCCTTCTCTCAAACCGCGAGCGAGAGCCTCCATGTCTCTGCCCGCCATTCCACCATATGTGTGTAAGCCTTCATAAACTACAACCATATTACGGGTAGCCTCAAAGATCTCTTTATCATTTGTAGCAAGGAAACCACCGATATTAACTAAGCAATCTTTTTTAGAGCTATATATACAACCATCGGAATAACTCATCATTTCACGTAAAATTTCAATAATAGGTGTATTCTCATATCCTTTTTCACGTTCTCGGATGAAGTATGCGTTTTCACTCGAGCGGGTTGCATCATAAATGATCTTTAGTTTGTAATCGTCGCAAAATTCTCGTAATTTCCGTAGATTCGCCATTGAGATGGGTTGACCCCCTGCCATATTAACATCTTGCTCTACATTCACGAAGGAAATCTTATCGACACCATATTCATCAATATAACCTTGGAGTTTTTTAAAATCTACATTTCCTTTAAATGGGTGTTCATTCTCAGGATCATGGGCTTCATCTATAATACAATCGACCATAGTTCCTCCCGGTAATTCAACATGCAATTTTGAGGTGGTAAAATACATATTGCGAGGGACAATCTGTCCGGGTTTAACCAAATAGCTATACATCAGGTGCTCTGCGCCACGGCCTTGGTGGACTGGGACCATGTGTTTATAGCCCAGTACATCTTGGACCGCATTTTCTAAATGATAAAAATTACGGGCGCCAGCATAGGCTTCATCACCTATCATCATACCTGCCCACTGATTATCGGACATTGCAGAAGTTCCAGAGTCGGTTAATAGATCAATAAATACATCTTCGGATTTTAACAAAAATGTATTATATCCCGCTTCTCTAATTGCTTCTACCCTTCTTTTCTCATCGGGCATTCCAACATGTTCAATGACTTTTATTTTAAAAGGTTCAACGGGTCCTTTCATGATTTTATTCACTTATCAATATACTTACATGATTAAGTTTAGCTGACTTGAAAAAGCTTTCTGAAATTCCGTCCCATGCTTTTCCCATTGTAATTAGATAATACGCAATTTACCTTTACTGATGGAACAATTTAATTTTTAAGGAAAATAAGAGCGTATTATCTAATTTATTAAAGAAATGTTAATAATAAAAAGATATATTTGAATTGTAATCTAAATTTTTTTCGCTTTTAGAGAAAACATCATCGGTATAGAATGTTTAAATGTTTGAAATTCCCAATATCCATCCTCTCTTCTTTTCATATCGGGATGAATTTGAAAGAAAGAAAAAGGGAACTCATGTAGGAAAAGAAGTTTAAAATTCACTTGTAAAAGAGCGTTAATAATGTCTTCCATTGGATGGAACCAATCGTAAGTTGTTTTATTTTTAATCTTCGCGTTAGCATCAACGTAACTCCCAATCTCATCAAAACGATATGGTTTGCCATCATTAAAGTAATTATACCCTATTTTGAAATCTTCTTTGTATTTTTCATCAATTAAATTACCAAAAGGGTGGTTCTCGATAAGATAAAACGTTCCATCCGTTTTTAAGAAATTATCGATAATTTCTGCCCATTTATTTAAATCTGGGAGCCACCCAATTACTCCATAGGAAGTAAATACAATGTCAAACTTATTATCTAATACGTGAGGTAAATCATATATGTTTGAGTGGATAAATGAAGCGGGGATTTCCAATTCTTCGCTCAGCGATCGCGCTAAAGTTATAGCGTTCTCGGAAAAGTCAACTCCGGTGACAATCGCACCTTCACGAGCCCAAGAAAGAGTATCCATTCCAAAATGGCATTGTAAATGGAGTAAAGTTTTTCCTTTAACTTCAGTAAGCTCTTCACGTTCAATTGATAAAAGTGAGGTTTTTCCTGCTTTAAATCCTTCTAAATCATAAAATTTAGATTTGGCATTAATATTGACCAATTCATTCCAGCGTTTTAAATTTGTATCAAAATAATTTTTATAGCGCTCCAATGCTATCACTGCTGGTTAAAATGAGACTTTAGTTAAATTCTTCTCGGAATCAGCTTTTCCACTTAGAATTGTAGAGTTACATTTGAAATTTTCAAAATTAAGATGAGAGTTTGGAGCAATAATGCAATTTTCTAGCTTCAAATTATTCCCTAGGATAACGTCATCAAAAATTATTGTATTGGAAAGCTCAACATAGTCACCGATCTTTACATTAGCTCCGATATAGACATTTGGACCGAGAAGGACGTCGTCTCCTATCTCAACATTACGTTCTAAATAAACAGGTTCTATAAATGTTGGATAATCACCTATATATTCATCAATGTGATTGGAGATTTTTGTAAAGAGAGATTTGAGCATATTCTTCAATTCCCCTTTAGAAATACTTTTAATATCTTCCAAAATTCTTTCAATCGCTTTTAATTCTTCTTTCATTTCTTTTCAATCCTTTTAGTAATTATTTATAGTCTCATTATCGAAATTAATTTCTCAATATTAGTCCCAGTTTTGGCACTTGTTGTTACTACTTCGATTTTAGGGTTTAATTTTTTTGCGTCCGCAATCATTTTCTCGATATCTGTTCCTAAACGTTCTTTTAAATCGATTTTATTGATAACTGCGACATCAGACATTTTAAAAAGCATTGGATGCTTTTCGATCACCCATTCACCTTCAGTTGTGGAAACCACAACTATTCTCTTATCGGTTCCTAAGATAAAGTCAGAAGGGCAAATTAAATTCCCAACATTTTCAATAAAAAGGAGATCGTAATTCTGTAAATCTTTATTCTTTATAATTTGGTGAATATGATATGCATTTAAAGCACATTCACGTCCAGTATTGATTTGAACAGTTTCAGCATTGTGGGCTTCTATCCTGTCAGCATCTACACGCGTAGTGATATCCCCACATATTACCAAAGTTCGATACTTCTTTTGGACTTTATCTATGATCTGAGAAATTATTTCTGTCTTTCCCGCTCCAATTGCACCCACGATATCGAAAGATTTAATCTGATTATTTTTAAGGTCTAAATTAATTTTCGAGGCTAGTAATTCGTTTTCTTTTTCGACTTGCTTTTTAGTATATACCACAGAATCACGTATTTCATCCGATGATAAATTAATACTTTCCAGTTCTTTTATTCGTGATATCTTTTCTTCATTATTATTTGGCATGATTAATTCAAATTGATAAGTACTATAAATAAATTTAAGAGTAAAAATAATAATTCTCCATCCAAAAAAAATAATTTGCTTATCTATCGTATCTTATCATATCTCAAAATTATTATATTCGCCGTTAAAACAAGGCTTCCTCCTATAATGGTAAAAATTGAGAAGGAAGGAAAGAAAAATAAATTAACTATAACAGATACGATTATCTCAGAATACGAGAGAATAACAATATTTCCTCCTTGGTCATTTTTCACACCTATATTATAAAGAGTAAAAGCAAAAGCAGTAGGAATAAAACCTAGCACTAAACTAATGAAAAAGTCGCGTAAAGTAAAATTAAATAAATCATTAAACCCTACCGGCAAGAAAATGATTACTAGAGAGAGCGTTGAAAACCAAGTCAAAAAGATATCAAAATTCCCAACATTTTTAGATGGTAAGTTAGTTCTTTTCCGTTGATTGTAAATTTTTTTCTTGGAAAATATCAATATCCCAAGAGTAAGCCCTGAAAGTAACCCAAATATTAATCCATATGATAAGAGGGTGCCTGACCAAAATTCCATGATAATTGAGACCCCTATAATTGCGAGAATAAAGCATACATAGTTTAATTTCGAAATCTTCTCTTCTTTGGTAAACGTGAGAAGAAGTAAAAGATAGATTCCGCTTGTATACAATAAGAACGCGGCAAAAGCAGTACCAGATATTTGAATCGTGAAAAAATAGAATAAGATAACTAAAGGATTAGTTATAGCAATGATTATTAAATATTTCCAATGAGCCTTGAAGGATTGAGAAAAAAAACGAAGGGAAAAAGACTTGGTAAACAACATCAGAAAGGTGAGAAAAATAGTTCCGAATAAACCTCGAAAGAATACTATTGAGTAGATGGGAAAGGTCTTTAAGAGCGTAATAAAAAGACCAACAGTTCCCATACAGATACCCGATACAACCATGGCTATTTTAGAGATTGTGGGAGTTACTTTCATGATCTAAATTATAAAAAAGTAATTAAATACAATAGCTTAGCATTCTTTTAATTCTATTGGATTTTTTGAATTCATAGCGGCTCAATTAGTCAACTCGTGCCCCACAATTAGGACAAACATGAACACTTTGTAGTGTAGCTCCACAAATCTTACATAATTTTATCATTCTCTTCTTAGGCGGCTTAAGAGAGGTTATTGATATGGGTTTCAGCGGTTCAGCGTCATCCTCTCGATTGTTTCCCACGGTTTGAGCAGATTTTACAATACTTCCCTGAGGATTATGTTTCGTCTTTACTACGATTTCTTGACCAAAATAGCCCCCAATCCGAATTTTTCTTTCTTCTTGGACATCTACTTGATTTTCTTCAATAAAGTCTTCATATTCTTCTTCAAATTCTTCATCGGATACTTCCTCTTCAAATATTTCTTCTTCTTCAATTTCTATTAATTCCTCTTCGATAATCTCCTCTTCCTCAGTTTCATATTCCTCTTCATAAATAAGATTTACAAAATCTTCATCTAATTTCAGTAAGGTATCACATTGTATACATCGAAACAAGTGCCTAAATCCAATATTATTTTTGATTGAATAATGAGCAGCACAACAAGAATGGTACTTCACATCGCAATTATAGCATTTTAGAATTTGATCGGAGTGGAGTTCACAGATAGGGCACATTTCTTGTTGACAAATATCGCAAACTTCCTTATCATCAGAACCGAGTGATAAAAGACCAACTGCTAATTTCTCATAAAAAATTTTATCTTCCTTAAGTATCGGATTTTGCTTACTTGGTTGGATAACAGTAAATTCTGTTTTATTTTGAACTAGAGAGCCAAGAATATTTGGAAATAGCTTTGGATTATTGCAATATAAAACACCACTATGCGTTTCAGAAGATATAACCTTTAATTTTACATCATCATCATAAAATTTGCTGTCCCCAACACGAATGATATCAATAAACGCATAGAAATCACGTGCTTTCACCAATAAATCATAAAGTGCATTGTGATAATCTTCAGATAAGTTACTAGGAACATCTGAAATAATGATAACGCGATAATTTTTCCTCGATTCTTGACTTTTTCGAAAAATGTATGCCAAAATCTCGAAAATTCCATTTTCAAGAAAGCTATGTTCTGTTTCTCGAGTATCCCATTTATCCTCTAACCTATCGAGAATCTTATCCGTATCTTTTTCATCATAAAGGGTAAAAGGATTGTCATTATCTTGAAAAATAACTAATCCATAGGAAGCTAATATGTTAAAATTATTTTTCTCTTTAATAAATGAACTTAATCCCTTGATAAGTATCTTTTTTTTGAGGAAATCAGATATGAGATCAATGTAAAAGATAAATTCCTCTGAATTTATCGATGGTTTTTTGAAAAGTTTAGCATCCGACATAAATCAATTCATTTTAGCCATTTGATAAAATTATATAATAAGAATAATGGGAGAATTTTTATTTATTTTTATTGAAAATTCCTCTCTTTCTTAAAAAAAATAGGATAAGTTAGAAATGGATGGAGGTTTAAATTTTGATCATTCTAATTTATGACCGCAGAATGGACAAATTTCCCCTTTTTTAAAATCAGAAGCAAAAAGAGTTCCACATTCAGGACAGGCACTGAATTTGAATTTATTTCCCTGCGAGGGGGGTGATGATTCTTTTTTGGTAACTGGAGGTATTTTTTTTGCTTTCTTATCTTCAAGGATATCTTGATGGGGTTTCACTTTTTCATATATTAATTTATCACCCATTTTTTGAACAGTATAAAGTTTTCCAAAATAGCCTCCAATCCTGACAACTCGTGGTTTTTCTTTTAAAATTGCCGATTTCTCAGTTGAGTGAGTAAGAAGGTTTTTTTCTTTATTCAAATTCACCTTAGTTTTTAGTTCTTTAATGGTTGGAACGGATTTAAAATCTATATTTGACTCAATACTTTCCCTCATATCCCCATTTAATTTAAGATATTCTTCTGCGGAATTAATCAAATTATCTTCGGGTCTAACGAGTTCATCCTGATTAATTTTTAGGAGTACATCACAATTAGGACATCGGAAAATATGAGCGATACCGATATTGTTTTGAATAACATAATTAATTAAGCAGCAATTATGAAAGGTAGAAAAACATTCAGGACAAATCTTTAGCTCATCATCGATACTTGCACATACCGGACAAATATGTTCTGAACAAAAATAACACTTTTTTGCATTTAATTCATCAGAGGAAATTTTGAGTTCTTTTGCCAATTGAGAGTAAAAATCATAATCGCTGCGCGTAATTTTAATCTTTTCAGGCTTATCTTTAAAGAGATCGACTAATTGTTTGGATTGAACTAATTTTTTAATTACTTGCTTAAACGCAATCTTATCTTGTATATAGAAAATACCCCCTTTAGTATCACTTGCAAGAATATTGAGTTTAACATCATCCTTAAAAAATCGCGTGTCTCTCTCGGAGATTCTTATGATATCTATAAAAGTAGGAAAAACTTTAATTTTTGATACCAAGCTAAATAAAGCATCTGTATAATCTTCAGAAAGATCACTTGGCGTGTCAGTGATTACAATGACTCGATAAATTTTCGATTTTTTCCGCACCGTTTCAGCAATATAGGAAAAGATGTAAAAGAGTCCATTTTCAAAAAAAGATTTCTTTTTGGGACGTAATTTCCAGTTTTCATCGATGGCATTCAATATTATTGTCGAATCTTTTTTACCGGTTAAAAAAATAGGATTCCCTTCTTCTTGAAAGATTAATAACGCATAATGACCATTAAGATTGATTTTATTTTTCTCTGAAATGTAGTATTTTATAGTTTTTATAATATCTTTCTTTTTTAGTATCTCTTTAGTAAGATCTAAATATATAAATACATCTTCATGTGAACTTTTCATCGAATGAAAACCTTAGCAGAATTAAATTAAGTTAAGTGTATTATTCTATAAATTTTATTATCTTAAAATAATTAAAAATTAATAATTATATTTCTTAATATTAAAAGTAAGAAACTCCATTTCAATAAATTAATCTATTGAGGATAAAAATGGAAGATTTTTTGAAACAATTAAATCTCTCAGATAGTGCTACTCAAATTTATCTTAAGTGTTTAGGTAAGACTCCGCTTTCTTCTTTTGAAATTTATTCTATTGTTCCAACTTTATCTCAAGAAAAATATACTGAAACACTTAACGAGTTGTTGGAACTGGGATTACTTGTTCCCATTCAAACCGAAGATCCAAATATAATTATGACTTATTTATTTATCCCTCCCTTTAATCCAATCATAACTTATATTGCAAATATTAACGCGAATTTAGATAGTATAAAGAATCAACTACATCAATTACTTGCTAAAACTTTAAAGAGCACCTTTGAAAAAAATACTTTATTAGAGTTGGATACGGTTTTTCAAGCAACACAAGAAATAAAAAAAGATATCGAAGAAGAAACCATCATTCAAAAGCAAGATGTCGAAGACATAGTCCAAGGAATGGAGAATTTTAATATTATTGGTGACATTTTAAAAGATCTCCAACAACGAGTTAAAGGCATCACCCAAACTGAGTTTTCCAATTTAATAAATATGGTTACGAAAATTAAAGATGATATTTTCACTCAATTAGAATATTTGGAATTAAAAAAGCATGAAGATTCAGTAAAGAAGTTAGTGGAACGAATTTTCAAGCAAAATTCTGAAGATTTGATTAAAAACTTCACCTCCCGATTGCATGAGTTAATCGAATCGGAGTTTAAAAATACCAGAGAGTCACTTAATAACATAACAAAATCAGTTTTTCAATTTAGAGATGATTTTAAGATGTTATTGGTCAATACCGTAAATAATTATGAACAAAAACTCAACAGAATCATTGACATGATCAAAATCAAAAAGGGAGGATTATCTGAAGATTTACTGCAATTTGAAAAACTTATTTTGGATAATTTTGAGGTTATCATCAAGAATTCTGTAGATTCTGTAGCGGCTCTTAATAATCCCATCGATAAAGTAATGAAAAGTTATTTCCATTCCTACGTATCTCCTGAAAAAGTCCAATTATCGGATTTATGCTTTATCAATAGTATCTCAAGAGTCAATGAAAATATCATAAATATCATTGCTAAATGTAATCATGAAATTCTTTTAATCTTACCAAAATTGGAAACTCACCTTTCATTAGATTCTTTTAAACCAATAAATAACAATGTAAAGATCAAAATCGCGTCATCGGAAGCTCACACGAATAGTTTCGCCAAAAATTTGAAATCAATAAAAACCCTCGAATATCGAATGTTAAAAAATGAGGATATAATCATTTTAAAAGGAGATGATAGCTTTCTGTTAATCGGAATTCTTAATTCAAATACGCAAGATCCTCTCAATGATTTTATAGGATTCGCTACCAATCACTCTTCCTATTTTAATCTATTAAAGAATTTTATTAATTTAATGTGGGAAAAAGGAAGCACAGAGTTATATCAAGCCCCTCAAACTATAGGAACAAAAGCAGGAGATACTGCTTCTTCAAAACCTTTACAAACCACTCCTATAAAAAAGATTCAACCCTCAATCGAAGTTCCAGAACATATTCGAGCAGAACAAAAAGAACCGACCATTTCCAAGCGTGTAGTCGTCAAGTCGCCCTTTCAAGACAAAACAGTCGGGACACCTCAGCCAAAAGTAACTCAAAATAATACCGATCTAGCACAAAAAATCCAACAGCAAGTAGATTTCGTTTCAAAAATGCAGCCAAAACCCGGAGATGAAGCGGGAATTATGATAAATAATGCCTTCAATGAATTAGCCCAGAAACTTAATAAAATGAATGGTGAAGACTTTAGCAAGGAATTACAAAAAATTGCAGATATTGTGTTAGAAAAGAAAGGATTTTCTGTTACTTTGCATAAATTACGGAGCACGATCAATCAATATAAAATGTTTGTACACCCCTTAAGTAAAGAAAATATCGAGCAAATTAAGCAAGATTTCGAAGAGTGGAAAGCTAAAATATTGTAATCCAAATGCTAGCATTACCTTTTTCGTTTCAGTATATCAGCTAAAAGTTAACTTTTTGATTTTTTATATTTAACGACAAATCCGTAGAGAATGTAAATAAATAGTCCAAAAAAGGAGCAGAGAAAGATTATTGTGACGACAATTGATATTAAATAATTAGGATTAATTATTCCTATTATTCCGAAAATTGGGCCTAGTGGAGCAACGATAAGGAATATTATATACACTATTTTTCCTTTTTCACCAAATGATATATGAGTAGTGATATTTAGCCAAGCAATAAAAATAAGGAAAAAAGGAATCGCATAGTATGCTATATAAGGAAAAGCAGGACTCTGTAGTGGATATGCTAAAGAGTAGAAGTAATTAGCATAAAAATATGCTATAATTAACAGCGCACTAATCGGAGTAGGAACTCCGGTATAGCCGATGTTTAAGGAAAGATTAAATCGTGCAAGCCTTAAAATTGCTCCTAATGCGAAACAAATGCAAGCAACGAGTAAAATCACATCAAAAAGTCCATAAGTCTTAAAGGCTTGAAAACTTAATACTGCGGGGCATATTCCAAAGGTGAGGGAATCGCTTAAAGAATCAAGTTCTTTTCCCATATCATTAACCGTTCCAGTTTTCCTAGCAATATAGCCATCAATTAAATCTGTTCCCAGAGCAACCGTCACCAAGAAAAATCCTAAAGATATAGCATCTTTAGTTCCTGCACAAGCACAAATTAGTGAGATGATGCCTAATATTGTACCAGTTATAGTAAAATAGTCCTTAAGTTTAAGTAGTTTAGGGACAGAATACTCTGAAACCAATTCTTATTTCTCTTTATTGATAATTATTTATTTAAAATCTTATTGAAATTAAAATATTTGTTTCTCATCACTAGAGGATCTACATCGCTTAAATTTATTAGAGAAAACTCCTTAATCATGATTAATTATTAATAAAAATTGTTTTGAATTTGCAAGGCTAAAAAAGATGCGATATTGTGATAATTGTGGTGCAAAAGTAAGTAGTGAACAGAGATTTTGTGAAAAGTGTGGAAGTGAGCTTAAACGAGAACCGGTAGAAAAAGATAAACCAAAGCCTCAAGTTAAAGCAGCCCCGAAAGCAGAAGGTAGCTTATTTGATCTAAGCAGAAATTATTATATCATTAAGGAGAAAATGTGGGATATGGGTTATGGGGATATTTTAGATGAAACGGGACAACTTGTTGGAAGAATGAATCGTAAAATCTTTAGCATCCGGAGAAGAGTTGAATTGCAAGAAGTCGATGGAACAGTGGTTGCTACCATCCATAGTAAAATCGTGTCAGCTCGCGGAGCTCAAGATCTAAAAACTCCTGATGGGCAGCCAATCGCTCGAATTAAAAGGAAGATTCTTACTTTCTTTCGACACGTGTTCTACTTGGAAGAACCTGAAACCCGGACAAGGTGGTATACGGCGGAAGGCAATTTTATGGGGTGGTCATTTAAAATATATGAAACCGCAACCAAAAAGCTTGTTGCAGAAATCGAAAAAGCGGACAGATGGAGAGATGTATTTCTTGGAGGCCTATTTGATTATTCTGATACTTATGCCTTAAAAATTTTAGATAACGAAACGGATAGAAGAATACTCTTAGGATTTGTTTTGAGTATAGATAATGTACTTCACGACACTGGTGGGGGAGGGATAGGTTTTGGTGCTCCAATTCGTAGAAGAGGTCCATTTCGTCCTGGACGATTTTAATTTTTTTTTTTAATTCTCTATTTAAAGAGTACAGCTCTAGATATTAATTCGTTTTTTGAAGTATATCTATATAAAATGATTATAGATAACGGTAATTTTAAAAGGGTTTTTTAAGACTATCTTGTTAGGAAAAAATAATTATTTAATATATTGAGAAACAGTACTCAAATAATACCATAAAGAGAGGATTAAATGTCAAAAACATATGAAGAGTTTATGGTATATGATTTAGAAAATACTGGTGAACGCAAAAAGTTAAATGTGAAGCAACAGGAGTTACAAAGCTACTTAGATCCTGAACAAGTTATTATTATCGTACGTGAAGATCTCCGCAGGATTTTCATATGGAAAGGTTCGAAATCTCCAGTTCGTAAACGTTTTATTAGTTCCAAAGTGGCTCAGCAATTACAAAAGGAGTTAATAGCTGATGCACGATATCACCGGTGTAAAATTGTGTCCATCGACCAAGGTGATGAACTCCAAGAGTTTTTAAATGCATTTAAGTTAGAATCGATGGAAGCCACTGAACGATTACCTGATATGCGTTATATAAGGAATATAGAACGCGACCGAATGAAGGAAGAACAAAAGTTAGCGAATGAAAAAGGAACGGAGACTGAATATTACTCTCCTATCTTAGAGGATACTAGCGATGATGTAGTCATGTCCTCTATTAGGACACGTGTTGGAATTGGAGAAGGCAAACAATCATTGCTAAAGCCGTCACGAATAAAAAAAGCAATTGGCCTTTCAGAGCAAGAAGCGGAAAAAATTAAGGAGAAGATATTAAACCAAGATATTCCCACTAACTACGAACGACAAAATTTAATTTTAGGTCATACTCTTTATGGGGCAGTCTCGAAAGTGACCGAAGTTTTAGGAAAAAACGTAGTAGATATTGTATGGGAAAAAGTTAGCAAGCTGCCAGAGGGAACCATAGAATTAGATAATAATAAATTACGCGTTTATATAGATCATAATAAAGGTATTGTTGAGGCCGTGGAAGTTTTAAAACGAAAAGGAGCACAAAGTACAAATACTTCTGGATCGAGAGTACAAAATCATAATCCAAAAGTAATTCCTCGGAGAGAATTACCTAAGATTCCTTCCAATAAACCAGAGAAAGAATAAAAGTTTCTATTTTAAAATTTTGAACTAAAAAAGTAGAAAAGAAAAAGGGCTATATTTTATAGTAATCATCATCTTCTCTTTCAATTTCTTCCAAAGGCTCACTCTCGTCCTCGTCTTCAACTTCTTTGATTTCCTGCTCTTCTTGTTCTTCATCGACTGAAACAGATTTCTCTTCTTGAGCCATTAGTGTTTCAGACTCCTCTTTTTCTTTGACTGCTTCTTGTTTTTCAGCTTTCAATTTTTCGCTATTTTCCCGTTTTTCTGGTTTATTTTTCTTTTTAATTTTTTTTAAGCCCTCAATAGCCTCTTTTCTTACAATCGGGCTCCTGTCCTTCAAGGCTTTCGCTAAGACATCAAGAGAAATGATATGATGAAGATCCCCTAACTCATCCGCTGCTTCTTTACGAACATTCTCGTCGGGATCGTTAAGCAAGATATAGGCTAACACCCCTAATACCTCATATTCTCCAAAATCTCCCAGAGTATCCACAGCATCCTTTCTTACATCCGCATTGGGATCAGTAAGCGCTGTTTTGGCAAGTTCTCGCATCGTCCGATCAGCATCTTGCATCGGTCGAAGCCCACTGAGATCTACCCCACAAAATTTGCAAAAATTATGCTTTAGACTAATAATTTTTCCACAAGAAGGACAAATTCGATTTGAATTAAAATCAATTCGAGTGGTTTGCTGATTTATAGGAACATTCTTCTCTTTAGGTTGAGCTTGTACTCTGTATGGATTTTCACGGGGATTAGGATAATTATTATGATTTCCCATTTTCGTATTTCACATTTTTATAATCGTATATGTATACTAACTATACATTTACCTAATTTAATTAAATTATTGTAGTCCAATAATTGCAACTTGTTAGCTTAAATTAGAGAAAAAAAGATAAAGAAGGAATTTATTATGCGATCGTAATTTCCTTACATAAATAAACATCTTGTACCGCATTCAGAATTTTAATTCCTTCTGGCGTTGGTTTTTTAAAAGCCTTTCTTCCTAAGATTAATCCCATTCCCCCCGATCGTTTATTAATAACTGCTGCTTTTACAGCATCTTGTAAATCATTTCCACCGGATTCTCCA
>Ga0180437_10007935_pt1 | contig 13652 bp, 15 predicted proteins | sample SS_ome_4_FD_132410 | JGI IMG/M metagenome (GOLD analysis project Ga0180437, IMG submission 132410) | Hypersaline lake sediment archaeal communities from the Salton Sea, California, USA - SS_3_D_1 metaG | ecosystem: Environmental > Aquatic > Non-marine Saline and Alkaline > Hypersaline >...
ATATTCCGTGGGACTAAAAATCTTACAACTGTATGCGCCCTACATACCATACGTTACAGAAACTATTTATCAAACCATCTACGAAGAAAACGAAAATATTAATTCATTACACCAAACAAAATATGAAAAAGTTCAAAAAAAATATGTCTTTAAAAAAAGCGCAAACAATATGCAAATTATAATTGATCTTGTAACGCAGGTCAGAAAGTTAAAAACGAAACATGAACTTTCGTTAAAAACAGATCTTGACCGCCTAGATGCTTATTCAAGCAACCCAAACTTTTTAGCCCCAATAAGAGAAAATGAGCAACTTATACGAGGAATAACACGTTCACACATAATAGAATTAAAAAACGAAAAATTAGATGAATCGCGATTAGAAAAGGTTTGTGACAGATTGAAGGCTGCAATCTCAATAGAGTAAATTAGGCACACTTAATTTTTTCAAAAACAAAGGTACATATGATTAAAAAAATAAAAACCATACTATTATTTTCAACAATTACGCTTTCTCTGTGCATACCAAACACAACCCTGTATGCAATGAAAAAAAATACAATACCTATAAAACTTGAAACTAAAACATTCACAATAGCCTCAAAAACTCCAGCAACTTCACCAACAATACCTGATGGCTCCGACAAAAAAAAATTGAGTTGGTGGAAAAAAACACTGATTAAAGGTTTAATTTTAGCTGCGGTAAATATCGTGCTAAGCGATATTTTACGAGAAATTTTGTCACTGGCAAAAAGCAACGATGTTCAAGAACGAGAAAAAATAGAAAGCTTAATCACAATAAATAATGCCATAAAAAATAATATGGAATATGTTAGAAACAAATTCAAAAGAAACAAAGTTATCAAAAAGATGGAACAAAAATTTATCAACTCTTGTTCAAAAATTATGGATATGCATATTAGATATTTACAAAAATATGGCAATAAAAAAAACAACGGAACAAAATCATAATTTTTTCTTAATAAAACACTAGGAACATGATACCCTGGCTGAGTTAACGAATTTATTACATATAACCAACAAAAGGATAACAATGAAAACAAAGATATTTGCAATCTTACTATGCATGTCAGCAACAGCAACACCTTGCTTAGCATTAAATTTAGATGATATACAAAATAATTTAAAAGACGGCTTAAAAGGTGGTGTTAAAAAAACAGGAGAAATACTTGTAGCAGAAACATTTAAACAACTATTTTCAGAAATTATATTAAAACCTGTTCTTATTAAACCACTCCAAAAAGTTTTTGGCCTCGTAAAATATAAAAAATTGGGCGAAAAAATAAGCGGAACAAAAGAGCTGGCAAAACTTATAGAAGCTGCAAAAAAGGCTGGAGCAAGCAAAAAACAAATATTAGAACTAACAAAAAATTTATCTGCTGCTTTGGATAGTATCATAAAAGATAATAATAAAATAAATGGTAAAAAATAAAATTTTATAAATATTATTTTATCAAAGCTTCCCCCAGCAAGAAATACACTTTCTCTGGGGGTTTTTTACAACATTACCCGTAAGGTTAAAAAAATGATAAAAATAAGAAATACCCAAAAAAAAATAAAAATAGATGAAAAAAAAGTTTATAAAATAGCTCATGATATTCTTGCTATTTTAGATTATAGCAACTTTGATTTGGGAATATGGCTAACAACGGATAAAACAATCCAAAAATACAATAAACTTTACCGCAAAAAAGACAAGCCCACAGACATACTATCATTCCAGTTTCACGAAGAAATTAAGGCAGGTCAACGCATTAAGGCTAAAACAAAAGACCTAGGAGATTTAATTATATCGCTAGAATACGCAGAAAGGGACGCAAACAAATTGGATAAACCTTTACTAGAAAATCTAACAACTCTTCTTGTGCATGGAATTTGCCACCTAATCGGTTATGATCATAAAACAGATGAAGATTACAAAAAAATGCACTCAAGAGAATTATACATACTCAAAAAATTAAACAGTCTTAACTCTTAAATCATAGAAGTTCTTATCCTTCATCATATATTTTTTGAATTTAAATGCATTGTCCTTTAAATTTCTTAGATCTATGTCGATGATAAAATTATTATGCAAATCATCTTCTAACTTTTTTATATTCCGCTCAACAAACCATAAAATAAATGTATATATCCCACCTTTAACCAAACTATTTCCGGGAAGATAATTCATCCAACTAGTTAATTTACTTTGCCCCAACGACTCATCAATTAATTTATTAAGCAATTTCTTGGTATTTTTTTTATCCGAAACAGCAAAATACATTGCTAGATAAACAAACCTACGCGCTACCTCAGCGTCCACTCCCCTTTTTAATCTTTTGAATAATTGAAAATCTTTACTATCAATTTTTATTGGCTCAGCTTTATTGTTTTTTATAAACTGCTTCGTACCATACAAACACATATCTACAATTACTACTCTATCATCTTTAGCTTTTTTAACGGCAGACGCAATATTGTTCCCAAGAAAATTCTTAATCTTTTCATTTTTTATATAATCCAGCCAGGTTGTTTTTAACACCACCTCATGTATGCAAACATCAAATATATTGTAATACACATTCCTTAAGCACGTATTTTTTTCTTCTTCTGCTTTTATATTTTTATAGTTGTGCAGCAACCGCCTGAAAACACCTTCTCCACGAGAAATAACTTCCTTGCATACTTTGTCTTTATTTTCTTTTTCATTGTCCTTATCTTTAGAAAAAAACCACATACCAGATAAAGAGTGACTAAAAATTAAAAAAACAAAAATTAAAAAAATATATTGCTTCATTAAACCTCTCAAAAAAAATTGTTAAGCCTATTTTCCTTTACTCAAGTCAATCGACTTAACAACTATTTTGTCTATTTCGCCTTCTATCCAATCACTTTGCCTTACAAGAAGATAATAAATTAAAGTCTTAACCCCAGGAATCCAACTGGTCCAACTCATCACCTTACTAATAATTTCTTTAAACTGCTTGCCATCTTCCGTTTGCGCAAGCTCAACACCTAACCAAAGTAATCTCTTTTGACTTTCAATAGAAAAGTTTTTCATTACTTTTTTGAAAATCACATCATCAAAAACATATTTTTTTTCTGTTACCGGTTTTATTTCTTCATCTTCTGAATTAACCCTTTTTTCTATAAGCTTTCTTATAGGATCCTTCAGATTTTTTTCATCTTTTTCTATAGCATCAAAATCAATTAGATTGGATACAGCCGCGCCAGAAACCTTCCCCATTTTATCCTTTTCGGAAATTGCACAATTCTTCCAAACCTTGAATGCGTTATTTGTAAATATATCCAATGCCTCTTTCCTTTTATTTTTTTCAGTAGGATATCTTCGAGCAATATTCAAAAAACTTTGCAAAACTAGGACTCTTTTTTTAATCTTCTTTACTTTATCCGTATTTTCACTTTTCTCCATATCTTTCTTCATGCAAAAAGAAGAAAAACTGAAACTAATTAAACAAAAAACTGTAAAAATACAATTGTTCTTATTCATTAAATATCCCTAATTATGGTAAAAAATTTTATGTCTCACATATAAAAACAAAAAAATAATAAGCTATCCTGTATTTTTAAACTCGAAAGGCTCATCAATTATTTTATCTATATCAGCTTCTATCCCATCACTATTTTTAACAAGAATCCAGCAAATCGGATATTTTAACCACCCAAAACCCCACCTTAACACCTTGCTTAGCATATCCTTAAAGTCTTTTCCTCCTTCTGTCTGCGCTATCTCAACACCAAGCCAAAGAATCTTTTTTATAGTCTTTTCATCTACCTTAGATAATTTCTTTTTAAAAAATGAATCATTGATTGCATAAACTTCTTCCTTAACTTGATGCTTATAATTTTCTTTCTTTATTCTAACTTTTAAAATTTTATCAATAATATTTTTAATTTCCTTAACCTCTTGTTCTTTTTCAATTACCTCAAAGTTTATTAATGGCGCTAGAAAAAGTCCAGAAGCAGATCCCAGCTCTTTCTTCTTGCAAATTGCAAATCTAGAAGAAATTCTCCAAATATTATCTACGGCCTCGCTTAATGCCTTCTCTTTATCTTTCTGTATCCCGTTATAGGTACACAAAAAACTATGCAAAACTTTTTTTCCTCTACTTAATTTACTTAATTTCTGCTCGTCCTTGTTGATCATACAAAAAGAAAAAAAATTACAACCTCCTAGAAAAAAAACTGTAAAAATATAAAGTTTAAACTTTCTCACAAAACTACCACCCTTGTAACAACTATGTAAAATTATTTTTTAAAAAGATTACAAAAAAACTAAAACTGATAAACAGTTTCCGTTAATTTATTATTTTTACCAAGATTTGCACCTTTTGATTTTAAAAACTCTATTATTTTTTTGTTTTCTTTTTCTTCTTTGTCATTGCCCTCAAACATTTTGGTAATATACAAAGGAGTGTGCCCATCTTTATCTAGAATATTTACCTGAGCACCTTTTTCATAAAAAAGTTTTACAAGCTTGAAATTATTTGATTTTACCGCCTTATGCAAAGGATAACTGAACCATTTCACCTGCAATGTATCTTTAAAATAGGAAAGCTCAGGATAACTTTTCCAACTATCAGCCTTAACAGAAACACCCTTTCGCAGCAATGTTTTGGTAACCCACATATTATCGTGATTGGCTGCTATATGAATAGGCGTATAAAATTCTTTCTGATTTTTCTTATCTTCTTTTTTTAAGAAACGTACAATTGCTAAAAACAAATCCAAATCTACTATTGGCAATCCACTTTCCGCATCTACCGCAAATCTTCTTTTCTTTTCAATTTTTTCAACAAGAGAACCACTTTTTCTAATCCCTTTAGAATATGAACCTATTATCTTATTAAAATTCAAAATCTTATTATTTTGATAGTAAATAACGCGAACTCGATAATTAAAAAATTTTAAAAAAGCTTAAAATTTAGTACTCTTTCCCCTGAAAAAAGTAAAACACTTAAAAAAGGAAAGAGCACTAATGATAGTTACCATTTTCTGCCATGTAGATGATTTTTGCAAGAAATTTAAGAAAATTTTGTTAGACAATGATGCCAATTTACCAAAAACGAAAAGGGGCAGAAAAAGAAAAATGTCTTTAAGTGAAGTGATAACAATAGCAATTTATTTTCACTATTCAGGGTACAAAAACTTTAAAAGCTATTACTTAAATTGCGTGCAAAAAGAATTGAAATCATGTTTTAGAGAGCTTGTCAGCTACAATAGATTTTTAGAGTTGATGCAAGAAACAGCAATTCCGACAGCCTTGTTTTGTAAACTTTTAAATTCAAATAAATGCACAGGTATATCATTTGTCGATAGCTTTTCATTGCCTGTATGCCATATCAAAAGACAGTATTCAAATAAAGTCTTTAAAGGTTTAGCGAAAAAAGGAAAAACCTCTATGGGTTGGTTTTTTGGACTAAAAGTTCACTTTTTGATAAATCATCATGGCGAGGTGGTAAATTTTTGTATAACTTCTGGCAATATTCACGATTGCAATGAGAAGGTAATGAATAAATTAACAAAAACTGTTTTTGGAAAATTATTTGGAGACAAAGGTTATCTCAGCAAAAAAATGTTTGAAAAACTTTGGAGCAAAGGAATCCAAATGGTTACCAAATTAAGAAAAAATATGACCAATAAACTTATGCATTTAGAAGATAAAATTTTGCTAAAAAAAAGAGGCGTTATAGAGTCTGTTATCGGTATTCTAAAAAACACTTTTTCTATTCAACATACAAGACACCGAAGTGCTAAAAATTTTCTGGTAAATCTTTGCTCTGCGTTTATCGCCTATGCATTTAAACCTGAAAAACCTTCAATTTGCTTGAAAAAGGGGATATTATTGGATTAATTAATTATCGAGTTCGCGTTAAATATTAATTAATTGTATTCCAGATGTTTTTTTTACCAATATTGGATTGAATACACCCTCTATCCTTGCTCCCCGGCCAAGATAAGTGCCAAATTTTTGGGTATCATTTGCAATAATTGCACCTATAAGCTTTTTGTTTAGTTGATACAAATTAAGATTCTTTTTTCTATTTTTCTTTTTCCTTCTCTTTTTTTTCTTTTCAACTTGTTTTTTTTCAACATTCATCGCAAAACTTTGATGATAAAAAACAACGAAACCGAAAAAGCAAATAAACATTAAAAAACTTTTCTTCATATAATAACTCCTTGTAAAGCAACTATTTAATAAAACTGAGATAAATATACAAAAAATAAAAAATTAAAAACAATGCAAAAGTCATTTTTTAAATTTTAGCATGTAACTGACAACAAAATATAGATTAATAACAAACAAAAAATTGCCACGTTGGCTTTCTGATTAAAAAATCTTCGGAAAAACAATACCCTAGATAAGTCCTTAGCTTTCTATTTTCATAACTTCTGGTTTTTTAAATGCTAATATAGCCAAACTTATCACGTTGGGAACCGCAACAAAGATTATGGCAAGATCAACCATCGCCCACATGAGTGGTGCACTAAACAGTGCACTAGAAAATATGAACGCAGCAGTAAACAATTTATAGAAAGAATTCCATCTATGCTTTGTAAATGACGCAAAACTTTGCAGACCATTAAAACTGTTGCCAATAACGGTGGTTATAACAAATAATGAGATGCTTATAACCAAAACAAACTGTCCTAATGATTGCACTGCTAACGGCAAATTAAATTTAAACGCATCGTAAATCAACGTGGGGGTGAATCCACCTACCATCCACATACCCGAAACAATAACCAAAAGGCCTGAGATAAATGAAATAAATGAATCTGCAAATATTGAATACATAGCAAGCAAACCCTGATCTGTAGGCTTTTTCACATCAGACATTGAATGCGGAATAGATGATGTACCAAGTCCAGCCTCTGTAATGTAAATACTTCTAAAGATACCCTCCCTCATTGCAGCCAAAACAGTAGCGCCCAAAAATCCACCGACCGCTGAAGAAGATCTAAAAATACTAGAGAAAATTAAATTAATAGCATTTTTTAACGCAGTTATATCTTTAAAAATTATCAACAAAGAAAAAGAAAGATACAAAAAACACATTATCGGAACTAACTTACTCGCAACAAATCCAACCCGTTTTGCACCACCATGCAAAATAATCAAAACAATAATCGCCAAAGCCAGGCCCACAGACCATTCGGGAACATTTTCTTTGGCTAAAATTTTTGCCAGCGTATTAGATTGCACCCCAGACCAAACGGCAAATACGACAATCATTATTACCCCATACCAGTTAGCAACCCATTTGCTTACCAGCTTGAGATATTGTGTTGGACCGCTAATTATACTACCATCTTCAGTTTTTTTTCTGGTATGCAAAGCAAAAGTTGTTTCTGTAAACCGTAAAATTCCTCCAAAAAAATTGTATATTATAAGCCAAAACAATGCACCCGGGCCACCCCAAATTATAGCTATAGAAGGACCGACAATGTTACCCATGCCCAGCGATGTAGCCATAGCAGCAAACATTGCGTGCAAAGAATTTATTGTTTTTATATTTCCCCCTTCGGTTTTTTTCATCCCACCTTTTAAAAACGAAAAAAACCTTGGAATACCTCTAATCTGCAAAAAGCGAGTTTTTATAGTCAAATAAACACCAACAAACAAAAATATAAAAACCGAAGGCGTCCCTAAAACTCTTTCTTTTAAAAAGATTAAAAATTCTAACAAATCCATAACCACTCCTAACAAAGAGTAAAATTAACAACGCACTGTTAAGTTGAGCTAAACAATGCGCAACACAACAAAAAAAATGTATCGTTAATTATATTCTACACTTTTTGAGTAAAAAATGATAGGACGCACCAAAAGCGCCTATATAAAACATTTTCACTAAAGCAACAAATCCTTGCATTGTCAAATAGAAATACTTAGCCAGCTATTGGTAGCGATTGACAAAAACCCTATTTATACTATATTTAACGTATAGTAAACTTGATGTTTTACTATTATTTAACAATCCCTATGTAAAATCGATAATAATATCAAATAAAATCTAAATGCGGAGGATTACCATGTTGAAAAAGACATTTTTTATACTTTTATGCACAATGATCACATTTGGAATTTCAGCTTCATATAAAAAAGATAAAAATACGCTGAGTGCAAAAGAAATAAGATCTTTACACTGCGATGTACGCAATTTTGAAAAAAAGAAAAAACTCAAAGAACTCAAAGCAGAAAATAGAGAATTAGAAAACCAAATTAGCAATTCTATAATAAATTTAAAAAAAATTGCAAATCTAGATGACTTACAATCAGATTTAAACAAAGTTGAAAATGATATACGAATGTTTAAGCTCAAAAAAGAAAATAGAAAACTAGAAAACCAAATTAGCAATTCTATAATAAATTTAAAAAAAATTGCAAATCTAGATGACTTACAATCAGATTTAAACAAAGTTGAAAATGATATAGAAAACTTTAAAAAAAATAAGCTATTTAAAAACAGGGGAAAAGCATTTACCGCTATGTCAGAAGTTATGAGTGAAGTTAAAAAAATAGAAAACATTATTAAACCGGAAATAAAAATTAATTATGAAAATTAACAAAAATTTATTAGCAATTTCTTTTGTCGCGATTTTTGCATCTGTTAACACATATGCTACGCAAAATATCCAAAAGGCAAAGCAGCTTATAAAAGAAGATAAACACGAAAAAGCAGTTGAAATCTTAAATTTGGTAAAAAACACTAATAAAAAACAATACACAAAAGCAAAATATCTCAAGGGAATTGCATATCGCGAACTACACAAAAAAGAGGTCCGTGAAAAATCAAACAGTAAAAAATTAGATTATTACTTTGCAAAATCGGCAGAGAACTTCTTCTTTGTTGCGAATAAACAAAACTTAAATAAGAAACTTAAAGCGAAAGCTTTGTATCAGCTTGGAATTTTTTGCCAACACTGCAAAACCGATTCTAAAAATCAACATCTTATCTATTTAAATCAGGCAGCAAAATTAGCAAAAAAAATAGGCCTCTACAAAACAGCAATCTTAGCAAACTACGAAATAATATCCAAAAGCAACAACCTTCTGTATAATTTTAATGATACTGTAAGTGGCTATACTGCTAATATATGCAATGAGATACTAAAGTTACTATCTAAATTAAGACAATCAATATCCGCAAATACAAAAAAAGATTATAATATACAATTTATCGAGGGTTTTTGTTATTGTTCTCTTGGAATCTTCTATGAGGAAAAAAGTAAAAAAGAAAAAGCAAAAAAATATTTAAAGAAATTAGAGGACATAGATACCAGCAAAGAAAATAAAAACTTAAGAAAGGTTGATCTAGATACACTTGAGCGTACTCAAGCCCTCAAAATGGGAGCCTATGCAAAATTATCTGAAAAAAATTTAACAAAAACAAAAAAAGAACGATTTGAGAATTTTAAAAACTTTCAACATTCTGCAAATAAATTTAACGAAAAACAAAAAAAATCTAGTAATCAAAAAGTGCCTTATGAAGATCAGATAATTGATGTAATAAAAGTTTCTCTTGCGGCACTAGAAAAGCGTAATAAACAAAAATATCTATGCTCAACATGCAAAAAAGAGACTCATACATGCAAGCATTGTGGGAGATGCAAAAAAGTTTATTACTGCTCAAAAGCCTGCCAAATACAAAACTGGTCTGCGCATAAAAAAGTCTGTAAGAAGTAGGAAATCAAGCTCTTTTTGCCAGAAATGATAACGCATGCCGAATCATCTGATCAAACGTTACATCTTTTCCTGCGTAACTTTCACCGAGATGCTTCATAGCAATAGAAATTTCTGGACGCGAATAGTTGAGTGACTTTAACACCTCCGTAACCTCATGCAATCTACCAATAGTTGTAGATGGCTGCTCAACAAGACCAGACTTTATCAATTTTGCAACCTTGTGCTTCAACTGTACTATCATCTGCTCAGCCTTTTTTGCCCCAATACCAGAAACTTTACTCAAAATATTCTCGCTACCACCCTGTATAGCCTCTAAAAAGGCCTGCGCCCCTAAATCTGTAATAACTGCAATTCCAAGCTTGGGACCCACACCACTGCAGCTGATAACCAATAAAAAAACCTCTTTTTCTGCCTGACTGCTAAAACCATACAAGCTTGGCCCCTGCTCAGTATTCCAATGCATGTGCACATGAAAACTTGCCTTATCACCTACCTTAAATGTAGACGGAAATGGCACCATCAAATTTATTCCAATATTCCCAATATCAATAGTTAAGGAGGCCGCCTTTATCGACTGAATAGAGCCTTTTACATAGTCCAACATGTTTCTCTCTCGAAAATTATACGGTTGCTATTTGCCCACTTACTTATTAAAACGCAAAATAGATATTTACACAAATTTGACAAAAACAGCCCTATGAGTAAACTTTTAGTGTATCCTTGTCCGTCTTTAATCAATACGCCTATATTTAAACTACGGCACAAAGTATAGGCTACTTCGGGGAAGCAAAGTGGAGGAAAATAAAATAGATTGAAATTTTTGCGGGAATAGCTTCCGTCTTCGCCAAGGCTTCGACGGACACAGCAGTGGTAAAAAGCTATTGCTAATATTTCGAATATTGCAAAAATAAATTAAAGTAAATTGACATTTTTGCGGGAATAGCTCAGTGGTAGAGCGTCGCCTTGCCAAGGCGAAGGTCGCGGGTTCGAGCCCCGTTTCCCGCTCCATTTAATTTAAAATAACGTTTAAGAAACAACCTATAGTAACTTATCCTATTTAGAAAATAATTAAAATTATTGTTTACAACATGATTTGATCGTAGTAGAGATAAGAATAAATGGGGCTAATAAAATTTAATTTGAAAAGGTCTTATAAATGAAGTCGATAATACAAGAAGAATCATCTGTTGAAAGAGCAATTAAAGTAGGTTGGGAAAAGGCAGGAAAGCCGAGAGAGTTTTCCGTAAAGATTTTTGAAGAAGAAAAGAAAAATTTTATAGGAATGACAAAACAACCAGCAAAGATAGCACTTTTTTTTGAAGAGAAAAAGCAGCCGCAACCACAACCTAGAAAGCAAGCATACAGAAAAAGAAAACCCTATGTTAAAACTAGAACCCCACAAGTCAGACAACAAAGAAAAAGTATAAGTCCAAGACAACATCAAGATCCAGAAAGTCGTCCAGACTCAAGAAGCCAACAAGTGCCAAGAGAGCAAAGAAAGCAAAGAAGCCCACAGGACTCAAGAAACCAACAAGGGTCAAGGGAACAAAGAAACCAAACCAAGCATGGGACAAAAGAACAAAAAGATCAAAGGGTGCAACAAGGATCTAGAGAACAAAGAGCCCCAAGAAACCCAAGGGTTCCTAAAAAACCGCAAAGCTACAGAAATAAACAAGAGCCTAGGGATCAAGAAGCAAGAGAAACAAATTATAAAAAATAGATAAAATGTACAAATGGGGGAATTATGGATAATTCGCAAAAAAATAAATTTTTACATCCCGATGAAGAAACAATAGTTGCACAATGCACACCAAAAGGCAGCGGTGCATTGGCGCTCATTAGAATGTCTGGAAAAAACGCAATAGAAACAGCGACAAAAATGAGCAAGTTAACTTCGAAAGAAAAATTATCGGAAGTTACAACACATACAATTCATTACGGCTCTGTTATAGATAAAAACGATAAGAAAATAGATCAGGTTTTATTTCTGGTAATGCGCGCACCTAAAACATTTACCGGCCAAGATACACTGGAAATAACCTGCCACAACAATAAGTTTATAATCGAAAATATAATACAAGAAGCAATCAAACATGGCGCCAGACTGGCACAAAATGGTGAGTTCACAAGACGCGCATTTTTAAACGGTAAAGTTGACCTTGTGCAGGCTGAATCTATAAATGAACTTATTCATGCGCAAACACAAATGGCCATAAAATCTTCACTTTGCCAGCTTGAAGGTAGTCTCTCATGCTGGTCACAAAAAATAGAAAAAGATCTTGTAAAAGCATTAGCTCTTTCAGAAGCCAGCTTTGAATTTTTAGATGAAGAAAATATGGAATTTTCAAAACAAATAAAACAGATTTTAGAAAAAAGCATCAACACTATACACTCACTTAAAAAAACATTCAACCTACAAAAACAGATCAAAGAGGGTCTTCGTATAGCAATAATCGGATCGGTAAATGCCGGAAAATCCTCACTTTTCAATGCCCTGCTAGCACAAGACCGAGCAATTGTAACAGAAATTGAAGGTACAACAAGAGATTCAATTGAAGCAGGTATATACACTAACGGAAATTTCATAACACTAGTTGATACTGCAGGTATACGCAAAACAAATGACTATATTGAGAAGGAAGGGATACAAAGATCGCTTGATGAGGCTAAAAAAGCAGATATCGTAGTTGTGGTTTATGACGGCTCTAAAACAATAAACGAAGAAGAAAAAAATGTTTATCAAAATATCATAGATTCATACAAGCAAAAAATAATAATCGTGAGAAACAAAATTGACGTAACACCAAATTCAAAAAAACAGTTTCAGCCACATGGGCAAATAGATGTTTCAACTATTAAAAAAATAAATATTGATTTGTTAGAAAATCAAATCAATAAAAAAATCTCCGATCTATTTTCTTCGATAGAATCACCATACTTGCTTAACCAACGTCAGTACAGCTTAATTGCAGGACTAGAAAATAAGTTGCAACACATATGCAGCATGCTACAAAATGATGCCCAGTACGAACTTATATCTTACCATCTAAAAGAAGCATTACAGCAATTTAGTGAACTTTCAGGAAAAACAATAAGTGAACAAAGTCTAGACACCGTGTTTAAAGAATTTTGTATCGGCAAATAAAATTTCTGGCATCTAATCAATATTAATTCTTAAAAAAAATCCCACCCCCAAAGTTGGGCAGGATTTTTAACAAAATTTATAGAAATTCTAGCTGTAAACCACACGAACTGCCGCACGCCTGTTAAGAGCTTGCTCATCTTTATCTCCAGAAACGGGATTTCCAACCTCGTCCAATGCTGGACACTCTTGACCACGAGGAACTACTTTTATGTTTTCTTTAGGAATTCCGTTAGCTACTAACCTATCTGCAACCGCCTTTGCGCGCCTTTCGGATAATGCCAAATTATAAGTTCTTGAACCTGCAGAGTGACAAGAATGTCCTTCCACTATAATTTTAGGATCGCTTCCTTCTTCAACTAAATTTTTTGCAACCTCTGAGTTATTCTCTACTTTTTCTTGCTGATCTTCCCTCACCTCGTGTTTGTTGAAATCAAAATAAACAATCTCAAAATCCCTATCATCTTCCTCTATCTCTTGAACCCAAGAAAAATCGTCGTCATCTAGATCATCAGAAAGATCTATTCCTTTTTCTTCTACAGCCTTTGCTATTACATCAGCACTATTGGCAACCTCTTTATTCTCACTTTCCTTATCGCTCTCTGCATCATCTAATAAAACAAATTCCCCTAAGTTAACATCACTATCATCAAAATAACTTTTAATCTCATCCCCCGCAACTGGAATATTAACCTGCTCCATAACCTCAATCTTTTTCTTTTTAGACACCTTTGAAACCTTTTTACTACTTTTTCTACAGCCTCCTAAAAAAATAAGACATAGAGTAAGCATAATTACAAT
>Ga0180437_10007936_pt1 | contig 13651 bp, 9 predicted proteins | sample SS_ome_4_FD_132410 | JGI IMG/M metagenome (GOLD analysis project Ga0180437, IMG submission 132410) | Hypersaline lake sediment archaeal communities from the Salton Sea, California, USA - SS_3_D_1 metaG | ecosystem: Environmental > Aquatic > Non-marine Saline and Alkaline > Hypersaline > Sediment...
AGATGTACTTGAGTTGAAAGCCGGTCTCCTTGCACAGCTTGCGGATCATAGGCGCAATGCCAAACTCCTGGTAATATTCGCGCAGGTAGTTGATGACCTTCCAGTGGTCCTCGGTCAGATCGTTCACTTCCTCGGTCTTGGCGATGGCCGTCGCTAACTCTTCACTCCACTTGTCCGGTTCCTGGATGAACCCGTCCTCATCTACTTCGACTTCGGTGCCATCCACCTTGATTACAGCCATGTTTCACCTCCACATACACGTATTGATTAAGTAGCTAGTAAAGAACAGCAGACAGCAGTTAGTGATTCAGCTATCAGCCATTGCTTTGTCTAAGCACTGATATCTGGCTACTGATGTCTGGCTACTGAATTCCGCAATTTATTCGTCGGGGAGCTTGATGAAAGTGGCTCCGCCGAAAGATGTAAACTCAAGAGTGCCCGCGTTCACCATTTCGGTGATAGCCTTCTTGGACGTGCGATTGTCGATGCCAAGGCCCTTGGCCACATCTTTATGCGTCATCATCTTGTCCTTCTCTTTGAAGTACTCGATGATTTGTCCCTTAAGTTCCTCAGTTACCTCTGCCATAAGATTACCCCCTTACCACTTGAAGGTGGGCGTTGATCGGAACGTCTCGGTCGCCAGGGTGAAGTCATCAATAAGCTGTATGGTAAACGGAATACCAGTCAGATCGAAGAAACGCTCCCAGCCGATGCGATCAATCCACTCGCCCATGCGCTCGTGTTTGTGGGCGTGCTTCGCCCAAGTCTCGATGATGTTCTTGACGGCGTCGGTCACCTCAGGCCAGCGCGGCGGATTGTTGGGCAGGAACGGGATGACCAGACGCGAGAACCTGGGCGGCGTGCGCGCGCTTGATATCTTACCGCCCACCCAGATCGATATGCCATCTCCTTCAGGATCGGCCAGTGGCATACCAGGACACATGGTGTAGCAGTTGCCACAGTACATACACCGCTCTTCGTTGACTTTGACGGTCTTGTTCTTGGGATCAGGCCGAATAGCCCCGGTGGGACAGGAAGCGACCACATTGGGGATCTCACACTTGACCTTGATTTCATCGTGGTGTAATTGAGGCGGCAGACGGTGGATGCCCAAAATGGCCACATCTGAACAGTGCACGGCGCCGCACATGTTCAGGCAGCAAGCCAGCGCAACGCGGCAGTAGCCCGGCAGCTTCCACTCGCCGAAGTACTCGAAAAGCTCATCCATAACGGCTTTAACGACACCCGAGGCATCGGTGGCCGGGGTGTGACAGTGTATCCAGCCCTGAGTGTGAATGGGGTTGGTGATGGTGTGACCGGTGCCGCCCACCACGTAGCCGTTGGCCGCCAGGTGCTCAATGAGCGGCTCGACCTTGTCTTTGTCAGAAACCAGGAATTCGAGATTGTGGCGACTGGTGAAGCGCAGGTGGCCGTCGCAAAATCGATCGGCGATGTGACATACGTCCCGGATCCAGTCGGTGCTAACCAGGCGTGATGAACCCACCCGCACCGTATAGAGCTCGTCTCCCGATTCGGCTACGTGTTTGAGCAGACCAGGCTTGATGCGCTCGTGATACTTCCACTGGCCGTAGTTCTTCTCGATGATCGGCGGCAGCATGTCGCGGTAATTGGGGGGGCCAAAGTCTGTTCTGCTAGCCATCTTGCCTCACCTCCTCGGGGTCCCAGAAGTAGTAGGGATTGGCACGCGGCGCACGGACCATCTGCGGCACAGGCGGCAGACCCACTGCTTTGAGGAAGGCACGCATTCCGAGGCGGTCGATCAACTCGCCGAGACGCTCGCGCATCTTACCGTTCTCGTCCCACCAATCCCAGATTCTGGCCACCAGGTCTTTGAACTCGTCATAAGGCGGTTCCATCTTCATGAAGGGAACAACGACCCAGGAGAGCAACGCCCCCTGGACGATAGGCGCCTTACCGCCCACCAGGATGGTAGCCCCTCTTTCAACGCCGACACGCAACGCCTTTGGCATAATGTTAATACAGTGCATACAGCGGTTACATTCGGCGTCGTCAATGGTCAGCGTCTTGGCCTCGGCGTCCCAGGTCATGCAATCGGTGGGGCACAAGTCTATGACTTCGGGCTGGATGTCGATACTATCCCTGGCATACTCGACCACTGCGTCGGGATCGACCCGGATGCTATCGCGCCAGGTGCCAACAATCGAGATGTCGGAACGGGCTACAGAAGCCACGCAGTCATTGGGGCAGCCAGCTATCTTGATCTTGGTCTTGTAGGGGAACATAGGCCGGTGGAGCTCATTTTGGAACTCCATGGTGATGTTGTACAGGATGTCGAGTGTGTCTATGCAGGCATACTCACAACGACCGGGCCCCACACAACAACTTGGAGTGCGCATGTCGCTGCCCGACCCACCCAGGTCGAAGCCAATCTCGGCCAGGTCATCGAAGCAAGGCTGCAGCTCGCCGGTAGGCGCGCCTAACAAGATGATATCGCCGGTGGCGCCGTGCATGTTCGTCAAACCGCTGCCGTGCTTGTCCCACACGTCGCACAGTTCGCGCAGCTTGTCGGTGGTGTAGAACCAGCCAGAGGGCATGTTAACACGGAACGTGTGGAACTCAGCCACGGCTGGGTAATCGTCGCCCAACTCTGAATAGCGACCGATCACTCCGCCGCCGTAGCCCCTTACCCCGACGATACCACCATGCTTCCAGTAGCCGATCCTGTCTCGATACGAGCGCTCGAGTTGGCGCAACAAGTCTTTGGCTGATTCTTTTTTTTCGGCGGCCCGCTTCATCTCAGTGACGAAGCTGGGCCAGGGACCCTTCTCCAATTCGTCAAGCAAGGGGGTCTCTGACTCCGCCATAGCATACACCTCCCTCTAAGTTTTGGTACCCCAATAATCGCTCCGCAGGATCAGGGGCCTGCGGGGAGATCGTAGTCCTGAGGTCTGAGTCAGTTACCTGAACCATCCTCCTTTCTCCAGCTCGTCCGGCCCACTGTAACTCTCCATGAGATCAAACCGGGCACAGCCGACGTCCCCGGGCTTTGCTGCTGTAGGAATGCTGTCCCCCCTATTGTATACGATTTCACAGCCAAATAGAATAAGTATCTACCCTATATCAGTCTAAGGAAAGCCTTAGAAAAGCATCGCCAAAGACCTGACGGGTTTTCAGAGTTCCCCGGCGAGTAAATTCGCTTTAGACAGTTTTCTTTGATAAGAATAGGGAGGGCTTATTGCCCTCCTTCTTGAAGACGTGGTAAAATCACATTCCAACGATACTTATCGAGGCTTGACGAAGATGCCTGGAAACTGGAGGTAAATGACAGAACCACTATGTCGTCAACACCCTGGTACACGTTATCCCCACAAGCTGTAGCAGAAGAACTCAACACATCACTGGATCACGGCCTCAGCAGCCAAACCGTCCAGCAACGACTGGAAGAGTATGGCCCTAATGAATTGCAGGAGCAGCCACGTCCTGGTTTCTGGAGTATGTTGCTCGACCAATTCAACAACTTCGTGGTCATCATCCTGATTGTGGCCAGCGTGATTTCGCTGGTGCTGGGCGATTACCTCGAAGCGGGGGCCATCCTGACCATCGTCATTCTCAACGCTATTCTGGGCGTGGTGCAGGAGTCTAAGGCAGAGCAGGCTCTGGCCGCTCTACAGAAGATGACCGCACCCGAAGCCGACGTCGTCCGTGATGGCCACCGGCTGACCATCCCTTCCCACGAGGTGGTGCCTGGTGACGTGGTCATCCTTGAGACGGGCAACTACGTGCCAGCCGATGTGCGTCTTGTTGAAAGCTTCAATCTGCGCATCGAAGAAGCCTCTTTGACGGGGGAGAGCGTGCCGGTAGGCAAGAAGGCGGAGGTGACGCTGGATGGTGAGGTGCCTATCGGCGACCGGCACAACAGCGCCTTTATGAGCACTATGGTCACCTACGGACGGGGCCGAGGCATCGTCACCGAAACGGGCATGAAAACCGAGATCGGCAAGATCGCTGAATTGCTTCAGTCATATGAAGCCGAACCGACCCCCTTGCAGGTCAAGTTGGACAAGTTGGGACGGACGCTGGGCATCGCGGCACTGAGTGTGTGTGGGTTGGTCTTTGTGTTAGGCGTGATCCGCAACCCGGCCGGCACACCTATCACTCAGACGTTTCTCGATATGTTCATCGTGGCCGTCAGCCTGGCCATCGCCGCCGTGCCTGAAGGGCTGCCGGCGGTAGTCACCATCGTACTGGCCCTTGGTATGCAGCGCATGATCCGGCGCCATGCCCTGCTGCGTAAACTCCCTGCCGTGGAAACGCTGGGCAGCGCCACCGCCATTTGCTCCGACAAGACCGGCACGCTAACGCAAAACGAGATGACGGCAGTACGAATGTGGGCTGACGGGCAACTGATAAGCATCAGCGGCGAAGGGTATCGCCCGCAGGGTGAGTTTTCGTTCGCAGGGCAGCCCTTTGACCCATCTCAGAACCGGGCAGCCAGCTTGGCGCTACAAGCAAGCATGCTGTGCAACGATGCGATTTTGGAGCAGATATCGTCTGAAACGGATGAGAGTTGGCATATGGTGGGTGATCCCACCGAGGGAGCCCTGGTGGTGGCCGCGGCCAAGGCCGGCCTGTGGCAAAACGAGTTATCCCAAACTCTGCCGCGCATAGCAGAAGTGCCCTTCGAAGGGGACCGCAAGCGGATGACCACCATCCACCAAGTCTCAGGCGAGGAATTCGATGCGCCGTACGTAGCCTTTGTGAAGGGAGCGCCTGAAATCCTATTGGAGCACTGCACCCACATTCTTAAGGATGGCGCAATGCATCCGGTGCAGGCCGAAGACCGCGGGCAGATATTGGAGGCCAACGCATTGCTCGCCTCCGGGGCGTTGCGTGTGTTGGCGGCTGCCTATCGCCCCCTCGATGAGGCACCGTCAGAACCGAACGCAGCAGAGGTGGAGCGAGACCTGGTCTTCCTGGGTATGATCGGTATGATTGACCCAGCCCGGCCCGAGGTAAAGCCAGCCATCGCTGATGGACGCATCGCCGGCATCAAGACAGTGATGATCACGGGCGACTATCCTGACACGGCAGTTGCCATCGCCAAGGAGCTTGACCTGCTTGATGGTGACGAACGAACCTTGACCGGTGCGCAATTGAACGAAATAAGCGACGAGCGGCTGCACGATGTCGTGGAGTCGATCGACGTTTACGCCCGCGTTTCGCCGCAGCACAAAGTGCGCATCGTGGAGGCATTACAGTCCAACAGGCACATCGTGGCTATGACGGGCGACGGGGTGAACGATGCTCCAGCGCTTAAGCGGGCGAACATCGGCGTGGCCATGGGCATCACCGGCACCGACGTGAGCAAAGAAGCGTCCGACATGGTGCTGACCGACGACAACTACGCCAGCATCGTGGCTGCGGTGGAAGAAGGGCGCATCATATACGCCAACATCCGCAAGTTTGTCTTCTATCTGCTCAGTTGTAACGTGGCCGAGATCCTGATCATCTTCCTGGCCATGCTGGCCAATCTACCCTTGCCGCTGACGGCTATCCAACTGCTGGTGCTGAACCTGATCACCGACGGCGCACCAGCCCTGGCCCTGGGTATGGAGAAGGGCGATCCTGACACGATGGAGATCCCGCCTCGGCCCGTGAGCGAGCCGGTGATCAACCGCGAGATGCAGGTGGGAATACTGACCCAGAGCATCATCATCACGGCGGCGGTGCTCGGAGCGTTTGTAGCTGGCCTCAACTGGTTCGGAGACACCGGCGAAGGGTTGCTCATCGCCCAAACAATGGCGTTCGGTACTCTGTCTATCAGCGAGCTGATCCGGGCCTACACATCCCGCTCTGAGCGGTATAGTCTGCTCCAAATCGGTATTTTCAGCAACAAGTGGATGCAGTATGCCGTGCTCTCCTCGCTCATCATTCTGCTGGCCATCGTCTACGTGCCCTTCCTGCAACCCATCTTCCACACCGTTGCTCTGGGTTGGTGCGAGTGGAGTTTGATGCTGCCGCTTCTCTTTGCCCCGGCGATTGCCGCTGAGATCACCAAGATCTTTTTGCGAATGCCCCGCTTCCAGGGTTGGCTACACCCCACGCACGCGCCGACGATGCTGAACTACGCGAACCCAGGCGAGGAAGCTAAAGTAGCGGTCGAGCAATCGTAGACATGGAAGACCAATTGCGTGATTGGCTGGCAAAACAAGACTACGAAGCTATCACCGAGTTGGCCGGGCGCAAGAGGCGCGTGCTAAGTTTTCTCACGGCACTGACCTACGACCTAGATCCGCTGATTAGCTGGCGTGCCGTAGAAGCCATGGGCTTGGCCGCCGGTCGCATCTCCGACGAGGACCCCGAATATGTGCGGGTTCATCTACGCCGTCTGATGTGGTTGCTCAACGACGAATCGGGCAGCATTGGCTGGCACGCTCCGGAGATGATGGGCGAGTTACTACGCAGCCGCCCGCAGCGTTTCACCGAGTTCGTGCCCATCGTCATTTCTATTCTGGATCTGGAAGAAGAGGATGCCGTCCGCTTCCGAGCCGGGACGCTGTGGGCCATCGGCCGGGCGGGAAGGGTAAATCCGGCGGCGGTGGAGGCCGCCATCCCCGGGGTCGTCCCCTGCCTGGACGATTCCGACCCGCAAACGCGGGGCCTGGCCGCCTGGTGTTTGGGCCAGTTGGGCGTCAGCGACCAGCACCTGGGGCATCGTGATCGGCTGCTGAGCGACCCAAGCCCAGTTGAGTGGTACGAGGGAGGGCAGCTTGTCACCAGGAGAGTGGGCGAATTGGCAAGGGCAGCCTTGGAGTCCAGCAGGCGAAGCAATTCTTAGTACTGCTTCGAATCCCCCATAATTATGCTGTTGCACATCGGTCGCTTCCCCGCTATAATGACGCAGCAGGTTCGATCCACGAGGCTCAATAAAGCTAATGAGAAAAGGCATATCCAGATATGAACGAAACCAGCATCCGGCCGTGGCCTGAAGAACAACCCCCAGCCGAAGGGGAAATACGGCGCATCCTGGCTGAGGAAGGGCTGCAACCCTATCGCTGGTCCAACGCCCCGGGCGACGTATACAGCGCGCACACGCACTCTTATAACAAGGTCATCTACGTCGTGCAAGGCTCCATCACCTTCGGCTTTCCAGGGGATGGCGGCCAGGCATCCCTACAAGCGGGCGACCGGTTGGAGCTGCCCGCGGGCACGGCCCACGACGCAGTCGTAGGCTCGCAAGGCGTCGTGTGCTTGGAGGCGCATTGTTGACATGAGGCGTAAAGCGTGAAACGTAAAACGTAAGGGGTGAGGTTAGCGGCTAAGCCGGCAAGAGCCGGGATATCAGGACACCAGTTTATGCTCAGCAGCCAGAACCTTCAGAAATTCATTGACCAAAATCAGATTTCGGCCGAAATCCTGCCGATGGAGGAAGACACGCCGACTGTGCCCGACGCGGCGCGGGCGCTGGGCGTCGAAGAAGACCAAATCATCAAGTCTCTTGTCTTCCTGGTGGACGGCCAGCCGACGCTGGTCATCGCCAACGGGACGCACAAAGTGGACAACCGGTTGGTCGCCCGTCACTATGGCGTGGGACGCAAGCGAGCCAAGATGGCCCGCCCAGAACAAGCTTTGGAGATCACCGGCTATGTGGTCGGCGCCATGCCCCCTTTCGGGCACCAGACCCGGCTACGCACCATCGCGGACCCCGGTGTGGTCGCTCACCAGGAGATCTTCGGCGGTGGGGGTGAGATCGACGCCATGTTACGAATGAGACCAGAAGAATTGCTGCGCGTCACCAGGGCAGAGGTTGTGAGTGTCACATAGCTGGGGGCTGAGGGCCAGGGAACTGAGAGCAGAGACTGGGGGCTTAAGTGACTGGTAATACGGATGAGCTTAACAACACGACAAAGATTCTGGCCCTTATCCCTGGTTACAACGAAGCGGCCCACATCGCTGAGGTGGTGAGCGGCGCTCAGGCCCATCTGCTGGTGCTGGTCGTGGACGACGGATCGGGGGACGACACCGGTGTCCGCGCCGAGCGAGCCGGCGCGACTGTGCTGCGTCAGACGCCCAATCAGGGCAAAGGGACAGCCCTGAGGGCTGGCTTCCATTGGGCGCTGGACGCAGAGTACGAAGCGGTCGTCACTTTGGACGCCGACGGTCAGCACGACCCGGCTGAGATCCCCAAGTTCCTGGACGCTTACGCCGAACGCGGTGCAGACCTGATCATCGGGGCGCGGGATTTCAGCCGCATGCCGCCCGTTCGGCGCCTGGCCAACACGCTGGGCGGCTGGGCTTTTTCGTGGGCCATCGGCCAGCCCATCCGCGACAACCAGTCCGGCTACCGGTTGATCCGCCGTCGCCTGCTGGAGGCGATTCTGGCCAGCGATGAAGCCGGCTTTGAATTCGAAGTGGAGATGATTGTCACCTGCATCCGGCGTGGCTTTGAACTGGACTGGGTCCCCATCCGCGCCATCTACGCTGGCGAGGGAAGCCATATCCGTCCCTGGCACCACACGGTCAACTTTGTGCGTGTGGTATGGCAAACGCGTCGAGCCGTTGCGAGCCATCTCAAGTTGAGGTAGAATGAGGGCATCATCTGGGAGGTTCCCCTTGAGCCAGCCCGACTCACGTCGTCTTTCTGCCTGGAGACGCTTCTGGCCCGACGTGGCGATCATCATCCTTCTGGCCCTGCTGCCAGCCCTCTTCTTCTGGCGGCTTATCGCCCCCACCCCGGCGGACCGGATGAACATCCCGGCCGGCGACTTCACTGAGCAATACTACCCGCTGCGTGCCTATGCCGTCCGTGAAATCACTTCTGGCCGGGTCCCGCTGTGGAACCCGTCTCCCTATGGCGGCCAACCCGCCCTGGCCGACATCCAATCGGGCGCTCTGTACCCGCCACAACTCGTTGAGGCCTTCTCCCTCCACTGGCTGGGATTGGACTTTCCAGTTTGGGCGTTGGAGTTACAGGTCATCGCCCACTTCTCGTGGGCCGCGGTTGGCGCCTACCTGCTGGGCAGACGCCTGGCACGGCGGGCCAGCGTCAAGCCCGGCCACGCCCGCTTCGCGGGCCTGGTCGTCTCGCTGGCCTTTACCTACAGCGGCTACCTGACCGGGTTCCCGGTGCAGCAGTTGACGATCCTGGAAGTAAGTGCGTGGGTCCCGTGGATGGTGTTGGGCATGGATTGGCTGGCGGCTGGGGTGGCTAGGGAGGCTGGGGGCTGGGGATTGGGGCGCTCGGCGCTGGCCGGCCTGGTGTTAGGGCTCTCACTGTTACCAGGTCATCCTCAAACATCGCTCTACCTAGTGTACCTGGCCATCGTTTACTATTTCTTCCGAATCTTGTCTCAACCGACCGCTGACCACCGAACGCCAGGTGGCGTTCGCCAGGTGACGTCGTGGATTCGCTACCTGTTACCTGCTACTTGCTACTTGTTACTTGCACTCCTGATCGGGTTTGCCCTGGCCGCTGCTCAATTGCTGCCCACGCTGGAGTTTATCGCGCACTCGCCGCGCGTCAATATGAACTACGAGGCTGTCAGGTTCGGACTACCCATGCACGAGCTGGTATCGCTCATCTACCCCGGCTATTTCGGCGGCTCGCCAGCATACGTGGGCATTCTGCCAATGGTCTTGATTGGGCTGGCGCTGGCACTGGGACGGCCCCGGAGGGACGTGGCTTTCTGGGCGGTGGCCGGGCTGCTGGCGTTGCTGTTGGCCCTGGGCGGCAACACCTTCCTTTATCCAGTCTTTTACCTGGTGGCCCCGGGCTTCGACGCAGTGCGCCAGCAAGAGCGGGCCTTCCTGGTCTACGCGCTGAGCGCAGCCGTGTTGAGCGGCTACGGCGCACTGGTGCTGGTGAAGCCATTAGATCGCGCCCGCCGTGCCAGACTACACGGCTTTGAGCGAGGGCTGCGGGTGGTCTTCGGCGTCGCGCTGGCGCTGACGGCTCTCTTCCTATACGGCTGGCGCGGAAGTGAGCACGCCGACCTATTTGGCGGTGTGTTACGCCATCACGTCTTCGGGTTGGTGTTGTTGGCTGGGACGCTGGTTCTGCTGGCGCTGCGTCCAACTCGCATCCCGCGCCGCCCGTGGGGCATGGCGCTGATCGCAGGCTGGATTGCCTTCAACCTGTTCAGCGTTAACTGGCGCTTTAACCTGGAACAACCGGAGCCGCTCCCCCCTTACGCCCCCACCCCGCTGACCGAGTTTCTGAGGGCCGCAGCCAATGCCGCACCGGAGCCAATGCGCATCGCCAGCGCCGGTCTGCTGCCCGGCGGCCCGGGGGCTGCTTCTGTCTACGAGTTACAGGACATCACCGGCAACACGCCGCTGCATTTGGCCAGCTTCGAAACCTTTGAAGCAAAGGTGCCTGAATGGCGCCGCTGGCAACTGTTGAACGTCCATTATGTGCTCAGCCAACGTGAGTTGGATGGCGACGGCCTGACCCGCGTCTTCCCACCCGGCGATCCAGCCGAGGGCCAGATACGCGTTTACCTGATGGGCGACCCCTTCCCCCGTGCCTGGGTGGTACACGACGCCGAGGTTATCTCCGACGAGGAAGAGACTTTGGCCCGGCTGAGCAGCGACGAGTTCGATCTGCGCCGAGCCGCGCTAGTGGCGGAGCCGCTGGATGTGCCTTTGGCCGGTGCTGCACAAGGCTCAGCGGCCCGGGTGACTGCGTACGCTCCCAACCGATTTAGCATTGAGGTAGACGCCAACGGTGAGGGCCTGTTGATTTTGAGTGAGGTCTACTATCCGGGCTGGCGCGCCAGCGTGGATGATACCCCGGTGCGCCTGATCCGCGCCGACGGCTTGCTGCGTGGCATCCCAGTTCCGAAAGGCCGCCACACTGTCCAGGTATGGTACGCCCCATCCAGCGCCAGCTTAGGGTTGGTGATCTCGACTCTGGCGCTGGTCATTGTGATTGGTGTGGGAGGGTGGTATGTGATACGTACTGCGTATTTCGTATTTCGTAGCTGAGTTGAACCTGCCTTGCGCCCCTATTTCTTTTATGTCATAATGAAAACTGCACCGCACAGTAACCGACTGTACAGGCGAGCCACCGATTCGCATTACGCACTACGCAGCACGTAATACGTAGGAGGAAAGTTTATGCGTCGTCCCGGTATTTGGGTAGCCAACGGCATCCCAACCGACGTTGAAAAAATGTATAGCTGGCGTCCGGCATCCATCACCTGTTTCTTCGATTACCTGGCCGCCAACGGGGTGTGGGATTACAAAGCTCAGAACCCCGATGTCCCTATTGTCGTCCGATTCCAACATGCCTACCAGTGGGCCGAGGACCCGGTCGGCTGGGCGCGTTACCTGGGAGACGTAGTCGTCAGCAAGTGGCCGGAGTTGCAGTCAATAGACCCCTACGTGTATTTCGCCAACGAGATGAACCTGCACTACGAAAACGGCGACCCTGACCCGGGCAACCAGTGGAAATATACGACGCCGGAGTTCTACGAGAAGTACGCGGACTGGGTGCGGATGACGGCTGATTTCATCAAGCAGCGAGTACCGGAGATGAAACTGGTGTGCCCTCCCTTTGCCTCGGGTCATCACGAGGACGGCGCACCCGACTGGAACGGCGAACCGACCGAGGGTTGGGCCGGCTTTGACTTCCTGGCTGACACCATCCGTGACTATTTCGACAATATCATCACCCATCACAACTACTGGGGCAACGCCGGGGGCAGCGTCCGCGAGTGGCTGTATGACCCTGAGCTGTCGAGCTGGTACGCCTTTCGCTGGCGACGGGTGCTGAAGCTCTTCGAGAACCGCTATGATATCCAGGCCCGGGTCATCATCGACGAGGCCGGTAACTTCGGCGCCGACGATCCCGACTTCACCGACCAGATAATCTACCACGCCAGCCAATGCCTGGCCGACCCACGAGTCACGGCCATCACCTACTTCTTATGGGAAGACCCCACCGACAGCCCCGGCAACATACTCAATTCGTGGGTGCAGCGCTGTTTGAATCTGGATGACCACGTCGCCAGGCTGGCGGCTATGCCACCCGTGGAGATCATACCTCCCGGCCCAACTATCCGCCTGTTGCTGAGCGACGGCACGGTGCAGGAGATACTCGTCGAGAAATATCTGCGCGCTGTTGTCCCGGCCGAAGTGTATGCCACCTGGCCTATGGAGGCGCTCAAGGTCCAGGCAGTCGCCGCGCGCAGCTACGCCATGTATGCCAAGGAACATCCCCGCCATCCCAACGCCGACCTATGCACGGATCCCGCTCACTGTCAGGCCTACGACCCCGAGCGCATCCACCCCAATTCCGACGAAGCGGTTCGTTCGACCGCCAGCGAGGTTGTGCTATTTCGAGAGCAGATGGCCAATACCGTCTTTTCCGCCAACTGCGGTGGCCACACCCTGAACAACGAGGACGGATTTGGCAGCGGGACCGTCACGCCGCCCCCTGTGCCATACTTACGGGGCGTGCCGTGCATCAATCCTGGCCCTCAAAACGGTCACAGGGTCGGCTTGTGCCAGTGGGGCGCTCACGACATGGCACAAAACGGCGACGACTACGTAACAATCCTCAAACATTACTACACCGGTGTGACTATTTCGTCTGAAGAGCCGACCGAACCAGGTATCATCCGGGGGACGGTGTACGATCAAGCGGGCCGTGCGCTGGCCAATGTACGGCTACGCTTATCACGCTCAGGCTGGAACGAGGACACTACCAGCGGACCGGATAGCGCGTATACCTACACCAATCTGAAGCCTGACACGTATAGTCTGCTGGCCGTCGACTACGGCACCCAGGTTGATGGGCTGGTCCTGGCCTCCGGCCAGGAAATGGTAGTAGATATCGTGATACAGGTGCCCACGCAGGGTTGGACGATGGAGATCGAACAAGGGGCTGGCCTGCCGCTCATAATCGGTATTATGCCGCGGGCGGGCATCGAAGTCACCATCGTCGACCCCTTTGGCAACGCGACTCGCACCTTCAGCGGCAGCAAGCCCGAATATGGTGTGGGTGGCTGGGAGACCTGGGCACCTCATGTGGGCACCTACCGCGTCCTGTTTCTTGACCAGTCCTTTGAGGTGCCGATGAACGGCCAATACACCGTCCTCACCTTCTACGAAGGCGAGGCACCACCAGCGCAAGGGGTCATCAGCGGGGTACTGCGCGACCACGCCGGCGTACCCCAGCCAGGATGGCAGATTTCATTGATCGGCGGCTCGGTGACGCGTGCCACCACCACCAGCGACGACGGGCGTTATCAATTCGATGGTCTGACGGCCGACACCTACACGGTGAGCGTGGTAGGTACCGACGTAGCTGAGACCGTGCAGTCCGATGGGCTCACCTCGATTACGCTGGATCTAACCTTGCCGCCGCCCCAGACCGGGGACTGGATTATGGAGGTGCAGCGCGGCACCGGGTTGCCCCTGATTACGGCCAGTATGCCCGAAGCCGGCATCCAGGTCACAGTCACCGACCCATTTGGCAACCCATTTCAGGTAACCAGCGGCAGCAAGCCAGAATATGGCGTGGGGGGCTGGGAGGTTTACGCAACACAAACCGGCACCTACACCATTCAATTTCTCGACCAAAGCTTCACCCTGTCCATGAGCGGCCAATATACCCACCTCACCTTCAAACGGGGCGTCCAGATGCAGGCACAGGCACAAGCAC
>Ga0180437_10007937_pt1 | contig 13651 bp, 9 predicted proteins | sample SS_ome_4_FD_132410 | JGI IMG/M metagenome (GOLD analysis project Ga0180437, IMG submission 132410) | Hypersaline lake sediment archaeal communities from the Salton Sea, California, USA - SS_3_D_1 metaG | ecosystem: Environmental > Aquatic > Non-marine Saline and Alkaline > Hypersaline > Sediment...
GATGCGCTCAATCACTCGCCCGCGCCTGCTTTCGCTGAATTCAGTTTCCATGGGTCTCTCCTTCAGCTTGATATTCTTCTTGTTCAGCCATGAACCTGTCTCTTAGCGAGTTTGGCAATAGGGAAATCAGATGGGGGTGCGTTTCGGCCAGACGCATGATGTCTGCCCAATCCTTCTGGCGTTTGCTGGGTCGTCGCGCCGGATCTGAGAAAGCCCAGATCTTGCCCTGAAAGACGTCCTCCAACGCTGCGACAGACATGTCATATCCCAGAACTGTTCCTCGTGAAGAATGGGCAATGAACGCTTGATACCTGGCATCGGTCTGTATCTGGATACGAAGATCTGAATGTGGGTTGGACACATTGATGCTGCGAGGGTGTCTTACAACTGTAAAGCAGCGCTCAAGGACAGCTAAAAGTTCCTCCAGGCGTTCTGAGACTACAACCAGGTCCAGGTCCAGACTGACGACAGGTTCCGCGTAGGCGTTGACCGCCAATCCGCCAACCACACAAAATGGGAGTTGGTTCTCTTCAAGAATGTCAAGGAACTCTTGAAGAAAATCGCTACGGCTATTCGTTACTCTGTTTGAGAAGTCTCTTGCGTTCATTTCATAGCTAACGTTCCGCGAGTTGCCGAAATGTGGCGACCAAATAGGAACGTTGGCGAAGTGATGTTGGTGCTTGTCAACGTTATTGTATCACATATCGAGTCAAACGGCAAAGCCTGTTTCGGCAGGCTCACCACAGATTGAGTTACTGATACCAGAAAGCCGTGCTGGAATAGGTCACAGAGAGGTTGTTGCCGATGATCCCGTGTTCCACCTCAATACCCAAAGACTGCTTGAAATCCACGGCATCGGTTACGTAGAAGCGATATTGGGAGGCGACCTCGCCCCTCACCTGCTTGTCCTTCCAGGTGCAGCCGGAGAGGGGGAATTGCGAACTGGCCGGATTGTGGGGGTCATACCAGATGTAGTAGTAGCCGCCGTCGAAATCGTCCTCGATTCCTGTTCCGGGCAGGGCAAGCTGCCCATCCACCCAGAGGTCATAGTCGCTCTCCAGGTAAGGGAAACGCCAGACTTCAGGGAGCCCTTGACCGTAGTATGGCTGGCCTCCCCGGTCCACGTCGTGCCCGGTCAGGATGCAGCCGACGTAGCGGCCGCTCCCGGCGACGTCCAAAAGCCGGTAGTTGGCCGGGTTATCGGCCTGCAATCGTTCCTCCTTGAACAGGGCATGGAACCGGGTGCCTGCGATGTCGTCCGTTGGGCGGTAGAGGAGGGTGGCCTGGATCTGGGGTCTACCCCCGCCGTTGTTGGTGAACAGGATTCTGGCCGAATGGAAGGGCATGGGGAAAAAGTTGTAGAACTCGTGCTGCTTCGCGTCTCCGGGCGGTTGGATGGCCACAATCCCCAAAGGTAGAGAGCGGTAGGGGCGTGTCTCTTCGGCCGTTCCAAAGAGGGCGCGCAACGGCCCCTCAACACTGGGGCTGGCCTGACCGTCCCAGAAGATCCTCATCCACAGGTCGTTTTCCTGCCCTTCCCGGATGATCAGCCTCAGGGAGGTGATCGTGCCAGGACCGGGGAGCTCAATCTGAGCCGAGCCGCCAGGTTCAACGTCCAGTACCTGGCTGATCTCAGCCTCTCCGCCTGCCTGGTAAGGATAGGCTCCAAGGTTGCTCCAGACCTGACGGACCCGTTCCAGTTCGCGGTCCTCCTCCTGGGTAAAGGGCAAGCAAAAGCTCTCAAAGGGGCCAGGGTCGTTGTCGAACCGCTTGACTGCTATCTGGAACATCCTGGGCCCTATGTATTTTCCCTCATCGTAGGGCGGATTGGGGGCCAGGGTCACACGCACCGAGCGGTAGAAGGGCATGGGGATATGGGAGATGTTCCCGCCGTTGCCTGTGCGGTAGTGCCTGACCAACGGGGTCAGGAAGGGGCTTTCCTGTCCGCCAAAGAACTGGGTCACGGGCATGTCAACGCGGGGGGTCGGTTCATCATCGAAGTAGAAGCGGATATTGCCGACCTCGGCGAAGAAACCCCACTCCGGTTCAGGTTCCTCGCCCTCGCCGGGGCGGTCGTGCTGGCGGTGGGTGAACCAGACCCGAGCGATGTAGCCCGGACCCTCGGTGCGAGGCAGAACCTCGTATTCCTTGGTCCCATCAGCCCCGAAAACGATCCGATAGTTGGCATAGGAGTTGGGCCCAATCGGGTAGCCGTAGCGGGGGTCCTGGGAGAAGAACTGGTCCGACCGGAAATAGTCCCAGAACTTTTCTGGGCTTTGGTGGTTGTTGCTGGCGAACTGTTTAGAAGTAGTCCCCTCTGGATAGGGCAGCGATGACAGGTCGGCCATGCGGCGCAGCAGTTGGCACATCAAAGTTGAACACGGACCCGCTGGCTTGGGGCTGTTCGTGGCGGCAGCAGGAGCTGGTGCAGGTGAGTCTGGGTTGGAGACAGCGGCAGGCACTGGCGTATCCGTAGGGGGCTGGGGCATGGGGGTGTCGGTGGGAACGGCAGTGTCTGTAGGGAGAGGCGGGTCCGTTGGCGCAGGGATATCGGTTGGGTTCATTTCCACGCTCGTAGCGGATTGCAAATCCGCCACGAGCGTCGGGGTTGGACTGAAAGTGGGCCCATGGTTTTTGGTAGCATGGGCTGTCGGGCCAATCACTGCTGTCGTCTCAGGATGGTAGAAAAAGAGGCTCCAGCCAGCAAAAACGGCTGCAGCACAGACCAGCAGAGCCAGCAGCAGCCAGAGGGACGCTGAGCTATTCTTTTTATTCCCACTATTATCCCCAGTGAGCAAGGGCAATCCGCTCATAAGAATCTGTTTCAGTCTACACTTTCACCTATCATTTGGGCATATTAGCCAGGGCATGGTAAGCCGGGTACGGCTGCCAACGGCTGTCCACGATGGCAAACTGGGCCTGCTCGGAACCGGGGTTCACCACCGCAAAGTTGAGGTTCCACAGGAACATCACCCCGGCCCAACCCCAGGACTTGCTCATCTGGTAGGCTTCCACCAGGTACTGGGCCTGTTTCTCCAGGGTGTTATCGGCTGCGTATTCATAGTTTACCACTGGGCTGGATGATACCGCCCAGCCGAACTCTGTGGCCCAGATGGTCTTGTTCCCATCGCCGTACTTGAGCATCACGTTGCGATAACCCTCCATCGTTCCGCGGAAGCACCAGCTATGGTGGCGGTTGTTGAAGGGGCCCCAGAAATTAGGCGAAGCGATTCCGGCATCGGCCGGGGTCACTGTCTGCCAGTCGGCGGTGGCCGGGCAGTTGTAGCCACTGGGATGGGCCCCCACAGCGTCGCAGTAGTCCTTCATGCCCGCGGCGTACAATTGATCCAGGTAATTGATGTCATCAATGGCCCAGCCAGCCACGTCTCCGGCGGGTGTTGGAGCGCCGCTGACGACGATGGCGTTGGGGTCCTGGGCCTTGATGGTTTCGTAAGAGACTTTCAACAGGGCCACGTATCTGTCTGGAGGGACAATCTCCTCGGGTGGCCGCTTGAGGTTCTGCTCATTCCAGATCTCGTAAGCCTGGACCTTGCCTTTGTAGCGGGCGGCGCAGGCGCCCACGAAGTCGGCATAGTCCTGAAGGTTATGGGGTAAGCTGTGCTCCCCATGGGCCCAGGGTGGTGGGGCGACCACGCTAAAGAGGATCTTGAGGCCCGCCCCATTCAGGCCGTCCACGATACGGTCCATCTCGCCCCAGCCGATGTTGCCCTTGCTCGGCTCAAAATCGCCCCAGCGGATCTGTTGCTTGACCCAGCCAAAGCCTATGGCTTTGGTGTGATGAGTGATAGGCCCCAGGTCGTTGTAGATCAGGTGGGCCTGGAGGCCGTAGCCAAATTGGCTGCCCAGGCCGGACACTGAAGCGGCAGCGACCGCAGGCTTGGGCGTGGGGGTCGGTTCTGGCGCTGGGGCGGCTTCGGCCGGTTTGGGGGTGGGAGTGGCCGTGGGTTCGGGTGTAGGGGTGGAGGGCATGGGTGTAGGCGTCGGCTCGGCTACCTGAAGGGCCACGCTCCCACCTCCAGCCGTGGTCCGACCATCCACGGAGATGGCTGCCGCCACCATGTATTGGCCGGGCTCTTGGGGGGCCGTCCAGACATAGTTGGGCTCCGCCAGGGATGTGGTCTCTTGCGAGATTTGACCGCCAGATGCGCTTTGCACCGTCCAGATCACGCTGAACTGGCTCTGTACTGGCGGCACGACTAAATCGTGGAATTTGCGCATGACTTCCCAGATCTGCCGGTCATTTTCCTCACCCAGCAGGTTCTGTACGGCCACGCCCCGCAGGTTGTACTGGGCTGCCAGTTGCAGCTTGCGGGCCATGCTGGTGGCGTTTTCCAGCCAGACGGTGTGTTGCTGGCCGTTCTCATCCCTGAAGCTGAACCAATAGGTCTGAGTAGCCTCGTCAAAGTTGATGCCTGTGGATTCTCGCAAGCTGGCCAGGGAAAAGACCACCTGTTCGCCGGGCAGGACCACCTGCTTTTCCCCTTCGACGGTGACCCGACTGAAAGGTGTCAGTGCATCCTTGAAGGGTTTATTGACCAGGGAACCGTCAATCTTCTCAACGCTGCGAGCGGAGATGATCAGTTGTATTTTGTATCGGTTGACTTCACCCACAGCCCAGTTCAGAAGGGTTTCCATCTGACCGCCGGGGGCGTAAGCTGTGGGGTCAACGATGGCCGGGATCTTGAATCCATCCACAGCTTGGCCGATGGCCCGCCAGTCGTAGACTCCTGTTTCCCAGCGGTCGGCGGCAACTTGCCTGGGCGGTTCAACCCGGACTGTCAACAGCTTTTGGTTTTCGTGGAGCCTGTCGGCCAACTCGACCACAAAGCGGCTGAACTCATCCTTCAGATCAGGAGTGATCCCCCGGTAGTCAATATCAATGCCGGCGTACATGTTCTGAATCACAAAATCAACGATGGTGGCGATGTGATGGTCGCGGATCTCCTGACTGATCAGCATGTTGTCAACCAGGTCGCTGCGAACGATTCTGTCCTCTCCCCAGTTGCGCAGGGTAGGCACGATGGCATAGGAGGCCGTTTGGTCCTCTGCTGGCAAGCCGCTGACGCTTCCCCCAATGTCCCCCTCACCCTCTAGATAGAGGCCCTGGGGGTTGATTTCTACCAGGGTGTCTTTCCCTTCCGGCGGCATGGTGGCGTTGGCAGCCATGACCGCAGAGATGGCCGGAGCGAGGGGTCTGGTCTGCATCACCACTATTGAGCGCGGCACAAAGGACAAGTGGGATTCGACGACATCGTCCTCAAGAATAATCTGGCTGGGCAGCCATTGCCATTCCTCACCTGTCCAGGAGTAGAGATCCAGAGTGGCGTAGGGCTCCGAGTCATTGGGGATGGGAACGGTCAAATTTGCCTGGCCAGGCATTTCCCCTCTCACACTCAAGCGGTAGAGGGGGCTTTTCATGATCAAGTATTCCGGCATCTCCTCGGCCGCCTTCCACAGGTCGCTCCCGGCTGAGCCTTCCAGAAAGTTTATGCGGGAAACCGAGGTTACCTTGGCTTTGATCTCGCCAGCCAGTCCCTCAGGAGGTATGGTCAACTGGGTGCCATCCGGGTCAAGAAGCGCGCCACCGGCACTAGGGATGGCCGTGTAACCAGCGTCCATGACCCTGCCTGCTGCCCTGATGGGCGGCAGAAGCACGCTGGACAGGACCAACAGAGGGATCAGACCGAGGTTAACGATACAACCACTCCATTTGCCCTCTATCATCTCTTCGATCAACCTTAATAGAGGATTGGTACTAGCTTCCATTAAGTAAAGCCTCCCAATCTATTTTCAGAGTCATACGATCTACGAATTGTCATGTCCTCTACAACAAAATACCCTTCAGCTCGCTGAGGGATTGGATGCTTGCAGAACCCCTATAGCTGGTCCAATTCTTCCAGGTGAGGAGCCGTAGGGGCTTTTGTGCCCTGGGACAACGATGATGGGTTTACATCCCCCGTGGGCTTTAGTAGATACGCGGTCTATTCTAGCATAACAGGAGCGTTTTGGCAAATTCTCCGCAAATGTCAAAGGGGCTTCCCTTTATCAGGCAAATGTGGTAAAATGAGTCGCAGGGGAGACAAATCATGAGAAAGGGAGCAGGAAACGGGTATTTAAGGAGATTGTCCCCAACATGAGCGAATCAGCATCTGCCAGAAGGCCCTTAGCGGATCATCCTCTCACCTTCCGCCGCGAACTCGTGGCTCGTATTATGCATTCCATCATTGCTGGTGAGTCCTGTTCCATCGTCGGCGTAGCCAGCACGGGTAAATCCAACCTCTTTCGTTTCCTCATCCGCCCTGACGTTCGCCATAGATATCTGGGAGAGGGTTGGGGTAAATACCTCTTCCTCTATGTTGACACCAACTCGTTGACCGAATTGTCAGAGTGGGGCCTCTATAAGCTGTTGCTGTGGCGTGTTGTGGAAGCCGTTGAGGATTTGGAGGTAGAAAGCCAGTGGTCGAAACTCTTCAGCGACCTCTATCAACAGGCACTCTTGCCCGAAAAGCGCCCCCTGGCCCGGAGCTATCTGGAGTGGGATGCCAAAAACCTCTGCCAGCGGTTGGGCTTTAATCTGGTTTTTCTCTTCGACGAGTTCGACGAAATATTCCGCCAGGTGGATACGCGTTTCTTCCTGAGCCTGCGCGCTCTCAGGGATGAGCATAAATATCGCCTCTCTTACGTGGTGGCAACCCGTGATGAACTGTCTCGAATACGGGAAGACATGGGTGAGTGCGAGTCTTTCTACGAACTCTTTTCCCTCAACACTTATGGGCTGGGTTCTTACAACCGGGCTGATGCCATCCACATGGTTCAGCGCTTGGTGGCGAGAAGAGGAATCCCGGTCACAGATGACGAAACCAATCTGTTGATCGAGGTCAGTGGCGGACATCCGGGCATTTTGCGAGCGGCCTTCTGGGCCCTCAGTGATCGCAAGATAGAAAAAAGCGGCGACATCTCCCGACAGTTTTTTTTAGATCACCTTGATATCCAGGCCGAATGTGCCAAGATATGGGACAGCATCGGTGAAGATGAGCGAACAGCTCTGGCCGATCTAGCCGCCGGTTATCCATTACAGCGATTGGAGCGGGGGATCGTTCGGCTTTTGCGATTGAAGGGCCTGGTGAGGGAGAGTAGAGCCGGTCAAGCGGCTGTCTTTTGCCAGTTGTTTGAAAATTTCGTGAACCAGCAAGGGGTTTTCAGAGACATCAGGCTGGATAAAAAGTCAGGGAAAGTGTGGGTGGAGGGCAGAGCGATCTCTGATTTGACTCCAGGGGAGTTCACCTTGCTCTCCTATTTGTTCGAAAGGCGGGGTGAGGTTTGTAGCAGAGACGAACTGGAAGCCCTCTATCCAGGAAAGTCTCAGAATGTGGATACCCTGATGGACCAGTTGCGGGGGAAGATTGAATCTGCCCCCCGCAGACCGAAATATGTCATCACCGTTCGCGGTCGGGGATTCAAGTTGGACAGAGCACCCTCTGGGCAATTGTGAGTTTTGTAAGAAGGTTATAAGCAAAACCCCATGGTGGTGTCTAGACAGGCAGTGATCAGTCTGGTATATTCGAAAAAGTAATCGAGGGCGACTTTGAGCAAGACCTCTAGGGGGAGGGAGAAACATGCAAGTTCTGATCTTTCTGGCAAGGCTGATCGGGTTCCATTTCGTCCCGGAAAACCACAAGGCGGCGGTAACGCGCTTGGGGATGTACAACCGTGCCTGTGGACCGGGCTTTGTCTGGGTTGCCCCGCTTGTTGAAAAGGTGGAGAATCATGTCAAGCTCGGTGTACATCTCACGACATTCACAGTTAAGCAGGTCTTCTCCAGCGACGGCATTCCCTTCGATGTCGAGTTGACGGTACGCTACATTTTCGATCCAGATTCAACCAGCAGCCGTCCTATCGCCGCTCAGTTGGTTCGTCAGCCTGACCATATCCTGGAAAGCATCGTGAGAGATTACGCGGAAAAGTCTCTCCGGCGAGCTGTCGCTCAGTACAGTGCCGAGAATATCTGTAACGGAGGGCCGATTACTGATATTGAGCAAAGGGTGATCCAGGGTCTGCAAACGCAGGTCAGGCACCTTGGCCTGGCTCCCATGGCTGGCAGTGAGGTGGCTCCCGTGGCCAGCAGCGGGGTGATGATTAAAGAGATCACCCCTCCCAACGATTTTCTGGAGACCATACTGACAGCTAAGCGGCATGAGCTTATCCTCCGGGTACTCACTGCTTATCAGGAGGCGGATGTAGACCAGGCTCTCCTGGCCGAGTGGGTCCGCAGCTTCAAAGACGCGCCGCCAGGGGTCTTTTCCTCCCTTACCGAGCTCTTGAGATTCCCCAAGACTGCGCGAAGCGACGAGGAGTGATGCAATTTTTCAAAGTTATGGTATAGTATAGAGAGTTCTTTCTCTGATGGTCTGTCCGGTGATGAAGCGATTCGTCCGATGGCTTGCTGGCTGTCCGAAAGGGTTGCGTGGGAGGGTTTGCCATGAATGATGATTTTAATCCGGCGGCGAAAGAGGGTGATGGAGAAAGGCAAACGGGCGAGAAGCGCCTGGTGGTGGTGTTGGCGCTCCTGTTTATCATGGCCCTGTCCTTCAAGGTCCATTGGATAGCTGGCTATGTGTTGCTGATCACCGGCCTGCTTTTCCTCATTCTCTATCTGCCCTCGCCCAAATGGCGCAGACTCTTGATAACCCTCTACCTCTTTTTCTTCATCACACTGCTGATCAGCACGGGGTTACAGATGTTTCTGGCTACCAACAGAACGGTGGCCAGACTGGTCGAGGAAAACGAGATAGTGAATTTCTTCATCGGTGGGCTGGCCGAACAGATCATCTTGTCCACGCTGGTTGGTCTGATAACAGGTGCCTTGGTGGTGGGTGTGCCTTTGCTGGCCGTCATGCTGGTCAGTTCAGAATACATCCTGGCCCTTCATGAGGTCCATGGCATCAAGCGAAGGGATGCTCTGCGGGTGCTGTGGAGTCTGATCATGGGCATCAACTACCCCTGGGTGATCATAGAGGATGGCAAAGTGACTCAGAGCAAGCCTGAGGGCGTCCTCTCCGAAATCGGAGGACCCGGTGTCGCCGTCATCCGTGCTGGCAATGCTGTAGTCTTTGAGTTGAACGGCAAAATTTCCCAAGTCGCCGGTCCCGGATTGGTCTTGTTAAAGCAGTATGAGCGCATAAAGGCTATTTTCGAGCTGCGTCCCCAATCGGAGACGAGAGAGACCGAAAACGTGCTCACCAAGGATCGTATCCCGCTGACCATCGTCATGGGAGTTGGCTTCCAGATCGAACCCAAAGAAGTGACAGTTCAAAGGCCAGAGAGCTTTGTTGAACCCAATGGTGAAGCTTTGTCAGAGGTGATTGGCGACGACCTATACGAGACTTATAGGGCTACGCTGGAGAAAGCCGTCTACCATGCGCCTCCGCATGGGTGGGAGGTCATGACTCCGGGTGCTGCCCAGAGTCTTTTGCGCGACATCATTGCCACCTATAACTTTGATGAGATTTTCAAGCTGGTGGACAAAGCAAAAGAAGGGTCAGAGGGATTTGACCCCGACCCGCGGACTATCAAAGAAATAGAGAACGAGATTGTAAAGAGACTGAGCGCCGGAGCCCCCGAACGGGGTGTCCACGCTCGGTGGGTGGATATAAGGGAGATAAGGATACGAGAGGACGTGTTGGGAAAAGTGCTGGATTGGTGGGGGACGGAGTGGGAGAAGAGGATAGCGATCAAGGAGGCTGAAGGTGAGAGAGAAGCTACAATCGTAAGAGCAGATGGTGAGAGGATTGCCCTTTTAAGGTCGGCGCAAGCAGAAGCCAGGGCCTTAACCGTGCTAGAAAAGGTGAAAGCCAAAGCGAGAAAGGAAATGATAAGACAGATAGTGGATGCTCTGAACCAGGTGGACAAGGACATGGCTCTTCGCTTCACCCGTCTCATGGAACAGTTGTCGTGTGACATGGTCACTGACAGCATTAGCGCCCGCCGCTATATTGAGGTGTTGGAGGTCTTGGCTAAGAGTGAGGGGCAGAAGACTATCATCATTGGGGGAGATAGGCAACTGCTGTGGCCCAGGCGTCGCACAGGCGGTGCGCTCGAGGAGCCCACTGACGACGAAGGGTGAGGCCAATAGCGCCACGTGTACTTTTTCAGGAGGGCCCAATCCATGGCAACCCGGCCGATGTATGGCGCGAATCTGAGAGCCCGCCTTGTATGAGTCAGCAGTACTGAAGCCAAAACCTGGCTGATGGTGCAAACAGCTTAAGGAGTATACAATGCCGACATGTATATCCTGCAAAGGTGAGTACGATGAGAAGGCATCTGAGAAATGTCTCAGGTGCGACGCTGACAACGGGAATTGGCAAGAGCACAAGAACGACAGCTCTTGGAACAGGTTCAGGGGCTTTTTCTTCGGCAGCGTATGGGGGTTTTTAGCCTTGGTCTCACTGGTGCTGCCCCTTGCCCCCGCCTTGCTGTGGGGCACCTTTAACACCGTTGCCGCCATGCGCGTTGTAGTCCCCCTGGCTGTCCTCCTATGTTTCATTGTCTTTCTGTTTACTCACGCGCTCAAGCTCAGTCTGCGGGAATATGAGTGGCTGCGGCGAATCCAAAAAGGCTGGAATCCTCCCCTGTCAGTGATCTCATTGGTCGCTTTCACCCTGGCCTTGATCCTGGGGCTGGCGGTGGTCTTTGTCCTCGACACTGAGAGGACACGTGGACTGGTAAGGGTCCTGCTGACCATCGCCTTCTCCCTGGCCTTCGTTAATCTCACCCTCTCAGCTATGCTTATGGCCATCCGTGACTATGCCCGAAAACTCGACGAACTGGCCCCCCAACCGATCTTTATGCATGAGGACCGCTTGCTCAGGGTGATCATTCGCGCTGCGGAGAAAAAGTTGGGTGATAAAACACCCCTTGAGGTGCAGGAGTGGAAGCGGGCGGCCTCGGGAGGTGTCCGAGCCTTATTGACCTTCAATAGTGGGCTGGAACGGAGACCGGTCAAGACGCTGGGAGGAGAAGAAGTCATCACCGTCCAGGAAGAACAACAATGGGAGGTTATGGCAGATGCCTGGGGGCGTCTTGTATCTTTGCAGGAGAAGGGTAGTAAACGGCTGACTCAGGTCAAATAGTCCCACAAGGGGAATAAGGGCAACAGTCTTGGAGAGGCAAGGAGAAGGGGGCACTGATGGAATCTCCCCAGGTTATCGTCGTGGGCGCGGCCAGTATGGATACCAAAGGTCGGCCCAAGAAAACCCTGGTGCCGGGCACTTCCAATCCCGGCGGTATCCGCATCAGCGTGGGCGGCGTGGGCCGCAACATTGCTGAGGGCCTGGCTCGTCTGGGCGTGCGGACCACCCTGCTCTCGGCCGTAGGTGATGACGAGTGGGGGCAACGTATCCTGGAATGTACCGCTGCTGGCGGCGTGGATGTGAGTCAGGTGTTGGTCAACGCCGAATACAACTCGGCTGCTTACCTGGCCATTCTCGATGAGGCCGGGGAAAAGTTCATTTCCATAGACGATATGGACATCATGGCGTCAGTAACCCCCCAGTATATCTATGCCCACCGCCGTTTGATTAAGGAGGCGGATGTGGTGGTTATGGATGCTAACCTTTCCCCAAAAGCCATGCGTTCCCTGATCTCCACAGCCAAAAAGTACGACGTGCCCGTCTGCGCCGACCCCACCTCGGCCATCCTGGCTCGGCGGCTCATCAGGTATCTACCGGATCTCTACATGATCACCCCTGACGCGTCCGAAGCGGAGGCTCTCTGTCAGGCCCGGCTGAGCAACCGCACCGAGGCCATACAGGCCGCCAAGCAATTGGTCTCTATGGGTGTGGACATGGCGATCATCACTCTGGCTGAGAAGGGCCTTTGCTATGCCACCCACGAAGTCGGTGGCTACATCCCCGCTATCCGCTCTGAGGTAGTGGACCGCACTGGGGCCGGTGACGCCCTGACGGCCGGGGTCGTCTTTGGCCTCCTCAACGATTTCCCTGTTGACGAGGCCGTGCGCCTGGGCGTCTCCGCGGCCACCCTCACCCTACAATGCAAAGAGACAGTGTGTCCGGACTTGAGCCTGGAAAGGCTGTATGATCAATTGGTGATATAATTTTGATCCTTCACCGTCACGTCCTCTGGCCTCACCAGCTTTCGTCGTTTTCGCCCAACTGCCCAAACTCATCCCACTCCAAGATCTCGGACCGCAGGTTCAGTTCCTCCAAAGCTGCTTCCACCACCTCCCTGACATCCTCGTCTTTGTCATCAGCAAGATCGTAGAGAAATTCGGACACCCCTTCTCCCCCTATTTTGCCCAGGGCCCAGATGGCTTCCAATTGCAGGTTCTTGTCATCAACCAGGGCTAGCTCCTCCAGTCGAGGTGCCGCTTTATCTAAGCAAGCCTCACCCGCAGCTCTGACTGCTTCGTACTGCAACTCTTTCACCTCGCTGTCCAACTCTTTGAGGATGATGTCTGCCCATCGTGGGTCCCCTTGCCGCCCCATAGCAAAGACAGCGCTTACCTTCATTGTTACGTCAGGATGTGCATAGGCGGCCTCGATGAGATCTTGCACCTCTGGTTCATTGAGGAAGCTGAGGGCCTCGATGGCAAAACGCCGTGAATCCAGAGGCTGTCCTTCGTCTTGGACCAATTCGAGGAGGAAATCCTTGATGCTCAGGAAATCCTCTTCCGGTAGTTCGTCCTCCCGCATCAACTCTTCCATTGCTCCCCAATCGAAATCATAGTCAGCCATGGTTCCTTCATAAATATAGCGACCCAGGGTGACGATGGCTTTGGAACGGACCTCCTGGTTAGGATCGTTCCTGGCTATCTCAAACAGCGGAGCGATTAACTCGGGCACAGGATAATCCCACAACCCTTCGAGGGCCAGAGAGCGCACTTCGGCCTCTTTGTCCTCGAGGTAATCGCGAAGCACGGGCCAGTAGTTGGTAGAATAGTCCTCCCCCTCAACGACGCGGGTCAAGAACTCGATTTTTTCCTCCTTGGTCAACTGCTCAGCCTTCTCCATGTGATCTCACCTCACTATATGTTGTGAACGATGTTGCTTTCATACAAGCGCACAAAGAAATCATCTAGAACTATTTTACCACAGATTGCTGAAAAGTAAATACCCAATTGTTGGAAAACGGAACTTGTGTTATAATGGCGCACATGAAAAGAAAGGCGATTCTTTTGATTGTCCCCCTAGTGGGACTGATACTGCTCTACCTTTGTCTCAATAGTACCGGGTCTCTTTGCGGCCAGGTCAGCGATGAGACCACCGGCTGCCCTCTGGCTGGGGCTGCGGTCACGGTTGGCCACCGTTTTGTGCTGACCGAGGCGAACGGGCGCTACTGTCTGGAAGGAGTCAGGGGCCCGCTGACAGTCTCGACGAAAGCGCCTGGTTATCGGCCTCTGGAAGAGGAACTACTCCCCCAGGGACTTTTTCGGGGAGGCGTGCTGAACGTGGCCTTGCGTCCCAACCAACTCTGGGGCACGGTGGTGGATGAGCTCAATGGAGAGCCTGTGGCCAGCGCCACGGTCCAGGTGGATGGCCGTTCCATCAGGACCGATTCGGTTGGCCATTACAGTCTGACCAGGATAGAGGACGAAACCACTCTCACCGTCAAA
>Ga0180437_10007939_pt1 | contig 13650 bp, 11 predicted proteins | sample SS_ome_4_FD_132410 | JGI IMG/M metagenome (GOLD analysis project Ga0180437, IMG submission 132410) | Hypersaline lake sediment archaeal communities from the Salton Sea, California, USA - SS_3_D_1 metaG | ecosystem: Environmental > Aquatic > Non-marine Saline and Alkaline > Hypersaline >...
CCCTTGATGTGCCCTCGCCTCCATTCAGCCGGGATGCAGCCGACTACTTTCTCTTCGATTTGCAGCGAGGGCATTGCGACTACTACGCTACGACGATGGCCGTGCTGGCCCGAGCGGCTGGCCTGCCGGCCCGGCTGGTGGTCGGCTACGCTGGCGGGACCTACGATGCGGACAATGTCCGCTACCTGGTCACCCAAGCCGACGCCCATGCATGGATCGAAGTCTACTTTCCCGAGTACGGATGGGTAGAGTTCGAGCCCACCGCCGGCTGCCCACCGATTGAGCGTCAGGCCGAGTCCCTCCCCATTGAATGGCCTGCGCCAGGGGAACCACTGGAGCCGACAATGATGAAACAAAGCAGGGCGGCCCAGCTTGGGTGGCTGGAGATGTTGGGCGCTCTTGCAGCAGTGCTGTTGATAGGCATCGTCTGGTGGGCAGCCGACATCTGGCGGCTGCGCCTCTTGACACCGGTAGCAGCCGTGGCAACTCTCTACCGACGCCTCCAACATCACGGGCGGCGGTTGGGCATGCCGATGCGGGAGGGGGACACACCCTACGAGTTTGCCGCGTCCTTCGCAGAGCACCTGGCCAATCTGGCACAAGGTAGGCATGGGTGGGATACAACCCTGGCCCCTGCCGTCCAGGAGGCGCAGCGACTGGTCAGCCTTTACGTGCAGGCAAGCTACACGCCTCGCCCACCCAACACCGACGACCAGAGGCGGGTGATACAGACCTGGCAGTGGCTACATCGGCGGTTGTGGGTAGCGTGGGTACTGCAGAGGTGGTGGAGGAGCCCACTTGGGTGATGGTCATGACACGGCCTCCCTCTTGCATGATTGTGGCTTATCGAGTACAATAGCGCCACAGTCTGCCACAAGCTCAAAGTGAAAAGTCTGAATAGTATGCTCAAACGATTCCACCATTTCCTGTCGGCAAACCGGAAGGACATAGCGCTCATAGCCATCCTGTTCTTGCTGCCCCTGGCCTGCTTTGCCGACGTAGTCTTTCTCCCCAACACCTTCTACTATCTGGATATAGAGCGGCTGCACTACCCCGGCAAGATCTTTCTAATGGAGACGCTGAAGAAAGGCCAGCTTGGCTTTTGGAATCCCTACATTTTTATGGGCTTCCCTATGCTGGCCGAGCCGGAGGTTGGCCCCCTTTATCCTCTCAACCTGTTTTTCGCCCTGCCCATCCCCCACTACTATGCCCTGACCCTCTTTATCGTCATCCACTACAGCCTGGCCGGGGTCTTTACCTACCTTCTGGCCCGCTCCGTGGCCATCAGCCGTGCCGGTTCCTTTATCTCTGGCCTGGTGTTCGCCTTTGGCGGTTTCCTGATGGCCCAATTGACCAATATCAGCATCCTGACCGGCTGCATCTGGCTGCCCTTGATCCTCTGCCTCTTCTCCCAGGCCGTCCGCAGGCGCAGCTACGCCTTTGCCGCGGGAGCAGGGATCGCTCTGGCTTTACAAATCCTGCCCTCCCATCCCCAAATTATCCTTTACATCCTGATCGTCCTCGGCCTCTATTATCTGCACAGCCTGCTGACCCTGCCACGAGCCACAATACGTCCAATCCTCACCCTCTCCCTCCTCTCTCTGACCACCGTGGCAGTCGGGATGGGACTGGCTGCCATCCAATTGATCCCGGCCTGGCAATTGAAAGAGATGTCCATCCTCTCCGAGAGCGGCACTTATGATTTCATAACGGCCTACTCGCTGCCACCGTTCCGGATGCTCTCCTTTCTCTTCCCCAATTTCCTGGGCAATCTGGTCATCGGGTACAAGGGAGAGCCCTATTTTGAAGAACATCACGGTTACGCTGGCATCCTCACCCTGATCCTGGCAACCCTGGCCTGGGGCAGGCGCCGGGATCGAGAAGTGCGCTTCTTTGGGCTCCTGGCCCTGCTCTCGGTTCTGCTGGCACTGGGCAACGCGACCCCCCTTTATCGCCTGCTGGCCCACGTGCCTGTTTACAACTATTTCCGCATCCCGGCCCGGTGGCTCTGCACCCTGACCCTCAGTCTGGGCATCCTGGCCGGCTTTGGCCTGGATTACCTGACGGAGCAGCGCCAGGCCCGCTCGATACGCATCCTGTCCCAGGGGCTGGTCATCCTCGGCCTCCTTTTCACCCTCACCCTGCCGCTCCTCTTCTTCTACAGGAAACAGGCCATGGCCGCCACCAGCTTTATCTTGGAGCACGTCTACTCGGGCATGGCTGTCTACGCTGTGCGAGCCCTGATCCGCTACCTGCCCCGGTTCCCCGATGCCCCCCAGACCAATCTGCTGGCGCGGCTGTTCCCTCCTCTTCTGAACCCCATTATCTTCTTCCTGCTGATGTTCAACACCAGCGCGCTCTCGATCTTTGCATTTGCGAGGAAAAAGATCCCCACTCGTTGGTTTCAGGTCATCGCCGCCAGCCTGATCGCCTTTGACCTTTTCATGACAGGGGGAACGACCATCAACCCGGTACAAGATGCTTCACGCTTCGACAAACGGCCTTCCACGGTCCTGCTGGAACAGAACCTGGGCCTGGCCCGCATCTACTCTCCTGACAGGGATGGAGTAGCCCCGCAAATACTGCGGGGTTACTTTCCCATGATCTACCACATTCCCAACATCGGCAGTTGGCCCTGGATGGTCTCTTCTCTTCCGTTGCAGCGATACGGCGAGTTCATGGAGGCCATGCGCCAAAACACGCGCCTTCTCAACCTGGCCGGGGTCAAGTACATCCTCACCGCCCTTGAGGAACCGGAGGAATGGTGGCACAACACCCTGCGCAGGGTCTACAGCGAGGAGGGTCTCCACATCTACGAGAATCTGGACGTGATGCCCCGCGCCTTCCTGGTGCACCAGGCTGAGGTCCCCGGTTCCGACCAGGCCATCCTGGCCCGCCTGATTGACTATGATTTCGACCTCTCGTCCTCGATCCTCCTGGAGGACGAGGCCGCCCTGGCCCGCCTGAAGAGCATAGCCGGAGGGCCTTCCCCATCTGAGGGGAGAGACGAGGTCAAAATCGTCCAGTACGAGGCCAATCGTGTGGTGATCAAGACATCTGCAACTCAGGCTGGCTTTCTTTTCCTGTCCGACGTCCACTACCCTGGCTGGAAGGTGCGCCTTGACGGCCAGGAGGAAACGGTTTACCGGGCCGATTACCTGTTCCGCGCCGTGCTGGTCCCCCCTGGCCAGCACGTCATCGAATTCACTTTCGATCCCGTTGCCTTCAAGATCGGCCTGGCCGTGGCCCTGACCACTGGGGCCGTCCTGGTGGCAGCAGCCATCGTTTGCAGGAGAAAGCCACGGCTCTCCATCGCCCCCGACAACACCCCTCGGAACTCGGAGTGACAGAGCCAAACGCCCGACTCCGGAGTGCGAAACTCGTTTCGCCTCCCCCGCACAAGTTCGGGACTCCGGGCTATTCGTAACCCATACTGCTCATCTTCCCAAGCAACAGAAAAGGCGGGCTCTATGCCCGCCTTTGATCAACTCCAACTGCTCCCGCCGGATTGGTAATCCGGCGGGTACGGCCTGGATTGCAAATCCAGGCCGAGCACTTTTTAGCGGTGCTTGAACACGACGAAACACTGGGGAGGACCGCCTTGAGGGTCTGGCTCCTTCTGCGTAGGGTTGCCCGCCTGCCACGTGGGATGGGAATAGGTTTTGAAACTGGCTTTTTCGGAAAGCTGCTCTCCACTGGGGGACACGACCCACACCCACCATTCCACTATGGTATGCATCCACGTCACGTCAGGCTCATCGCGATAGGTATCTCGACGATATTCCATGTCGGGGTTATGCCATACGAGATCGAAATAAAAGTTCATCCAATTCCCCCCCCAGTCACCACGCTGTTCCAGCTTGCCGAATTTGGCTATGTCATATACCCAGGGATTGGGCTGGGTCTTCAGATCCTCAGCCCAGGGGGTCTTGCCCCTGTTGCTAAGGGTCCGGTATTCCACCATGAACCCCTGCATGATCGGCTCGCCGTTAGCGTCAATCACCCCTCCTCCTACCCAGGTTGCTTCCTTTTCCTGATCGGGGCAGCTCTGATACACTATCTCAAAAGGATACTGCGGAGGCGCGGTCGGTGGGGGTGGTGGAACAGGCGTGTTGGTAGGCGGTGCGGGCTTGGGCGTATTGGTAGGCGGAAGCGGGACAGGGGTGTCCGTCGGCGGGGCCGGGGTCGAAGTATCCGTCGGCACCGGGGTATCGGTAGCCACCGGCGTAGGTGTGTCCATCGGCGTCGGCGTATAAGCCGGCGTCGGCGTAAAGGTCGGCCGCGGGGTCTTGGTAGGGGTAAAGGTCGGCGTCGGAGGAACCTCAGCCACCGTTGGCACAAGGGCGCAAGCTAAAACGCCCCCCAGGATTAAAACAATTGTCAGCACAGCGATTACAGTCACATTTCTGCTCATAAAAGCCCCACACTCCTTGGTTAGAGTCATACCGTATTATATCACAAGTGGCAGGAAACACCAAAGGCCACCGGTCAGTCAGTCGGCACGCCACAACGCATCCAGCTCCGCCCAATCCAACCCCTCCCAGCCGTACATTTCCCAATTGACCCGATCCCCTTCATCGAAGACAACTCCTTCCGCTTCAAGGAGCTCCCTTTGCAAATTGGCGTCGTGCTGGAGACAAGAGGTGCTGATGCGGCCCTGGCTGTTGATGACCCGCTGCCAGGGCACATCGGTGCCATCGGGCAGGCTGTGCAGAGCCCAGCCCACGGTGCGCGCACCGCGAGGGCTGCCCAGCATCCGCGCGATCTGCCCATAAGAGGCGACTTTGCCTTTGGGGATCATCGAGACCAGGCGGTAGACTCGGGAGAAAAAATCACCCATGGCTCTGAACCTCCTGCAGACCAGCTTTCTGGGTCCATCCCTCCAGGTCACCCCACAGGCACACCCGCCACCAATCGCCGCGCTCTTCCTCGACGGTCAACGTTGTCCCCTCGTGCACCGTGAACTCGAGCAAATAGTTCTCCCCCGGCCCGCTGAAGACGTCCACCTGCCCGGCTGTTACCACGGCCTCCCTTATGTGCTCCTGCTGATAGAGCTTGACCCCCAGGGAGGCCAGGGACAGGATCAGCAGGAGGCCCAGAAATCCCAAAGCGTAAAGGCAAAACCGCCGCCAGCGCCAGACAAAGACGGCCAGCAAGGCCAGAACAGCCATGATCAGATAAAGAGCCCAGGCCAGGACGAGGGTCTCATCAATGGTCAGCAGCCCTTGAAGGCTGGCCAACCAGTGCCCCAGGAGACCTGGATCGGGAGTCTCGATCTTGTCCACGATCTGGGAACGGGCGTAGGCCAGGTTGGCTTTGATGTCCTCATCGCGGGGCATCAGACGCTGTGCCCGCTCATAGTTGAGGATGGCCAGGCCCAGCTTCCCCTGCTTGAAATAGGCGTTGCCCAGGTTGTAGTAGACCCGCCCGTTCCGCAGGCCGGAGGCGACAATCTCCTCGTATTTTGCGGCGGCCTCCTCGTAACGGCCTCCTTCGTAGAGCTGGTTGGCGCGGGCAAACACGACTGCCCAGGCTTCCGATTGGGCCTGAACCCTGGTCACCAACGCCAGTCCCGCAAACACGATGGCTGCCAGAGCAAGCCCAGCGCCTATTTTGCGGCCCATTTCAGACCCTCCAAGGATACGATGAACTCTTCAACCTCAGCCAGGAGATTGACCATCGCTTCTGGTGCACCGGCCACTGGTGCGAACCTCCCCAGGTCACACTCTTCCCAGCAACGATGCAACCTGTTCACGGTCTGCTGATCTGCCCCCCGACGCTCCAGTTCCCTTGCCATTTCTTCCAGTCTCAGACCGGCTGCCGGGACGTTCATCTTGTCTGCCAGGTAGCCGGTGATGGCCCTGGCCACTTCCCCGTAGAACGCTTTGCTGTCCTGGCTTTTCATCAGCTTCTTCGCCCCGGCCAGCCGTTTCCTGGCTACCTTGTGAGCGCGGCGCAAACGTGCATACCTCACATCCTGCCTCAGGCGTTGCCGTTGCCTTTGGTAGAGCACGGCTCCGATCACCAGCAACGGGGGCAAAGCCCAGGAAGCCAAGAAGAGGCTGCTCTGATACAAACGCTGCCCCTGATCTCGCAGGACGGGAGGGGCCGCCTTGATGTGGCGGATGTCGCGCCCCACCAGAGCCACGGCCTGCTGTTGGTCGCCGGGCGACACAGGAGGACCCTCCGGGGCTCCGGGCCTGATGACCAGGGCCAAAGGCTCGGTTTCCGCTGTGCGGTAGGCCCCGGCCTCGGGGTCAAAGTAGGTCAATTGGAAAGGCGGGATGGTGTATTGGCCGGACTCCCTGGGGATGAAGAGCTTTTCAAAGGTCTTTTCCCCCTGGACCCTATAGTTCTCGGTGGAAGTGTGGGTGGTGCCCTTGGCTTCGTAGGAGCGCAAGCTCTCCAACTCGGGCCAGGCGGGTTCAGGCACGGCCTGGACGTTGCCGCTGCCAGAGACCTTGAAGGAGAGCGTCACAGGCTCGTTGACCGTGGCCTCGCTCTTGTCCAGCCAGGCCGTGGCCTGGTACTGCCCCACCGCCCCGCTGAAATCGGCTGGCTGGCCTTCCTGGGGCAGAGGCATGGCCTGGACGGTGAGAGGGTCGGTCGCCAGGGTCTGGCCGCTGAAAAAGCCCTCGATACGTAGGGAAGCGGGGCCAACGGTCTGAGTGCCAGCGGCAGTGGGGAAAAGACCCATCTTGACTTCCGTCACCAGGTAGCGCCGCCCCGCCACCACTTGATAATACTGATTCTGGGGCGGCAAATCCTCTGTCCAGAAACCGGTGGTCTCTGGTTTGCTGTAGCGCAGGTCCGCGCCAAAGAGCTCCACACCCTGGTAGAAACGGAAGGTATAAGTGACCTGCTCTCCCACATACGCTTCATCCTTGTCCACCACGGCCTCGACGAACAGGTCCTGCCCTGCCAACTGGGGAGGTGCTCCGGCGGCCGGCCCTTGCTCCGGTGGCGTGGGGGTGGGCCCACGCCCCTCCAACACTTCGACTTCGATGGGTTGCGTGCGGTAAATCTGGCCGTCAAGGGCGATCTCGGCTGAGCCGATGGTGTGTTCGCCTAGTGTTGTGGGCTGGAGGATATAGTTAAAGGCCACCGAAGCGGAAAACTGGCCGTTGATGAGGGAAAACTGCTGGGACCGGCCGCTGGAGTAGACCTGGAAGCCTTCCAGAGGGGGCAGCGTGGGCTCGGGCACGCTGCGCATCTGCCCCTCGACGGTCAAGGTCAGCGCCAGTTGGTCATCCAGCGACAGAGTGGTCTTGTCCACAGAGGCGGTGAAGGAGACATCTTCTTGGGCATAGACGACAGGCACCAGCAACCACAAGACGGTCAGGAGCCCTATCGCGACGAAAGAACCGATCCAACGAGAATAATGCTTCATAAATCCTACAATCCCAATACGATCCAGATAAGCCCTTGGAGTAGAGCCTTTAGGCGGGATCATCCGGCTGAAGCCTCAACTCCGGACCTTTAACCGAACGGTATGGCTACCAATCCTTATCCACCGGCCTGTCAGGGATGGGCTGCAAGCGCTGCAAGTATTGCTGGAGGGTTTGCTCGTCTTGCCCCAGAGCCTCCAGCAGTTGCCGCGCCTGCTCTTCGGTCATCCCTTCCTCGCCCTCTTGCCCGGCCTGAGCGGCAGGTGTCGGTGTCTTTTCAGGCTGGGGGGCAGCCGTGCCGCCAGCAGCCTGCTGCCCTCCCTGCGGCGTGGGGATTTCTGTCCCTTGCCCGGTTTCAGGCGAAGGTTGCAGTGTTGACGCGCTTTCCTCCCCGCCTTCTTCCGTCGGCGCGGGTTGGGACGTCGGTGTACCCAGCGGGCACTGGCTGGGCTGGGGGCTGGGCGTCCGTTGCTGCTTCTCCAACTGCTGCTGGGCCAATTCCAGGTTATGCTTTGCATCCTGATCCTCAGGGTCGAGTCTGAGGGCTTCTTTGTAGGCAGCGATGGCCTCAGCGAACTGGCCCTGGCGGTAGAAAGAGTTGCCCAGGTTGTAATAGGCCCGAGCCCGCAGATCAGGGTCGGCCTTGCTCAGCCCCTGCAGCGTTTCGGCGGCCGCACCCTGATAGTCTTCTTTGCGGTGTAGGGTGTTGCCGACGTTGTAATGGAGCTCGGCCAGGTCCGGCTGCTCGGCCTGAGCCTTTTGATAGGCGCTCAGGGCATCGTCGTATCGGCCTTGATGATAGAGCCTGTTGCCCTGGCGGTTGCTGCTGGCGACGGTGCTGCCGCAGGCCGCCAGAGCGATGGTTATGCTCAATAGAAACGCACCCAGTACTACCTTCCGCACGTTTCACCTCTCGACGTAGCTGCTCAGGCGTCTTTGAATAGTAGCACGCTCACTCACACAATAGCTTCGTACATCGTCATTGCGAGCGCAGCGAAGCAATCCCCTGCCTTCAATTGCGAGCAACGGTGGAGATTGCTTCGCCACGGAGTCTATCCTGAGCCTGTCGAAGGACTCCTCGCAATGACGCCCTTTGAACACTCACACGGCCTTATCATCTTTTCGATCCGTGAGCACAAACTCTCCCACCAGAGCCAGCAGAGCCAGGGCGGCCGGGATCTGGAATCGCTCCACGTGCCGTACCATCAATTTGCTCTCCAGTTCTTTCTTGTCCATCTCCTCGATGGCCGCGACGATCTGGGCGATTTCCCTTCCACTGGCTGTGGCCCGGTAATATTCCCCCCCGGTGGCCTCGGCAATCTTCCGGAGGGTGGCCTCATCCAGTTTGGACAGAACCACCTCGCCCTCTCTGTCCTTTTTGAAATCCGCCACCGCCCCGGTTGCGTCGCGCACGGGGATGGGCTCACCCTCAGGTGAACCGAACCCGACGGCGTAGATGACTACCCCTTGCTCAGCGGCTTCCTTAGCCGCACCGATGGGATCTGTGTCGTGATCCTCGCCGTCGGTGAACAGGATCAGCACTTTGTACTTCAGTTCCTTCTCGCTGAAGGCCCGCGTCGCCGTGCGGACGGCGTCACCGATGGCCGTGCCCGGCAAAGAGACCGTGTTGACGTCGGCAGCATCGAGGAAGAGCCTGGCCGCCTCCAAGTCCGTGGTCAGGGGGAACTGGACAAAGCTGGCGCCAGCGAAAGCAACCAGGCCGACCCTGGCCCCGGGCAGGCGGTCCATTAGCTCGACGACGGCCAGCTTGGCCCGTTCCAGCCGGTTAGGAGCCACGTCCTGAGCCATCATACTGAAGGAGGTGTCGAGGGCGACCACCACTTCCACCCCCTGTTGTTCCACCAGTTCCAGGCGGCTGCCCACCTGAGGCCGGGCCAGGGCGATGATGACCAGGGCGATGGTCAAGAGCATCAGGACCGCCTTCCAGTGCCGCTTGCTCTGGCTGACCCGTTCGCTGAGGGCGGCGATCAGCTCAGGATTGCCCAGGCGCTCGATGGCCCTTCGCCGGCTGCGGCCGACGAGCAGATGGAAAACGACCACGAATGGGATCAGTATCAGCAGATACAGGAAAACCGACTGTCCAAAAAGCATGACGACTCCGGTCAAGTGCCAGGCACTTTGGAAGTGCCTGGCACTTTTAATTTATGGGATCTTCCGAAACACCGTGCTGGACAGTAGAACCTCGATCAGTACAAGCCCCAAAGCTGGCAGGGCGAAAAGGTAGGCCAGTTCTCGATAGCGGGTGTAGCGGCGTACTTCCACTTCCGTCTTTTCCATCTCACTGATGCGCTGATAGATCTGGCGCAGGGCCTGGCTGTCGGTAGCGCGGAAGTAGAGGCCCCCGGTGATCTGGGCGATCTGGCGCAGGGACTCCTCGTCCAGTTCGCTGGGCAGGTTGACGTAGCGCCTGCCGAAAAGGGGATCCTCAACCGGATAGGGGGCACTGCCTGGCCGTCCCGCTCCGATGGTGTAGATCTTGATGCTCAGGGTCTGGGCGATCTGAGCGGCCGTCGGTGGATCAATCTGCCCGGCGTTGTTGACCCCATCGGTCAGGAGGACGATGATTTTGCTCTTGGCCGTCGAGTCTTTCAGACGGTTTGTCGCGTTGGCGATGGCGATGCCAATGGCCGTGCCATCTTCCAGGCCCATGTCAGGCCCCAAACGGATCTGGCCCAACAGGTCCAGCAGGACATCATAGTCCAGAGTGAGGGGACACTGGGTAAAGCTCTGGCGAGCAAAGACGACCAGGCCGATGCGGTCATATCCCCGCCCCTTTACAAACTCGTGGACGACCTCCTTGGCCGCCCCCAGGCGGTTCTTGGGCTGGAAATCCTCGGCAGCCATACTGCCCGAGACGTCCAGCACCAGCATGATGTCAATTCCCTCGCCCCGGATGATTTCCCTGGCCTGGCCCGTTTGCGGGCGGGCCAGGGTAAAGGCCAGCAAAGCGATGGCCGACAGGCGCAAGACCGCCAGGATGTGACGCCAACTCAAACGGGGCGAACGGGGCAGCCCGGCCACCAGGCTCAGGCTGGGGAAGCTCAACGTCCCCCGCCTGGAGACCGCCTCCCTCCGCAGATACAGGAAGGCCAGCACAGGTATCAGAAGCAGGAGCAGCAGGTAGAATGGGCTGGCGAAGCGAAACATCTCAACTCCTCTCAGCATTGGGCCTCCGTAGTAACGACTTCAGTCGTTTTGGGGCCTGAGAACCCCCACAGTTAACGACTAAAGTCGTCACTACGAGTAGTTGTCTATAGGTCCTCATCCACCCGTTCCGGCTTGGTCACGTCTACGATGTGCCTGGCGCGGGGCAAAGCCTCTCGTGCTTCCCCAACGGGCGGCACGTATCGGGCGAACTTGACCAGGTCGCTCTCAGCGAGGAAATCTGCGAACAGCCTCACCTGATGGCCGTCCACTCTGGCCCGGCGCAGGGCAGCGTGAAATTCCTCTGTAGTGCGGTCCATGGCCGGGATACCGTAAATGCCCTCGGCATAGCGGCGCAGGCAATCCGCTGTCAGGGTGTAATGCTCTTTGAATCGGCCCTGCTCGACCAACTGCAATCCGGCAATGCGCTCCAGCTCCTCGTAGGCGACCTGCTCCGGCGGGCGGAGGTCAACCACAGCGGCAGGGGCGGCTGCCCCGGCCCGTTTCCCTCGGCGGGCCAGGAGCCAGAGCAGGGCGAGGACGGCCAGCGCCAGGGCCAGGCCGGCCAACCCGGCCCACAGCAGCCACGACCAATCACGAAGCAACTCGGCTTGCGGTTTGAGGTCACGGATGTCCAGGGGGCTGGTCACGTCCTCCGTAGCTGTTAGCACGCTGGTCACGGCGATGCGGATGGGATCGGCCTCAACCACTTGCGTCTGGCCTTGACAGTCGAGATAGCTCACCCGCAGCGGGGGCGTGGCGTGCTCGCCGACAGTAAAGGCCGTGATGACGTACTCTTTGCCCGTGACCACGCGGCCCTCGCTGCCTTTACTTGGCTGCAAAGGACGCTGGCTCAGCACCTCGAAATCGCCCCAGGCAGAGGCAAGCTGAGGGAAATCCACCACCAGGTCCTTGTCGTGCTCTACGCGCACGGTGTAGACGATGCGGTCTCCCACGGTGATAGTGTTGCGGTCTACCTCCGCCGAGACGACGACTTCTGGCTCTCCTTGAGCTAGGGCGGCCCCAGCCAGGAGAGCGAGGATCAACAAAGCTATGATCAGCTTGATATACTTCCCGAGAGCAATGCCATCGAGAAATGACATGGGATTAGCAGCCTTTTATGTGAGAGGGACAAGCCCATCTTTACAAGAGACTAAAGCAATGATATAATTCAAACACCGGCTAACACCACCACGCTAGGAAAGGAACCAGCATGTACGAAGGATTTCGGGATGAAACGCGCCAAATAGCAAAGGAGCTACCACAAAAATCAGAAACCTACCTTAGCGGAGTAACGGATCTCATAAAATGGACTAGCACAATAATCATCGCTGCGACACTCTGGATTGCTGACAACGTAACCTCAATTAAAGAACCACTACGAATAATCGCCCTTGCGGCGCTGCCCTGCCTAATTTTCGCACTAGCCATCGCAGCATACACATTCTGGCAAGCCACCGTCACACTAGCCAAAGAGTGGGCATTGGCCGATAGGGCTGACGCCCTCACAAAAATCGTGGAAAAATTCCAGAAGCTGCCACCCGTAGTCGCAAAAAAGCAAGACACGTGGGCGCGCGCTCAAGTAGAAATGCAAGAAGCCGCAGAGCAGTACCTGGAAGCAATTAGCGCCGCCCGCTCCGCCTCCCAACTGAAAGCATTCAAGATTCGCACTGCCCTCCTCATAACCCTTCTAACAATGGGCATATTCTGCTACGCCCTTGCTCAAATACTGAACGCACTCTAGCCCTATACAAACACACAGACCGGAACTTAGGGAAGTCACTATCGCTCTGAGCCCCGTCCCGGGGCGATTAACACGTGTTGCCCAGGTATTGATCTCACCCCGACGCCCCTGAGGACAGGGGCTATGAGCAGCTCGATATACTCCCCACCGAGAGCAGCATCAGCGAAAGATGCTGTGACTGCGGCTTTTTATGTGAGAAAGACAAGCCCAGGGCACCGAACGGATACCCCCGCACACAATTTTGACAAAGGACCGCCCATTAGTACAATAGGACCATGAAAAAGAATCGCACACCAGTGAAAAGAAAGGAGGAACGTACAATGAGCGACCCTCTTAAATCGTTTTTCGAAGATCCTGCAGCCTATGACTTGCCGACCGCTCCCCAAAAACATGATCTGCTTCTATTGCTAAGACACGACATCAACATCTGTATGCGCACATGCCAGGATCGCCGTCATCGAGCCCTGTTCGCTGCCACTATGCTGATCTTCGCAGGAATAGACCTACTTGGGAAGTTCCTAGCCGGTGATGACAGCCTTGAACCCGGAGAACCCAGAAAGCGATTCAAGAAGTTCTTCGAGAAGTATTTCCAAACGGTCTCACAAAACGACTCGGAGATCATCTACCAACTCAGAAACGCCTTGATGCATTCGTTCGGCCTCTACTCGAAAAACCCAAGAACAAACCAAGAATACTACTTTGATCTCAAGTACGCTCAAACAGAAGGACCGCTGATTAGAGACCAGGGAAATAGCCGCTACTGGATGGATATCCGAACGCTCCTGAATCTGTTCGAAGCCGCCATTACAAAGTATCAGGCAGACTTAAGACAGGACCGATCACTCCGTAACAATTTCGACGCAATGTACCCAAGATATGGACAGATCTGGCATGGCCAAGAAGTCGTCCCTCCCCCACAAACACGCAGTTCCGACTATGATTTATGACCAGCTCAAAATGAATCGGTTGAGAAACGAATCAGATAACGATCCGTTCCGACCCTCCCGCAGGCTTCCGAGCGCGTTAGACTGGGCTTCTTTGGCCACTCGTAGTGCCTCGTGAGCGCTCATAGCGTATCACAGAGCTTGCGGGAGGGTGCACTGACTGATAGTACGGACGATTTGGGACGGCATAGCATTAATGGTGTGGTTCACTCAGAGCGGCGGTGCGCCAAAAAGCCGCCCTGTCATCAGAACGGCTCTTTTAGCGAGTACGCTGGTATCTATGACGACACGGGTCATACCGAGTGACGCTCCTCGTGGGCCTCGTCCCTCGCTCGCTCGATAAGGGCATCTATCTCTGCCTCGCTCAGGTGGGCTGCCCGCGTGGAGGCTTCCGCCGACGCCTGTTGCA
>Ga0180437_10007940_pt1 | contig 13647 bp, 8 predicted proteins | sample SS_ome_4_FD_132410 | JGI IMG/M metagenome (GOLD analysis project Ga0180437, IMG submission 132410) | Hypersaline lake sediment archaeal communities from the Salton Sea, California, USA - SS_3_D_1 metaG | ecosystem: Environmental > Aquatic > Non-marine Saline and Alkaline > Hypersaline > Sediment...
AAAATCCGATCAACAAATTACCTTCCTCGTTGAGAATCGCCGATACAATTCCTGCCTGATCCGACTCAGTCCAATAGAAAGAAAAAACTCGATTATCAAAGGTGCCCTGAAGCATTCCTTCATTGTAACACCCGGTGACAAAAGGTTGAGTGCGGGTAATTGTCATTTCGCCAAAGGTGGTAATCCAGGTTCCCGTAAGACTATCGGCGGTGGCAAATGGTAAAAAGTAACCAAACGCTTTTACGCGCGCTAGTTCGGTAAATAATTTTTGGCCATAATTTGAAAGAATTTCGATTTTAATACGACGGGCTTGAAACGGATAAACCTCAAATAGTTGTTCGCTCATATTTTGTTCGAGCGTCAGTGATTGGACGAATTGAAACGTATCCTGACCCGTTGGCGCAGCATAAATACGAACATCTTTGGCTGAGACACCAGGAAACGCGGTTTCTTCAACCTCAGTATCAAACTCTAAGGCTGAAATTTCCGCTGTCAATGCCAGTTCATAAATAAAAGAATGGGGAAAAGGCACATGTCTGGCCGAACAATAAATACTGGTTTCGGTATCTTCGTTACTGTCAAAATAGGCTTTAAAATCATTCCAATCAGAAGATGAGAAACCAATCACTCTGGCACCATTTTCAATACATAATAAATTAACCGGCTTTTGGCCATAAATAAGGTCAAAAATTACTAACAGAAAAATGAGAAGCAGATTTTTCGGCATACGAGTCTCAACTCCTAAAGCCCTGATTATTTTAAAATATTATTTAATGATTGCTTTTTGATGATGTCTGGATGAAAGAATACAATTAAAGAATTCAAGTGACGATGATTACTCCTAATTCATTCTTACCAGCGATAACTTTTGCGATTAATAACCTCCACCGGCTGTTCTTCAATAGTAACCTTACCTTTTATTTTTATCTCTTCATTTTCTAACGTTATCCGACCGTCTTTTATGACGACGACGGGCAAATCATTCAATGAAACCTGACGCTCTTTAATATCTTTGACCGTCACCAGCGTTGGTAATTTTATAAAAATTAAAACCAATACCAATAGAATTGAACTGAGAAGAACACATTTAAAAATTTCAACACGACGATAAAACGTTTGGGTATCCATTCTTGCTTCCTGAATTTATACATTTCTGAATTAATAGCTTATCACAAAACCCTGTTGTTGCCCGGATGATTCCGTTTTTTATTGATTTAACCTGGTAAAATTCAAACCAGTTAAAACGAATTTAAGAGGAGCTTTCACCTGCCTGTCGGAATTGCCTGATTTTTATCTTCGTCCTAACTGAATCAAGCAATTTAAACGTAAGCTTTTGATCTCTTAGATCGTAAGCAGGTTTTATGCATAAATTATACCAAAAAAATATCCCTTTGCCTGAGGGGTATTACACTAACTTCTCCTTAAAGCAAGTTCGTAAGTCCCGGAATTAATAGAGATTATTTACACATTTCAGCGAAATCATAATGACGACGACTGAACGGTTCTGAATATTTTTTTATTGCGGTTGCTACCACTCAATTAAATCAAGTTTTACTAGTGGGATTAATTATTTGATTATGAAGGGAACTCACAAATAAATATAATAGTTATACATTTATTTTTATAATCATACAATATTAAATTCTATTTGATTGTTTGTAAGACGAAAGGGAATTAATGCGAAGAGATATTGTTCATGAAGGATCAGATCAGCTATCTTATGAAATTCGCGAAATCGTCACTGTTGCCAATGAATTAGAAAAATTGGGAGTAACGATTACCTGGGAAAATATTGGCGACCCTATTCAGAAGGGGGAAACGTTACCTGAATGGATTAAATCGATAATTGCCGCGCTGGTCCAGGACGATCAGACTTATGGCTATGTTGATACGCAGGGTGTTCCGGCCACCCGCGCTTTTCTGGCCGAACAGGTCAATCGGCGCGGCGGGTGTCAAATCACCAAAGATGATATTGTTTTTTTCAATGGCCTCGGCGATGCGGTGGCGAAGATTTTTAATTTTTTAAAACGAGAAGCACGGGTCATTGGTCCTTCCCCCGCCTATTCCACCCATTCTTCGGCGGAAGCGGCTCATTCTGGTTACGAGCATCTTACTTACGAATTAGACCCGAATATGAACTGGCTGCCGGATTTACTAGATCTCGAAAATAAAATTAAATACAACGATTCGATTTCCGGAATGCTCTTGATTAATCCCGACAATCCCACCGGAGCCGTTTATCCGCGCGCATTACTCCGGAAAATGATCGCCATCGCTGATAAATATAAGGTGTTTGTAATTTGTGATGAAATTTATGCCAATATCATTTATAATCACACCGAAACGGCCCAACTGAGCGAAGTTATTGGCAATGTCCCCGGGATTGCGCTACGCGGTATTTCCAAAGAATTTCCCTGGCCTGGTGCCCGCTGCGGTTGGATTGAGGTTTATAATCAAAACGAATTGAATTTTCGAAAATATATCCGCAGCTTAATTAACGCAAAAATGCTGGAAGTGTGTTCTACCAGTCTTCCCCAATTTGCTATTCCACTGGTAATGGGCGACCCACGTTATCCTGAGCATTTAAAGAATCGGCGGGTAATGTTTGAAAAACGGGCGCAAGAAGCCTGGGAAATATTTCAGCAAATCGAGGGAATAAAAGTGGTCAAACCACAGGGAGCTTTCTATATGTCGATTTTATTTAATGAAGGCGTCTTAAATCAAAAGCAGACCTTACCGATTACCAATCCCTGGGTTGATCAATTCGTAAAGGAGCGGGTACGAGATGTTGAAGTCGATAAACGCTTCGTTTATTATCTCCTGGGAGCGACCGGTATTTGTGTCGTCCCGCTTACGGGATTTTGTTGTCAGCGGAAAGGCTTTCGGATTACCTTACTTGAAACGGACGACCAAAAACGAAGAGCTACCTGGAAAACTATTGCGACGAGTATTCAAACTTATCTGAGGAGTTAAGCCAGGCGCTTTGGCACTACCTTTCTGGCTACCCCCCAATCAAGTCCGTGTTTGAAATACGACCCGTTAAAAAATCCTGTTGAATCGATTCTAATGTTGCCAACCGACCTACATCCCGCCAGTAAACGTCCTCAGGTTGAAAAGCAACAATTTTCTCACCCGCTGCCACGCCCTTTAAATAAGTATCCATAATCGAAAAGTAACCTGCCTGCTTCATGAAATGGAATATTTTCGATGAAAGCACGTGAATGCCATTAAAAGCAAGTCGGTTTTCGCCGGTGTGATTTGGACAAACATTTCCCACTGAATCGGTGTAATGTCCACAAAGCAACTTATTTTCATTAAAGATCAAATACCGTTTCGAGGTACGATTTTGCACAAAAAGCGTCGCCAGCTTTTTATCAGACAGGTGGAAATTTAGCATCTGCTTTAAATTCACGGTAGACAATACGTCAACGTTGTGCACCAAAAACCAGGGTACGTCCTTTAGAAAAAATTCAGCCTTTTTTATCCCACCGCCGGTACCCAAAATTGTGGTCTCACGAGATAATTCAATCTGAACACCAAAATAATTTTTTTGCCGGAGAAAGGCTTCAATCATTTCCGCGCAATGGTGCACGTTAATGATAATCGAAGAAATCCCAAAATGTATCAATTTAAGAATAATCCATTCAAGCAGGGATTTACCACCTACCTCAATCAGGGCTTTGGGCTGGTGCAGCGTAAGAGGATGCAGTCGCGTACCAAATCCCGCCGCAAGAATCATTGCTTTCATATTAGTGTTATTTTTTTCCTTGAAAAAAAGAAATGGATTAAAGCATTTCAGTGAGCAACTGTGTTAATTCTGCCGCTGAGAATTGGCGGGGATTTCCACTCATACTCGAACCGCCAGAATTTTTTACAATTGCCGGAATGTCCGCCGGTTTAATGCCTAATTCCCCCAGCCGCTTGGGAATGGCGAGTTGATTGGCCAGATTTTGGATAAAGACAACGCCAGCTTTAGCGGCAGCTTCAGAAGAGGTAAATCTTTGACCGGTGAGTGCTTCTCCAATTTGGGCAAATTTTTCAGGTAATGTTTCATAATTTGCGTGCATGATTTTCGGCAACATCACCGCACAAGCCAAACCGTGTGAAATCCCAAACAGCGCACCCAGCGCCGCGCCGAGCCCGTGTGCGGCTCCCAATCCGGCATTGGCCAGTGACAAACCGCTGAGGAGACTGCAGAAAGCCATTTCTTCGCGTGCCTCGAGATTGGTACCGTCTTGAAACGCTTTCAACAGACTCCGAGCACCGAGTTTGATTCCTTGTAGTGCTAAAATATCCGTTAAGGCCTGGCTCTTTTGGGAAGCATAAGATTCGATACATTGGGTGAGTGCATCCATTCCACTAAAGGCAGTCGGTTGCGGGGGTAGTGTTTGGGTGAGTACCGGATCAACGAGAGCAATATCCGGAATCAAATACGGACTGCGTAGACTCTTCTTGAATTTCAATTTGCGGGAGGCAATCACGGCATTTTTCGTCACTTCCGCACCGGTACCGGCGGTGGTGGGAATGGCGATACAAGGTAGCGCAGTCAGTTTGATCGTGGCACCCGTTCCCACCCCTTCTAAATAATCAAGGACTGAGCCGTGATTAGTCGCCAAACCGGAAATCGCCTTCGCCGCATCAATCTGGCTACCCCCGCCAATGCCAATAATTAAATCATAGCTATTTTTACGCGCCAAAACTGCGCCTTCGTCCACCATTTCGACGGTAGGTTCGGCCGTGACTTTCGAAAAGTAATCAAACTGGCAATTCGTTTCTTGGAGTGACTTTTCCAGTTGCGCTAATACCCCTGTCTGGCGGAGTGAGCCCTGGCTTGTGACAACGAGTACCTTTTTACCGAATTCAGCCGCAAGCTTGCCAATTTGTTGAAACGTCCCGCTCCCAAAAATAATTCGTCCGGCCGAATAAAATTGAAATGATTTTATCATGAGCCATTTCCTTTTTTTTATTAGTAATCCATTTGCTAAAACCAATTCCTTTAATTCTAATCAATATTTCGAGAAGAAATATATGCAGTAACATTCTGTTTATAAGTACGTTGACATTAAGAGATTCTTCGGCAAAAAACGCCTCAGAATGACATTTTAGGTACTTTTCATTAAAATATTAATTAGTTTGTCCATCCGGAAATGTAACACATCCGTTAGCAAACGGATGCATTACAAAATACAATATTTCCGGATGGGCGCTAATTAATCACCCCAGGGCTTAATAAAATCACGGAAACCACGCATTTCCTCTTTTTCATCTAACGCCGGTTGGTGATACTGCGCCAGTACTTCCCGCACGGCCGTATTCCCAATAACCGCGATTAATGACAGACTGAGTCCCAGCAAAACAACGCCCGTAATGAGTCCGACCAGAATCAAAAAGATAAAGGAAAAAAATAAGTAAAAAGATATTTTTAAATTATGAATCATTAAAAAGAAACTGTTTTTCAAAGTCGCTTTAATATCTGTTTGAAGCTGGCAGAAGACAGGAAATAAATACAAAGTGAAGATGATAAAAAAAATAAAAAGCCAAATCATTAATCCCAGCATACAGGAAAAAAGGAGTGTTTCTGTAAATGATAGCGACATCGCTGTTAATAAATGCACGTAGAAAAAAATATTGATACAAAGGACGGAGAGACCTAGTATGATCATGATTACTAGCAGCACGCCGCGTTTCCAGAGGCGATTAATATGGCGCCAATAATCTTTAAAGTCAATCACTTCATAATTGACTATCTTGGCGGTTACTGAGTAGATTCCGATGAAAGCAAGTGGTAGCCCGAAGACCGTTAAGGCAAGTACGAGTGAAAGTAGATTCATTCCGATTAAATAACCCGCATGATCATAAAAATTCCAGAATGCTTTTTTATTAATGACATTGAGTGAGGCGTTTTGAAATTTAACAGGTGCTGGCATTCGGCTTTTGTTGATGGAATGATTTTCAAGGTAAATAGAGTTTGAATTTGGCGATTTGTATTAAAATGTCATAATCACCTGAGAACGGCGTAATCCTCCTGGAAATTTATCTACTGCGGTAACCGCAGCTCACTGATTGAATAGCACGGGATAGAATCACTTAAATTGAGGTTCTTTTCGTTGGAAATGCGAACATTAAGTGGTGTGGATTCAACAAAGAATTCGAGTACAAAGAAAGGACGCGTACCACCATATTGTTTAATATTTAAAGAATGGTCTCCGACGATTAAATGGCGAGTAACGTCCATTGATTTTGACCCTTTTCCACTCCAGCGAGCGATTTGCTCGTCATCAATAAAGATTCGATTATTCCAACCATCGGCGTAAACAAACAGCGAAACCTGTTTCATATTCATTCTCGGTACTGAAATGATGGCTTCGCCCTGGAGGTAACCCATTAACCGTTTGTAGGTATTTCGTTCATAATTGTAAACCGTGAGATCGCGTTCCCAGGCCCGATTCCGAACGGATTTATTTAAATCAACATTCACGCGGATGATATAATTTGAAATGGTCACGTAAGCCGAACGAAAAGCTTCCATATCAGCTTGCGAAGACAGCGGATCTGCGCTCAGAATAATAATTTTACCGCTGGAATGGATAAAAGCGATAAGATTGCGTTCGGTTAAATTTTGCCAGACCAGGCGATTATTGGCCAGCTTAATCTCATGTTTTTTGCGGGCTAATTCGTAAACCGGTTCCAATTTAATCAACACCCGCGTATCAACTTCAATAGCAGAGGTAAATGTTCCGGCAGGAAGCGGTGTATATTCAGGGGCCGGGGCTGGCATGGTCGTCGGTTCGCGAATCGGTTGTAAATCTTCCATTTCCAGTAAACGTCGAACCATTTCATCTTTGGCTACCACCACACTGGCGGCCGCCAACAATCCCCCGCTACGGGTATCAATGATTCGAGCATTTACATCAAAACCGCCCCCCATATCGGTGATGGTCCCGCTAATAATCGCATCTACACCTAACAACTTACCCAATTGTTCCGCCATTTCAGGAGCGGTAACTCCGGATTGACTGAGTTTATATTCCTCAATTACTTTGTTTAATAAACTCCGCTCAATCACCTTGAAACGCTGTGTCTCAAACAATTTGGAAATCAACTTTTCCGCCAAAAAGCGACCAAAGCCCGAGATGGTACCATTCAAATGTGAAAACTCAATCACGGCCACTGATTTCTTCTGTTCCGATTCCATACTTGCAACCATTTGATTGGTGAGCTTATCCAGTGCTCGATAAAGTTGATCGCCAATCATTTTATCAGAATCATATTGAAAACCGGTTTCACCGTTATAATAGGCGGGTCGACCACACGCCAGCATCAAAATAAATAAAGTTACAACTAAATGCCGCATTAAAATACTTTCTCCCCGATCAGCCGTTCCCTGGATTTGGTTATAAAGGTTCTCTCAAAGCCAATAAAAATTAATCAAATATAACAAACTCCGCTAGCATAGTCAAGATAATTCTTAAGCCAAAGGGATAAATAAATTCGAGATTCGGTAGTTAAAATGGGTGAATGGTGAAATAATTGTCTGGCTTTATTAAGGATAAATCAAGCGTTGCCAGAATGGCCCGTCAGGTACAAGGGTGGCATTACGAATTTTCCCCTCTCGAATTAATGATTGCCGCTCGGTTTCAGCCTGTTGTTGCGTCTTGGCTTGATTACCTAAGGTAACCGCAAAGCCGCGCGTGGTTTCATAAACATAAATGACCAATCCCTGACGGATAAATTGATTGGCATATTCAATCGCCTGATTTTCATTTCTGGCTTCAACCAGTACCAGATAGTACAACCCCGTACCAGTTTGAGTATTACCACCATAAGCGCCACTTCCACGACCAGCGTTTGGATCATTTGGATTCAGATAATTATCAATTGGTGTATCCGACGGGGTAGTTGGATACGAAGGTGGATTAGAACTGTAACTCGAACCCGCACCATCAGGTGTTACCCCACCATACTGTGATCCGGGGGCGGGATTTGTTCCGGGATCATACGTGGTACCACTTCCATAATTGGGATCTGTATTATAGCCAGGAGTCGTACCGTAATTTGTACCCGAGCCATACGCCGGCGAAGGGGTTGAGACCTGGGTAACATAAACCGGTCCCCGCCATCCTTTTCCGTCAGTGAGTTTCGCTCGACTTGAAATGATTCCGCGCGCCACTTGTTCCTGTTTTATTCGCTGAGCGCTATCCCAATCTTCGGCGGTACCCGTTACAATCACGTATCCCTGCTTTGGATCGACATAAAAAACCTGAGTTTGTATTCCATATCTTTCTAATTTTTGTGCCTCCTGGATAGCTCCGTACTCATTTTTTACGGTTCCTGCGGCAATATAAACCGCCCTGCCGCTTACGCTGCCGGGATTGGTCTGATCATCACCCGTTCGCGTTTGATAATGCGGTTCTTGGGAGTCACCTGGTTGTCGATAATTCATATCACAATTCAGGATAAACCCGATGAAAAGCCCTAAAAGAAGGATTATTTTTTTCATGGGACGATTCTCCTTTTGAATGAATCATACACAAAATTGCTGTTAACCTAAGTCCCTGAAACTTAGATAAAAATAAACGCAATTGAATTGTTATTCATTTCATGAACTTAATTGGATAACACCTCCCTAAGTAATTAACTTTACAAAAAATAATATTGTTCAGTCTGCAGGAATTTAAGTAACTCGAATAAACAACTCGTCTAATTTCCTAACCATTTGGTTATTAATACTCTTTTCATTGATTCGGTCTCATATTGATCAAGAATAAGATTGTCAACAGCCTTTTGAGCCGAATAAACGGCACGGACGATTGATAATTCTTCCTGAATTAAGGTTGAATCAGCTAATTTTCCGTTTTGATCCACAATATTTACCATGAGTAACCGTCGCGGCGCCAGACACGCGGCCAGATCAGGCAGGTCATAAGCCATTAACGCGCCAGGGACGGTTGAGAGGATAAATTCAGGTTTATAATATTGATTCATTACTAATGTTCGGTATGAGATTAACGGCTCAATTAATGCAATTCGCTTAATATCATTGGAAAAAGTGGCCGCGTGGAGCAAAGTCGGACAAAGGGTTGTTTGAGCAAGAGCATAAATTTGGTCGGGCTTAATTCGCGGCTCGTTTTTAAGGAAAGCCACCAATCGCAGCATATCTCCTGCCTGAATGCCTACAATACTGCGCGCGATCTGAATCGCGGCAAACCAGATATTGTAGGAACCCGTCCCCAATTTAAACTGATAGGCATCACCCTGAAATGTGCCTGGTCCCAACTCTCCCAATCCAATCAAATCAGGTACCAAAACGGCAAATCCATTTCTAATAAACCATTCGATTTCGCCGTCAGCGCCGCTTTCCGCCGCCTTCCCTTCTGGATGTAAAAAAATCACTACCGGTACTTTTTTAATGGCATCCGGAAGGAAAAATAAATAAGGTATTACATAGTTACCTTCGCCTGGTATAAAATATTTTTCCAACACATAATTATCATATTTAAAACGACCTGTAAAAACTGATTGCCCAACGTCACCAGGTTCAATGTAGCCTGAAAATTTTTTAGCGTCATTCCGTACCTTATCTAAGTGTCTCACCAAATCGTGACGTGACTTTCTCAGCTTTTCAATCTGTCCCTCAGCCTGGTGTTGATTTAGACTAAAGATGGTTGCACCGTCAAAAGCGGTGCCAACCTGACCCGACGACGTTATCTTAAGCTCCTCCTGATCAAGAAATTCTACGGGGACATCGACAGAATCGCCAGGAAGCGCCAGGTGTTTTTGGAAAAACGCGTACATTGCTTCCCGATTGGCACGCGTCGATTCGTGGCCCGCATCGTCTTCAACCATTGAAAAATTTTGTTCCTGATCGAAGGTTTGGTAGGCTTTTCGTACTTCCGCAGCAGTTTCGCGGGCGCCTTGAATGCTGAAAAAATCACGGGTGGTGGTTATCATTAACATTGGTTTGGGTGCACGAACGGTTAGCAGGTCGGCATGATCAATTCCACTGGCCAGACCGTGATAAAAATTCTGCTCCGCATCCTGGGGGCCAATCGATTCGAAAAGTCGTTGAAAATTGGTAATGTAGCACTCCGGCGCCGCGGCATGAATTCGTTTATCGAAAGCTGCCAGGTAAGCCGATTGTGTACCGCCGCCAGAACGACCGGTAACCCCTATTCGGCGGAGGTCTACTTCTGGACGGCTGAGTAAATAATCAATCGCGCGAATGCCGTCCCAGATCATGTACCGCGCCTGAGAGCTACCAATGAGAAAACACTGAGCACCCGGATAAGAATGTTCTTTGGTGGGACCGCCCACTCTTGATTCCTCGATTTGCGGATCATAGTATTCCAGCCGCTCACCCTGACCCACCGGATCAAAAGCCAGCACGATGAAGCCTTTCTGCACGAGATTAAGAATGATCTGCTGATAGGCGTGACTACGAAAGGCCTGTGCAGAATGGCCACTACAATAGAGTATTGCCGGCGCTTTCCCTTTTAAACTTTCAGGCAGGAACAGCGCAGCGGTAACGTGAAAACCGGGGAGAGATTCAAAAATTATTTTCTCCAGGTAATAATTCTGCTTTTTAATACGACCCACGACGCTAGCCTGTAACGGTGTTTTTTCAGGAAACGGTCCAACAATATCCATTAAAATCTGACGAAGTTCTTGCTGACGATTAATCCACTCTGAACGAGTCTTCAGATTCGCCACAACGACCCTTCGCTGCTCCAAGTGGCTGAACGCCTGGGTGCTGAGGTGATGATAAAGCACATTTTGGGCATCTGTAAATTTCATCCAGCCTTTCAGAACTGACAAATTGTCGCGTTGGGCCTGGCTTGCTGTTATCTGTAAAGTAAGACATAAAAATGACAGATAAATAAACAGCTTCATGCTTTTTCCTTGAACAAAGCTTGTTATCGTTAGCATTTTATTGATCCTTACTTTTGTAGTATTATATGATTTGTTGATAAGCTTAAAATGTTTGTCCGCATCCCCGGCCCTTTTTCAAAATTTTCTCTGAGAGAAAAATAACTAAAAATCGAATAATATAGTTTCATAAAATTTTTGTTCAACCTAAAAAAAATTGAATCATTCCAATTTATAGTTTTGTGATACCAGTAGAAATTTTTTCATTGCTGAAATTATTAAAATGAATTGGAAGAATTATTTCAATAATTTTTAATTTATTGAATCTTCATTTTTTTATTCACAATCTATTATCAAACTGCTTTATTTTAGAAATGGAAGTGCTTGTATTCGACTGATTACGCCGAACCGAGTTACGAATTCTGAACTGCACTTAAGAATTGAGAAAACGAAGATAACTCAGAATATACTTTAAGAATCTTTATGTTCTCCGAATTAGAATGAGGTTTAAACTCAGATCTGGAGAGGTTGGCAGGTACGAAAAATGAGTGTAAGGCAAAAATGGAGTTCAAATAAAAAGCCGAACTGCAAACGACGCGGGAATAACAGTTCGGCTCGACAACCTTATCGGAAAATAATTATTTATTATAGAAAATAACGATCGCGATAATCCTTAATTTCAGCATCGGCTCTGAGCTTGGTAAACCACTCATTGTAAGCTCGTTGCTGTTTTTGTCGCAATACTTCGGCCTGCAATTTGTCTTTTTCAATATCGAATTCCTGTTCATCAAATTCAGTTTTATCAACCACCTCGAGAATATAATAACCACGCAAGCCCTCGATTGGTTTTGATATTTCACCACTGTCTAAACCAAAAGCTGTACCGATGAAAGCGGCATCTCTTCCCACACCACCTTCAACAAAACCATTGCGATTGAAGGATTTGGGCTCTTTCAATTCAAGTGAATCACGTCTGGCAGCCACTTCTAATTTCAAATCACGGAGGCTTTCTCGGAATTCCCGAGCAGCCGCAGCCGCCAGTTCCTGGCGTTTTTCCTGTTTCAAACGATTGACTACCTGTTCACGAACTTCAGCCAGCGTCTTAATCCGCTCTTCCTTTGCATCAACAATTCGAAAGACGAAAAAGCCATCCCGGTAGCGATAAGGCCGGCTGGGGGTTCCAACCAGGCGTTGAAAGATAAAGTTTGAAGCTTTCAAATGACGACCAATCCCGGGGACAAATCCACCGCTGGGAAAAAAGCCGGTGGTATCGACTTTGAGATTTTCTCTTTGGGCGACTTCCCGAAACGGTGATTCTTCGATCAAGCTGGCAAAGTAGCGGGCATTTCGAATGGCTGTGTTAATTGTCTCCTCCGAAGCCTCATATTTAAGTAAAATATGACGGGCTTGAACTTTTTCTTCACCCTCCTCGATTTTTTTATCCTCAACTTTGATAATATGCAGTCCAAATTGGGAAACAACGGGGCCAACGATTTCACCAATTTCGGCTTGAAATGCAGCCTCTTCAAAAGGCTTCACCATTGCTCCCCGCCCAAAATAACCCAGGTCGCCCCCATTTTGAGCAGAGCCCTTATCCTGTGAATACTCCTGGGCTAATTCAGCAAAGTCCTCACCATCTTTTAGGCGGTCTAGTAGATCCTGAGCCTGGGTGCGAATCTGTTCACTGTCACTACGGGTGGGAGTGGTGTTAAAAGTGACGTATTCAATTTTTCGTTGACCTTCCTCCCGAAAATCATCACGGTGTTCTTCGTAATAAGCTTTAATTTCAGCTTCACTCAGCGTTATTTCCTGTTGATTATATTGGTTTGGATCAAAAAACACGTATTTCACTGTTACTTCCTGGTTCCGTTTTAAGAACTCATCTTTCAATTCGCTTTCAGTCACTCGCACCGTGGACAAAATTTGTTCGGTGAGTTTTTGGCGCGGAATGTTTTGACGGACGCGGGCCTCCATCCATGCCCAGAAACGATCGAGTTGAGGGTCTTCTGTATTTTGCCAGGCTTGCAGATACAACGAGCGATCAAAGACACCATCTTTTTGAAAGGCTTCTTCTTTTTGAATATCCGGCGGTGGATTGTTGACCAATTCATAGACGACCTCTTCGTCCGTGGCTTCTAAATCACTTTTCTCAATATACTGCGAAACGAGAATCATATTGACCAACTCATCCCAGATTTCTTTTTCAAAATTTTCAAGCTGATAATCCTGGGGGGTTTCACCGCGTTCTTCTCGATATTGTTGAAGTTTGTTATTGTAATATTCATTGTATTCATCATAATTTATTTCATGCCCATTAATAACCGCCACGACTCCCCTTTTGGCTTCACCGGTGAAAAAAGCAACTATATCATCCACAATATTTGCTCCACCCAAACCTCCAGAGAACATAATGCTCAACACGAATAATACCACCAGAAAAAACAATACGGCGGCCGCATTTTCACGCAGCGAAATCATTATGCCGCCGGTGGTTTGTTTCTTGCGTTTCCGTTCCCTTTCAACCGCCTCTTTAGAGAGTTGGAGCACAATGGTATTGGCGAATTTATCATGCCAGGTTTGTCGTTTCTCATCCCACAGTGCCCAGAGAAACCCCAGACCCAAAGAAATGGTTGATACCAGTTTTCCCACGATCTCCCGGATGACAAACATTGTCCAAAAGTCAATGTGACTGCCGTCGGATTTTTCAACTCGTAAATTCAAACATTTCTTGCCAAAGGAATAGCCTTTCGCTAACATCAATACGTAGTAAATGGCATACGT
>Ga0180437_10007942_pt1 | contig 13647 bp, 9 predicted proteins | sample SS_ome_4_FD_132410 | JGI IMG/M metagenome (GOLD analysis project Ga0180437, IMG submission 132410) | Hypersaline lake sediment archaeal communities from the Salton Sea, California, USA - SS_3_D_1 metaG | ecosystem: Environmental > Aquatic > Non-marine Saline and Alkaline > Hypersaline > Sediment...
AAGAATATTATTTTTGACTCCCAAATCTAGAACTATCACTCTCCCACGCGGATCTCTAGGCTTATAATAAATAACTTCTTTTGTAGAAACTTCACTTACTAAATGTTGCAAATTTGGATCTATTATATTTCTTAAATTAATCCTTAACTTATCGAGATCAGGTTCTTCACCCGGTTGAAACACTGCAAGAAGGCCTAACTGAACTCCTTCATCTCGTAATATCTTAGTAATAGCTCTTGTATCAACCCATTCTATTCCTGGGATATCTTCCTCAAGTAAGAATTCATTTAGGGTTTTCACACTTTTAAAATGATTGGGATTTTTACAGCATTCATTAACCACTAATCCATTTACTTTTATACTTGAAGATTCAAAGTAATTATAGATTCCATATTGATCTTTTTCCCATGGAGGGACGCCATAATTACCAACCAGTGGATGGGTCATGACTACTATTTGTCCTTTATATGAGGGATCTGTTAATGTTTCATTATATCCTGCAGCTGTAATAGTGGTAAAAACAACCTCTCCCTCAACGTGCTTCGTTGCACCAAAACCGATCCCCTTAAAATAGCGGCCATCTTGGAGCATTAAAATAGCGGGTCTTTCTTTCTTGTAGAGCATCTAATTTCTATATTTTTCTACTTTTTGATCTTTAAAGTATAAATAAAATTTAACGATTTTTAAGAATAATTATTAAGTAGTTAAATATGATTTAGATCCTCTTAATTGCACCGACAATATTTATTTCTTTCCAATTTGACAGTATGGTCTATTCGATATCGAGAATTTTTTTTACTAGATTTTTTTTATCCTCTAAATTGGCTTGACGAGATATCATGATGCGTTGTGCTTGTGGAGATCCTGCTCCGTGCATCGATTCTGTACGATAACTTACTGAAGCAACCCCCATAGTCAAATTCTCAATAAATCTTAAGACTTTATATCTATCTTCAGCACAAGTACCTTCACATGTTGTTAAATATTTCTCTACTAATGGTCCTATCTTCTCTGATTTCAAATCTGCCTGAGAAGGCATTGTACAAATCATTCCACCCGCTAGGTCTTCAGCTAATCGTCCAATTTCATATGGAAATCGGGTTACATTTTGTTTACAGACATTTGCAAGTAGCATATCCATCTCATAATTTCCAGCATCTCTTCTGAAACCTAAGGAACTGCAAGCAATTCCACAACTGTAAAGTGTTTCATTTAAATGCGTCATTTCAACGAGTTTGTCCTTAATATGAGAAGCTTGTTCGGTACCATTATATTCTGAGATCAAAGCAGTCGCTCCGATAAGCACATCTCCTACACCAACTTTACAACCACCATAAGATTGCCGATGGAATCCTGCAAATCGATTTACCAATTCTCCTGAAAATTCGATTTCTCCTTTCATGAAAATATTTTCTTTTGGAATAAAAACATTATCAAAAACAACGAATATTTCCTGACCACCATATTTAAAATTTCCAATATCTAATTTTCCCTCTTCAATCTTTCTAGTATCGCAAGATTGCCTGCCATAAATCATGGTTATTCCATCAGCATTAGTATCAATCCCAAAACTTACCGCATAGGATTCCTCTCCTTCTCTTAGTCTAAGAGTTGGCATAACAATCGCTCGGTGAGAATTAAGAAATCCTGTTTGATGGACTTTAGCTCCACTGATAATTATCCCGTTATCAATTTCTTCAACAATATGGAGATAGGCATCAGGATCCGGTTGATCTTTAGGTCTTCTACTACGGTCGCCCTTTGTATCTGTCATTGCTCCATCTACCATAAGGTCTTGATTTTGAACTTCAATCCAATATTTCTTAAAGCGTTCGTGATAATTCGTATTATATTTTTTATCCATCTCATATGTTACGCTATACAAGGCATTTGCGGTATCAAATCCTACACATCTTTGAAAACAACAAGCAGTATGCTGACCAAGTAATCGTTGCATTTTAACTTTTTTAATTAGATCATCCGTAGATTGATGGATGTGAGTAAAACGATTGATAATCTCTCCCGTGAGATGAGATTTCGCAGTCATTAAATCTTTATATTGTTCCATTTGAGCCAATTCATAAATTTTCATTACTGTATTAATTGAGGGTTTAACAATGGGATGATTCCAGAAATCTTCTACTTTTTCACCAAACATATAGAGATTAACAGGTCGTTTAATACTTTCTAAATATTCCTCTGGACTTTTTAATGGCATTTTTTAACTGATAAGTAATTAATTTACTATTAATTAATAGAAAAATAGGTAAGTTATTAAAACTAACTCTAATAGCAATTAACGTCGTTCTAAAAAATTATTTATAAACATCAGTAATGAATTTCATTAATGTCTTAGAGTATGTTTCTTGACACATTCTTTTATAAAATCCATATATATAGGAGAGGGACTATAGGGTCGTGATTTAAACTCGGGATGAAATTGGGTGCCAACCATCCAATGATCTTCTCGATCTAATTCGATACTATTAACTATTTCTCCAGTTTCATCTCGACTTGAAACAAGCATACCCTTCTGCTTTGCTTCTTCCGTGATGTATTTTTCTTTTATATGATATCGGTGTCTAAATCGCTCAAAAATTACTTTCTGTTTATAGGCTTTAAATAATTTTGTATCAGGAAGGATAATAATCTTTTGAGCCCCTAATCTCATTGTCCCACCTTTTTCTGTCACTTCTTCTTGGCTCTTCAATAAATCTACTACAGGATATGGCGTATCAGGATTAATTTCTGTTGAATTTGCTTTATTTAATCCTAAATAATTCCTACAAAATGCAATATAAAATAACTGTGCTCCGAAACAGATACCCAAAAAAGGTATCTTGTTCTCCATAGCATGTATAGCTGATTGTATCATACCTTCAACTGCTCTTTCTCCGAACCCAGGGGTTAATAATATTCCATCACAATCACTCAATTCTTTCTTGATGTCTGTTTTTTCTGTAAGGTTAATCATTTTTAGTTGAGGTTTGTATCCTTGGTGAGCTGCTGCATGCTCTAAAGCATTATTTATTGAGATATAAGAATCTGATATGTTGAAATATTTACCAGGCATTGCTATTTTAATAGTTTTGGTGGCATTTTTATACATATCTACCATTTTTACCCATTCAGAATAAACTGGAGAGGATACAAGTTTGGCTTTTAAATCAATTAATTCACATATAATGTCTCCTAAGCCTTGTTCTTCAAATAGAAGAGGTAATTCATAAATAAATTCCAAATCTGGGTTTGAGATTACTGCATTTTCTGGAATATTTGAATAGAGTGAAATCTTTCTTCTAACATCTGCATCTAAAGGTTTTTCACTTCTACAAATTATTATATCCGGTTGTAATCCCATACTTTGGAGTGTTTTAACCGAGTGTTGGGTTGGTTTTGACTTTTGCTGGCCTATTGTGCTTAAATAAGGAACTAATGTCACATGAACAAAAGCTGTGTGCTTAGGATATTCCAATTTAAGCTGTCTAAACGCCTCCAAAAAAATACTTGATTCTAAATCTCCTACAGTTCCTCCACATTCAATTAACAATACATCAAGCTCGTTTTCATTCGCTATAGTGAGTAATCTTTCCTTGATAATGTCTGTTACGTGAGGAATAAGCTGAACGGTCTTTCCTAAAAATTTACCTCTTCTTTCACCAAGGATAGTTGATAAATAAATCTGCCCAGAGGTAATATTATGTGAAGGGTGCATTTCAATCCCTAAAATTCTGGAATATGTGCCAAAATCTTGATCAATTTCAGAAATTCTATAACTTCTTTCATCAGATTCGAAAACTGGTTTGAATTCCCAGATATTTTCGGTAATAAAACACTCTCCATGCTCAATGGGATTTAATGTACCAGGATCCACATTCAAATAGGGATCGATTTTTACAACAGATACCTTGAAACCCCGAAATTGAAGAACTTTACCGATACTTGCCGTAGCCACACCCTTTCCCACTCCAGAGAGCACACCTCCGGTTACAAATATCAATTTACATTGATCTTTTGTCTCATCCAATTTAGAATCACTAATTTTCAATTACTACAGATGTTTTTTCTAACTAATCAAAGTTATTATTTATAAAAATAATAAATGTTAATGTTTTCTTATAAGGATTTCTAAAGAGATTAGTGAAGAGGACTGAATATTTGTGTTTAGATTTCTAAAAATTATAATAATCAATTTCACATTAAATAGATCAGATTAAAAAATTTGAAAATTCATAATAAAACTAGAGTGAAATCAATTGGAAAGTGTAGTATTATATAATAAGGAAGGAGATATTGGAATCATTAGTCTAAATAACCCAGAACGACGAAATGCAATAACTCTTCATACGCTGCAAGAATTAATTGATAAATTTAAATTAAGTGCTAAAAATGAAGATATTTGCATTATATATCGGGCTAATGGAGATCATTTTACTGTTGGAGCAGATTTAAAATATGGATATGATCTCTTGACAGATAAGACAAAATTAGACGAAGCAATTGAATATTTGGAAACATGGCAAAAATTATCAAGAGCAATGTTAGCACATCCTGGAATAATTATTGTAGGGTATCATGGATGGGTAATTGGAGGAGGTTTTGAGCATACTTTAGCATGTGATATTCGAATAGCCGCAACTAATACCAGAATTATGCTTCCTGAACTTGGTGTTGGCTTATTTTTTTCAAATGCCTCAACTAAATTATTACCAAAAATTATCGGAGAAGGGAGAGCAAAATATTTAATGATAATGGGGAATGAACTATCTGCAGAGGAGGCTTTAAGTATAGGTTTAGTTAATGAAATATGCCCTCTAAATAGTTTAAATAGAATTTTAAAGAAGACTGCCAATACCATAATTTCTAAAGACCATACCTCTTTAAAATTCGCAAAACAATATCTTAATGAAAATCAAGATTTAGAAATTGAATCTGTGCTAGCTCGTGAATCTATAGCTATGATAACCACCGGTCAATCTAAAGAATTAAAAAACAGACTTGAAAAATTTGTCAAAAAAAGATAATATTATTTTTTTAAATATCATCTCATATCAAGTTACCATATGAAATTTTGTTCTTTCACTTACCCTTAAATTTAGGATCTCGTTTTTGTACTAATGCCTTTAATGACTCTCTGAAATCGTGAGTTTTTAGAAGTTTTCTTAAACCTTCATTCTCAAGATCTAAAGTTTGGTTAAGAATATTTCTGAAGTAGTTGTGCATCGTTTTCTTCATTAATTTTATAGATAAACTAGGACCTTTTGGAGGAATTAATCTTAAGGCTTGTTCTCTTGTATATTCAAGTAGTTGATCATTTGGCAATACTTCATTTATTAACCCTAGCTCTAAAGCTTCTTGCGCAGTTATCTTTTTAGCAAAATAGAGTAACTCCTTTGCTTTTTGAAATCCGATATAAAAAGGTAATAAAAAATCAGCACCAAACTCGGCCATAACTGCCCTTTTAGCAAAATAAAACCCAATCCATGCATCTTCAGCCATATATATTAAATCAGCAGCAGCTAAAGGCATGGTAAATCCAGCACCTACTGCAAGTCCATTGATTGCAACAATAACAGGTTTTTCAAATTTCCAAAACTTCATGCATAAACGCTTTACTGCTATATCAGTTAAATCAAGTTCTTCTAAGATTTCTGGAGGTAAATTTGGATATAAGTTCATATTAAAATAGCCACCAGACGAAAAAGCGTTTGCTTCTTTACATCCAGTAATTATCAACACTTTGGCATTTTTATCTTGATTCATGTTTTCAAGAACAGTTTCAATCTCTAAAAATGTGAGAAATGACATGGCATTCTTTCTCTTCGGTTGATTAATAGTGATTGTGCAAATCCCATTTTCTTCTTTTTCATATAAAATGTCCTTAATATCTTCAATCTTCATATCTAGTTATCTCTAATTAATGATGTATTGTGTTTAATTTCTTTCTATATAATTATTTCTCTAGGATTGAAAATGGATTAAAAATTTGGAATTGCTTTTAAGCAAATGAGAAAAATAAAAAAAAATTTATTTATTGTTAGTTAAATCGACTTATACATATGCAACCAAAGCGGTCATTTGGAACCATACTTGTATGGCAGCAAACATGATCGAGCTGAGGTAAATTCTTCCAGTTTGGCGATAAAGATTCATGCAGAGGAAATAAGTTACCGCTAATACCGGAATTGCACCCATTAACTGGATGATCATCATTCTGTTAACTCCACCAAGATCCCATCCAACTAAGTTTGTAGATGTAAGAGGCTGGTCGAACCATTGTGGCACGTACTGAACTAACATAACAACTACAAGACCACCAAGCATCAAATACATGTACTTAAAGAACCATATCGCATGTGTTTTATAAGTATTACCGTAATCTTTCATTCTAAGTTGACCATACATGAATACTCCTGCATTCACGAGAGAGAAGAAGAATACAATTCCAAAGTAAGGCCAGAAATCTACAGCACGTTGTAGTCCACTAAAAACCTTCATCATTGTCCAGAATCCCCGGAACTCTATTTGCAAGAAATGTTGTGCAAAGAACACTAGTAAATACATCCAGAAGAATAATAGAAAAGCAAGAAACCCTGTTTTAAATAGAATTCTAGGATTAAAAGCAGTTGTAATCCTTTTTGTTAAAGGTAAGCCTGCTAATTCTTCTTTAGTGGCAAAACTTGCGCCTACATCATGCAATGATAAGCTATCTCTTCCTTTTCTCCATTTAGTCATAATGTACCACACACTAAAGAATATTATACCAATCGTTGCATTTAATAAGTACCAAACCTCAAAACCGTTTGCAATACCATGATTATAAACAGTATAGTCTCCTATTTTCACATCGAACAGCCAATTCTTCGTGGAACCCGTATTTCCATATCCTGGGATAAAGAACCAGTACGTGATTCCTGCTATTGTGGTATTTATTGTTGCAGCAATCCACCATGAGGATTTCTTAGGAGTATTAATCTTTTCTGGCATTGGTTGCCGAACTTCAGAGAAGTATTTAATATTCATCAATAGATAAGCTAGTGGCAAGATTGACAATAGTGTTGCTAAGCAAGCTAGCATACCAAAAAGTTCCGCACCAAGCCATGTTTGGTTTACAGGATTTGCAATCTCCCAAGCATCAGCAAAACTTAAGCCTTGAAGTGCTTGAAGCATCCAGGCAACAATTTCAGAAGTGTGCTTAATACTCATGGTGATATGTGGATGAGTACCAATATCATAAGAATGTCGTCTTGCTGATAAATTGTTGAAATCTGCGGGGCCACCCCAAAGATTCATATTTTTATCTATATCAGCCTCACCTGGAGCTAAGTGATATGAAGTTTCCATTGCGGCAATTCCTTCTGCAAGAAGTGTACTGGGAGATTTTCCGTCAGCACCCCACTCTTCAAAGGATGACCAAAGATGGAGTATGTTATGAAAACGAGGATCTCCATAATCTGCACCAAAGGGATTAGGCTGAAATGCTTGAAGTCCAAGAGCTCTATGTTGAGGATAAGCTAATGCGACTTGTCGGGCTCTAATTTCACCCATAGAATGCCCATAGATCCCTGTATTATTTCCTTGTACAAAAGTCAAATTCATAAGATATTCATACGCAAGGAAATAACTATAAGGAGGAGCATCGTTTCTATAGCCTCCAGATGAGTCACCATGACCTAATTGATCTAATGCTAAAACTACGAAGCCTGCTTTTGAAAGCTCAATTGCAGCTGGGCGTTCTACATCTTTATCATTATTATAGCCATGTAGACCTAGGATACCTGGAGCAGGATTATCTGAAGTAGCACCTATTGGTCTATAAAGCTTACCAACGATTCTTTCTCCTTCTTTATCGTTGATTTGGATAATTCTAACCTCTACGGCTCCAAAGCTATTTTGAAATGCACTTGACATAATCGCTGAAAAAAGTATAATGACGCACAAAGCAGCGAAAACCATAGCCGGTTTATTTTTTCTAAAATTATCAAGAACCATTTTTTTACACTTTTTTTTTAAATTTTAGATCTACCTACTCAAAATAGATCTTATATTTATTGAATTAAAGTTGTATTTAAAGCTTTTTAATATAATTTATTGTCTTGAGGGGCAGAAATATGTTTTATGAATAATCATTTATTTTTTTTAGATATTTTTGTATATAAAACAAGGATCATAGTACAGATTATTCCAAATAGATAAATTAAGTTAAAACTTGCAATTGAAATGGTCTCATCACAAATATTGCTTTCAAAATAATTCTCTTCACATCCAATTTCACTAATACATATTTCATTTCGAGTTAATAAGTTATTTGTGATTATATTATAATTACTCGTATCTAATAGCAATCCAATATAATTTTCTCTCGCAGTATTTCTTAGTATTGAGTTATTATTACTTTCTTCTAACCAAATACCATAAAATGAGTTATAATTCACAGAATTTCTAGATATTACAGAATGATTACACTTCCATAAACTAATTCCAACATTGTTTTGATTTACTGTATTTTCATTAAGGGTGTTATTGTTGCTTCTAAAAATATCTATTCCATTCCAGATATTATTATTTACAGTATTCCCTGTAAGAGTGTTATTATTAGAATATTCCAAGCATATTCCATAGAGATTACTATTAGCTATATTTTCCGAAATATAATTATTATTACTATAGTATAGTGAAATTCCTCGAGAGCTAAGAGAAACGTCAAGATTAGAAATATTCGATGAATTACAATCAACTAAAATTACTTGCCCAGCATTAGTGAAGTTATTGGAGTTTAAGTCAAATTCATTTATGTAATAATATAAAGTTTTCCCATTGACAAGATTAGTCATATCTATTATAGTAGAAGAAAGTGTTTTGAGATTTCCACTGATTCGTAATCCACTTCCACGCATATCATTTCTGGAGATAGTAGAATTATTACTATTCCATAAATCGATCCCAATATCATCACTTTCTATTAAATTATCTTGAATAATTGTGTTATTAGAATTAGAAACTCCGATCGATATAAAGTCATTGTTAAATATATGATTTTCGGATAAATTGTTTTGATGACCATCCACAATTCTTATTCCATTTGTATTTCCATATACATTTGTTAAAAGAATGCTATTATTATTGCTGGCTTCTAATCTAACTCCTTCAAAGTAGTTATATGAAAACGTATTGTTAATTATATATCCATTAGAAACATTATAGAAATAGATTCCATAATTTCCCGCATAAGATGTCGTGCAATTTTCAATTCTAAAATACACATCAGAATTCTCAATCCATATACATGTTCCTGAAAATTTTCCGTTTATCGTTAGATCTTCTATTAAATAAGGGTCAGCATAAGTTCCTTGGCCAGTACAATTCCCAGCATTTTTAAGAGCAATCCAATCTAACGTTCCATTTATAAAGAGCTTACTAGAAACATCTGATAATTTTTTATTTTGAAAATATGATTGGCTTCCATCTCTGACTTGGCCAGTAAAGATAAAGATTGATGTGAACAGGAATAAAATTAGAAAAGTTATGGATAGAATTTTTTTTTTCAGTGTAAAAGGCATATTATTTCATGATATTTTTCAATAAAAATCTAAAATAAAATATTTACTTTAGAACTCGAAAGTACTTATTTTAGTCAATTATCTAATAAAAAAATTCCTATTCTTTAATTTTTATGCTAGAAATATTTATAAACACTTATGATAAATCTATAGTTAATCACAAAAAAGAGGATATTAAAATGAGCATGCTTAAAGAAAAATTAAACATTGATGAATTTATCTATACACTAATGATGATGAGTCTTGGCGGCTTAATAATAATGTGGTTATTTTTTGGGAATTTCCCTGATCATGCTGCAAACGTGACTTACTTAGTTCTTGCCATAGTTTTTACGGTTTTAACCCCACTATTCTTCGTTTTGTTATACTTACGTAAAAAGAAAGCGTAAATTCTAAAATTAATATTTTTTTCTTTTTTCCTTATCAATCCAATTTTGAATACTTAGGTCTGAAAAATTAAGTATTTAGCTGAGGTTATATTAGGTAAATTTACTAATTCAATGAGAACGTCATCAGGAACCTTATTATCCACATTAATAAGAGAGACTGCTTTTCCCCCTTGCTTATTCCTTCCCAACTGATATCCGGCAATATTAATGTTTCTCGCTCCAAGAAGAGTGCCTACACTACCGATTACGCCAGGTACATCAAGATTCTCTAATAATAAGAGACTTCCGGAGAGATCTGCTTCAATTGGATATTGATTAATATGCGTTATCTTAGGAGTACTTTCAAAAACTACACCTGAAATTGAGCAAATTTCAGTTTCTGTTTCAGTAGTAATTTTAATTAGACTGGAATATTTATCAGTTATCTTAGTTTTAGTTTCTTTTACTTTAATTCCTCGTTCTTCAGCAGCCATTCTTGCATTTACTAAATTGACATCTTCAATTTGATGTTGAAGTAATCCTTTTAATATCGATATTGTAAGAGGTTCAGTAGTTAGGTTAGTTAATTTTCCCATATACTCTACTTGGAGTTCTTTTAACGGTTTTGTTAAAATTTGTCCACGAAAAGAGCCCAATCTTTCACAAAGCGTGAGATAGGGTCGTAATATTGGAAGTATTTCAGACGGCACGGATGGAAAATTAATGGAATTTTTAATGATCTCTTTTTTTAGGAAATCACAAATTTGTTCAGCAATGAGGATTGCGACTTTTTTTTGAGCTTCTAAAGTAGATGCTCCCAAATGTGGTGTCAGAATGACATTAGGGTGTTTGAGTAATAGTGTATCTTTTGGAGGGGGTTCTTTTGAAAAGACATCTAATGCTGCACCTCTGATTTGACCCGATTCTAAGTTTTTTAAAACATCATTTTCATTAATGAGTGCTCCACGAGCACAGTTAATTATAAAAATCCCTTTCTTCATTTTCTTAATAGCTTGATTGTTGAGCATTCCTTTAGTTTCTGGAGTAAGAGGTGTATGATAAGTAATAAAATCAGAACGGGAGTAGATTTCATCAATTGAAACTAATTCAACCCCTATTTTAAGTGCTTCTTCTTTAGATATATAGGGATCATAGGCAATAACCTTCATCTTAAGTCCGATTGCTCTTTCGGCAACAATTTTTCCCACATTTCCTAAACCTACGACTCCTAGGACCTTGTTTGTCAATTCTACTCCGATGAATTTCTTTTTTTCCCATTTACCTTCTTTCATTGAAGCAGATGCTTGTGGAATTCCGCGCGCGAGAGATAATAGTAAAGCTATTGCATGCTCTGCCGTGGTTATTGTATTTCCACCTGGTGTGTTCATCACAACTATACCTTTTTTAGTTGCAGCAGTGATGTCAATATTATCTGTACCTGAACCAGCACGACCTATAACTCTCAATCGAGATGCTTCATTGATCACTTCAGAAGTTATTTTTGTTGCACCTCTAACTACAACAGCAACATAATTATTAATTACATTTTGAAGCTGTAGGGGAGTTATTTTACCCATTGAATCCGCTTCAATTCCCGCTTGAGAAAAGACTTCTATAGCAGCAGCATTTAAATTATCTAAAACAAGTACTTTCAATGTAAAAGTCTCCTTGATCTGTCTATTAAAGAATTAATATAATAATAGGTTTGATTTTTATTCTGTATTAATTAAATTCCCAAGTTTCCATATTAGTATAAAATTATAAAAGATAAATATGAAAAAAATTGTTTACTTATATTTTTTACGATATGGATAAATCTAATAATATATTCCTATATAAAAGTCTTAATTGGGTAATTTTTAAGCTAATAAAGGCACCTTCTTAATAAATATAGAAGATTTTCATACTATTTTAAAAAAAGCTTTTTAAAAAATGATCAATTTTAATAATATCAATTTAAATTACCTTTTTAAGTGGAAAAATATGGCTAAAAGTAAAGGATATATCCTTGCTTATATAGGAGCGATTATTGGAATAGTTGTCTTAATCACTCCATTCGCATATCATGATAGTATTCTCGGAGAGTCTTATTTATGGATATGGGGTTTTTATACTTTAAAACCATTAATAGGAGAAACTGAATTTTATTTTACGGATAGCAATGAATTTCTGCTTTGGGGCATTATAGCCACGTTATTAATATTTTTAGCTTCTCTTATTTTGATCCTTACTGCTCGAAAGGCAGGAAAAAGAAATAGAAAATATCGCTTCATGTGGATCTTATGCGGGATAATATATATTGCCGCTCCGCTAATATTTTTGTTTGGGCTTAGCTCAGAATTTCCCTCATGGGTAAGTGAACTATTTTGGGATATCTATAAATTTCATTTTGCATTTTATGGTGCGTTTATAGCAGGAGTATTTGCTATTTTAGCAGGATTTATCTAATAACTTTTTCTTTTTTTTATTAAAAAGAAAAAAAAAGAAAATCTTGAAATAAATAACTTATGTATAAGCTTAGATGGCTTTAAATAGTTGTCTCAGAGCATAGCTCATAATATACTGTTGTATTTGTCTCGTACCTCCTCCTATCTCTTGTATTCTTGTAATCCCTAAAAGATCATGCATAAGAGTATTATCACAAACACCTGCTCCTCCCATTAGATTAGCGCATTCGTAAGCAACCCGCTCACTTAACTTTGCACTCACAGATTTTAATTGCGAAGCGGTTACTCCTAAAGCTAAATTGAATTCTTTAGGAAGAGTTCCTTTTTCCTTCATTTTATCATCTATTAATTGACATACGTTTAATGCTGCTAGTGTCAAACTCATAGTTTCTGCCCAACAATCTGTAAGGGGAAAACCAACACCTTGAAACTTTAAAATCTCTTGATTAAATTGTTTTCTCATATTGACATAAATAAAGGCATGAGCAAGTGCATTCCAAGCTTCAGCAGCATTAAGAATGACAATTCCAAATCGCTCTAAATTTAAACCCTCGAATAAATGAGAACGTCCTTGACCTGGTTCACCTAATATATATTCTGGGGGGACTCTTAAATTCGTCAAAGTTTCTTTACCAATATAAAGACGCGGAGTCCAGGGAATCTCCACTCGTTCTGCCTTCCAACCTTCCCATGAAGTATCGATTAGAAATTGTCCCATTGTATTGCCTTGATCTTTTTCTGAAACTGCATAAACTACTGCCCAATCAGCTTTCGGTCCATTAGTTTGGTAAATTTTGACACCATTAAGTAAGAAGCTTCCATCAGATTGCTTTTCACAGATAGTTTCCATATGAACGGCGTCAGAACCGCGCTCAGGTTCGGTAATACAAATAGCTCCAACTTTTTTTCCAGATACTAAATCTTTCAAAGCTTTTAATCGAACATCTACATTTTCATGATGAAGCATCAAAGGATTCACTGCAAGAACGGTTGCTCCCATACCCATAGCTAATTGAGGATCGAAGAAATCGGTTGCTAAAATGCGCATAAATTCTGCAGTCATACCATAGGGTTCAAAATCTAATCCAATTTCCTTGAAATTATTTACTCGGGTTATTAGATTTTGTTTGCCAATTTCTGGTATCCAATCATAAAAATCTTCATTATGAGTGATATTATTCTCCTTTTCAAACTTCACATAGAACTTTTGGGCGTCTTTCAAGAAATTCATGTATTCTGGCTTTAAATAACTCATTAAACAGTAATTTAAAA
>Ga0180437_10007943_pt1 | contig 13646 bp, 21 predicted proteins | sample SS_ome_4_FD_132410 | JGI IMG/M metagenome (GOLD analysis project Ga0180437, IMG submission 132410) | Hypersaline lake sediment archaeal communities from the Salton Sea, California, USA - SS_3_D_1 metaG | ecosystem: Environmental > Aquatic > Non-marine Saline and Alkaline > Hypersaline >...
CGGCGTCGTGGCCACCAAGAAGATCAAGAAGTTCAGCACCGTCAAGGGTGCAAAGCTTCGCCGCGATCTGCTTGTAGGAATGGCCATCACCGCCATCGACACCGCCCTGGTCAACTACGCCCCGCCGTCCATCAAGGGATACATCGGCATGGGTGAGGACGTCTACGACGAGGCCCTCGGCGAATACATCAACATGGGCGAGTACATCGGAGTCGGAGACGACGGTGCCTACGCCGAGATGGGCGAGTACGTCGAGGTTGGTGCCGAGGAAGAGCTCGGACTGCTCGAGGAGATGGGCGTCGAAGAGGAGCTTGGCCTTGGTGACGACCTCCAGATCGGCACCGGCATCGGCACCCCGCAGAGCTCCATGCTGAAGCAGATCCCGCAGCGTTCATTCTCCGCTCCCATTCCCTCGAAGAGCTTCACGCGGAAGATCCAGGGCGTAGGCCCCGGGTTCGACGCGGCCACGAATCTCTACAAGGGCATTTTCAGCGGCGGTTTCTAGCCACCGCCCCCTACCTCCTTATATACTTCCACTCACTTTCGCCTTTCCTTTCCGCCGGCCCTCCCACCGACAGACAACAGCAAACGGCGGGATGACACCCGACCGGGCCACATGGCCGAAAGACTACTTACGGAAAGGAAAAGACCATGCCGAGACTTTCAGGATATCGCGAGCGCCGCCATCAGCCGTTTTGGGATTCCCTCATCCGCACCACTGGCAACCCGGCAACGGCCATCGGCGCCAGCACCCGCCTCTTCGGGAACGCCAACGTGGGTAACCTCGCCCTCACCAACCTCCAGGTCGCCGGCCAGCTGGCGAGCGATCAGACCTACGTCATTCTCGCCCTGCGCTGCTGGATGTACTTCGAGGGGACCAATGCGCGGACTCACTACCAGCACGTCACCAGCCAGCTGTACTTCACGCTGAACCTGGGAGACAAGCCGCAGTTCCAGGCTCCCATCTGGTACACCCCGGCCGGTGGTGGTGTTTGGGGCTACGACGCGACCACTCCGATCTTCAACCTTGGTGAGCCCACCCAGGAAGCCATCCTGAAGCTGGCTCGCCCGATCGTTGTGCCCGTGCGTCAGAACTTCAACGTGAACATGGAGTTCTTCACCGTTGGTGCCACGAACGCGCTGACCCTTCTCAACTCGGGTGCAACCGACGACGAGAAGGTCATCATGTTCATGATCGACGGCCTCCAGACCCGCGACGTCCAGTAAGAGGACGGACGGCGATAAGACGTCCTAGCGACGGTAGCGGCCGTCCCGTCTAAGTTGGCGGGGCGGCCGTTTTCTTTCGACTCGAAAGGTCTATCATGTCGACGGTGTTCGCCAACCTGCCCGTGAGTGCAGGTGATGGGGTTGGGGCTGGCGTAGATGTCAGCGGGATGGGTGCGACCAGGACCGTGTCTGTCAAGGGCACGTTTACTGGCACCGTGACGGTTGAAATATCCGCCGATGGCGGCACTTCGTACGTTCCACTTGCCTCATTTACCGAGGTGAAGCAGCGCACCTTTCAGATTGCCGCCGAGTACATGCGAGTGCGGCGCAGTGGAGGGAGCACTGGAACTCCCAATGTGGATGTCGGTGGCGATGACATCGGCTCCCTGTTCGCGAGTCTTCCAGTCCCAGCGGGCAATGGAGTTGGCGCAGGCGTTGATGTGTCTGCGCTTGGCACTTTCAACACGCTCGTTGTGAGTGGAGCATTCACGGGCTCAATAACGATCCAGATCAGCCTTGACAATGTCGACTGGCTTCCTCTCTTCGGATTCAGCAAGGATGGATTCAAGAGCAAGCGATTCATAGCCCAGTACATACGCGTTGTTCGCTCCGGAATTGGCGCAGCCGCCGGAAGTCCCACGGTAAGCGTCGGGGCATCAAACGACCCTATCGGCACGGGAGGAATCGGCCTCGACAGAACGATTATCGTAGCGAAGGCAGGCGGTGATGCAAACACGATCGAGGATGGAATTACCGCGGTCAACGCGCTCGTTCCTGCCCCATCGTCCACAAATCCAGCCGGCGTCTGGGTGTTCCCTGGCGTTTACACCGAGGACCCGCTGACAGTACCGGAAGGGGTAACGCTCTGGGGTCAGAGTGCAGTCGCAACGATCATTGAGGCCAGCACGCCAACATCGCCTCTCGTTACCCTTGAGGCAGGAGCGGAGATCAATAGTGCGACGCTCACGGGGGCAAACGGTGTCGGCGGCATTGGGCTTCTGGCAAATCAGGCTGGAACAGCCCTGGCTCGCACAATGTTCATCACCGACTGTACACTCGCTCTTCAGGTTACAGGCGCAAACGTCTTCTTTCAGATGCTTTCCGTCTACGTCCTGGTCAACGGAGGCGTGCTCGACTGCGGCATTGAGTGTGCTGCTGGTGCCGTTCTTGATGTATACACGTCAAGGATCAACGGAAGTGGTTCCGGATGCGGCGTTCGTTCGACTGGAGCCAACAGCACGATTCATGGCTTCTCCATCCATGTGGGCGAAGTGGCCAGTGCCCTTCGATGCGCTTCCGCTGGTGGAATGGAGATAGTCGGAGGCCTGCTTCACGATTGCACATACGGATTCCATATTGACGCTACAGGTGGAGACCTGCACGCCTATAGCGTTGACGTGGAGGATGTCACTACGTACGACCTGTACATCGAAGCGGCAAATGGGACCTTTCGTGGGGCCGGAAACGCCATCCGAAGCGATCAAATTAGCGTCCACGCGAGCTCAAGCGTTGTCTCTACTCATCTAAGTGACTTTTCTGGAGATCGCGCGAACATGATAATTGGCGAGCTTGCCGTTGGTCTTCCAGGGTTTCCATCGGAATCCGTGTTTGGGGAAGGGGACAGTCACGTACGGACGATGGCCGTCTTTCGCAACACCAACCTTGAGGCGGGTGCGTGGTCCGACATTACAACCGAGATGGCTTCTGCATCCGGCTCGACGGCGGCTGCCTTTGCCGGAGTCGCCGCTGGGAACTGTGTGTACATCGGCGGGAATGAATTGGGTGGCGACGGAAAGCCGTTTCCAGGTCTCAAGATCAACACAACGGTGGCCATTGCCTTGGGGGCTGGGGCAGTTGTCTGGGAGTACTGGAACGGCGCCGCATGGACGTCGTTTACGCTGATGGCATGTGACAGCACGGGGGACTACGACAGTCATTCGACAGATGTATTCGGGCGCGTTGCAAACGAGCAAGTTCGCTTCGATTGCCTGAACATGACCGGATGGGCACAGAAGGCGCTTAACGGAACCACGCGCTACTGGGTCAGGTGTCGCATCACAACCGGTATCACGACAAGTCCAACGCTGGAGCAGATCAAGCTCCACGCAAACCGTACGGAAATCAACGCCGATGGCCGAACGGAGCACATGGGGACAGGAATCGAGCAGCGGAATATTTCGTGGCATCAGCGAATGACCGACGACCTGTCTGGGGCAAGCCCGACGAACGGGGCGCTCGCCCTCACAGCAAACATTACGATCACCCCGATCGATAACGAGTTCAACGACAATGCCCTGGACGGTTTTGGGGGGATTTTTACGATTCCGCAGGGGCTCGACACGTCGCGCCCAGTTACCCTGCGCTGGAACTGGGCGGCGAATGCGAATGCGACCGCGCCTAATGACGACGTGGAGTTTGAGTCTCGATCCGGCCCGGTAAGGATCGGAGACACGATAAACGGAACCATTAGCGACACGTTGCAAACGCTCGTCAAGGTGATAGGTGCCGCAGACGCAAACGTACTCAAGCAGGACGAATTTACGTTCGACGTGTCTTCTCTTGTTCCTGGCGATCTTCTGGCGTTCTCTCTTTACAGAGATGGTCAGCCAGCAAATCTGGACGACACATACAACAACGACATCCGCATCGTCACCGTGGAGCTTCTTGGATGGTTCTGGCGGTGACGCTTTCGACTCGAAACCGGCCGGGCAGATCGGGCCTGCCACGCCGAGGGCATACGCCACCCCACCAAGCTCGATAGAAGGGGTCTAACATGGGACTTCAGGAATACGTCAGAAACGGAATGACCAAGGCCATGGGCGCCATCAGCGCTCTCAACGCGCGAATGGAGAGCATGGAGAAGGTTCTCGAGGACCTATCCGAGCGTCCTCGCACCATCCAGGAGGAGATCGATGCCATTGAGGGTCGTCGCCTGGACTACCGCCTGGTTGGAACCCAGGACTTCACGATTGCCCAAGATGGTCTTCGCGCCAACTTCATCAACTTGCAGGTGGCGCAGGACGGCCCGTTCATCTGGACCTACGCCCCGATCTGCATGTGGAAGCCAACGGCTCCGGCGAATACGCCGCTGCTCAACTGCTGGCGTCCAGTCTATACCTGGCCGATGCCTTTCCAGGCAAGTGATGCGGCCGGTCCTGGTGCTACCATCGACTTCAACCTGGACATGGTGTCGATCAGCTACGAGATCATGGATAGCGGCGGAAGCCGGAACTTCCAGAATGCCGCGCGCCCGCCGGACTTCTCCATCCCGGGGAATCTGGTTCCTCTCGCAACCCCGACCCTGTTCACCCCGAACACCACGGTTCAGTTCTACCCGACCTACGACCGCATTCTGTTCAACAGCACGTCGAACACGCCGACCGCCGGCCAGCTCGTCGTCGCGCTGCCAGGATTCAAGATCGTCAACATGTAGGCGACTCGGGAACCATCAGCCACAAGCAAAGGAGCACAGTCATGATGAAAACACTGAAGAAGAACAAGTGGCCGGTTCTCGGCATCGCCGGAGCCCTGGGCTATTATTTCCTCATCCACAAGCCGAAGAAGGCCAAAGCGGTCGCATCGGCAGCCAACCAGGCAGCGCAGGTTGAGGGCAAGAAGGAAGAGGCAACTGCTGGCCTCGGAGCGCTTGGAAGCTCTGACTACGGCAGCCTTGGATCCTATACCGGTGGCGGAGTTCTCGGAAGCTGCGGCACTGGGAGCCTCTGCTAATGCCCTGCGCCAGCTGTGGGAAGGTGTCGGCCGACGCTGCGACGCAGATGGCGCAGCCTTCCATTACAAAGGAGGAGGCCAAGGCGACGCTTGACAGGATGAAGCGGTCGCTGAAGGGATGGCTGAAGTACCGACGAATCAACGATGAGGTGCTCGCTGGGAAGCGCAGCACCAAGATTCCTCAAGCCGTTGCTATCCAGCGGCTCAGGGAGGGCCGCGACTGGGCTGGAGAGCAGAAGCTCGCCAACGAGCTCTACATGCTCCTCTCCGAGGTTCACGACTCCAAGGTTCTGCCGAAGCCGAATCTGAAGTCGGATCCTGGCGCGGCGGTCAAGCTGGCCAACATCGTGATCACCGGGAAGCTCCCAACCGGCGTGTCTGCTCCTATCGAACAGGGCATTCTTCCACTTCTGGTTGTTCCGGCCGGGCTCATCTACTTCATGTTCGCGAAAAAGGTGAACTCCGATGCCGACGTGCAGAAGGAGAAGGAACGCATGGAGTGCATCAAGGCTGGTGCCTGCACCGACTACGGCTTTTGGCTGAAGTGGGGCGTACTTGGCCTGGCCGGCGTTCTCGTGTACGTCAACCGCGATGCTATCATGAAGAAGCTCAAGGTCGGAAAGTAGTCCGTTGCTCCACCCTCCAAACAGCCCGTTGATTGGGCCGACTCAAGGACATTCTCCATGAATACCAAGCTGTGTCGCTTGCGCCGAGAGTCAAGGGGTAAAGTCATCTCGTCACCCCGATGCGAGCATTTGGTACGACAAACCGGAGAGGTCTGCCGAATGCTCGTGTCGCTTGGTCGACGGGCGGTTTGGGGGGTGGTGCGATGAGCTACCGAACGAAACCAGAGCCTCTTGGCATATCCTGGTCCGACATCCTGTCTAGCGCAGGGGACGTCTGGAAGAAGGCGGCCCCTGCGCTAAAGGCAGGCTCCAAGATCCTCAACGATCCGTATCTTCCGGAAACCGCGTGCGAGGTTATTCGACTCTCAAACGTGGTCGGCGGGCGTCCTCCTGGTCCTCCGTGTCCGAAGACACCGCCAACGGCTCCTTCGACTGGAGTCGGACTGAGGCACGCGATCGTACCCATCAAGATCTACTCGTTCCACGTCAAGTACCCATGGGCCATTCCGGTCGGAGTTGCTGGCCTGCTTGGCATGGTGTTCTATGCCGGTTACCGCACCGGGAAGAGGTAGCAGATGTCATATCGCCCCGAAGAGCATGGAGAGCGCGGCCTAACAGCCGAGCCACTCCCGCTTTCCGCCGGCCCTGGAACCTTCCCGGGGTTCCCGGGCGGTCTTCCTGGTCCCATTTCTCGCGCCCCTGGCCCGGTGGGGCCGAACATGCCGAGCTCCCTGTTTCCCACGCACACTCGCGTTGGCGATGTTGTGACCGTTACAGGGCCCTTCGGCGGTCTCGCCCAAGGCCAGGTCCGCGTGAAGTTCCACGGAGCTCGCTGGATGTCTCCCCAGATCATCGGCCCCGGAACCGCATCGGTCGTGGTTCCCCGGGGTGCCAGAAACGGTCTTTGCGAGATCGAGGTGAACGGTCGGCGCGTCTGGGGCACGAACTGCATCGTGGACAAGGGCGTCGACCGCACTGGAGATCCGAGCCACAAGGGGCGCAGCGTGCGGAGCTGGCGGCACGATCCGGCCGTTCCAGCTTACCTTCGAGGAGATGACGCGCCTGCGAAACCGAGATTTCGAGACACGAAGCTCTTTTGGGTATCCGTCGTTGCCGGGGGGATGCTCGCGGTCGGTCTTATGACAAGCTGGTCCGAGCGGCGCGGGCGGCGGAGGAAGTAAGGTGTCTTACATTCCCACAGGCGCAGCGGCGACGCGGAAACCTCGGATGAAGGCCACGCGCGTCGTCCGGAAGTCGCGCATGGTCAAGGTCGCTGCGAAGGGCGTAAAGGCCGCTCCCGGAACGGAGACTGGCGCCGCCTATGGGACCCGCAAGCCGTCTCCTGATGCAGAGAAGCCCCCTGAGCGAAGGTCTGGCCAACGCAAGCCAGCGCCACGCAAGCCAGTCCCTGGTAAGAAGGCCACGCGGTCGAAGTCCGAAAGGGCGTGGAAGGGTAAGCCAGCAGACAAGCACGCATCGAAGTCTGGCCGATGGCAGCGACATGGTCGCCCAGAGCGGGAAGAGGTTTCGGAACCCCATGAGCCAGCGCAGGCCCAGGAGGCGGCGCCACCACCTCCGGCTCCAATTGCCAAGTCGTCTCCGTCCGGCGGTGGGGGTGGCTTCTGGTCGCCTGCGCGGAGGGTGCGGGACCTGGAACCAGGCGTCGAGTTCGACGAAGAGGTCGTTCAGCAGCCTGTCGCCAAGCCCAAGAAGCAATTTCCGACAAAGGCAGTCGTCATTGGGGTCGCAGCGCTCCTCGGCGCCTACACTCTATGGAGGATGCGATGAGTTATCACCCAATCGGGGCCGTTATGCGCAAATCTAGCGTGTCCGCAAGGCCGATCCGAGCAACGAGCAGCGGAGTCTTCCAGGCGAACGTGCTCCTGTCGTCGGCGAGCACATGTGGACGAGGGTTCACATGGTGCCCACCGAAGTCTGGAAAGCCTGGCTACTGCGCTCGCAAGCGGGCAGATGGCAGCGACCCATGCGGTCCTCCTCCGGCGGGCGTCACGGTGCGGGAAACGCCAGTGACCACTGATCAGCAAAAGTGCATCGGGGGGAAGATCGGGAGCAAGACGTACACTCCATACCGAGGAGACTCCCTGAAGAAGTGCAAGGCCTGGGTTGGCGCTGGCAACGACTACGACGACTTCAAGTATGTGTTCTCCTGCGAACGCAGGGGATACGTTGGTGAGTCGCTCGGAATCTGCGCCCAGGGCCTCAAGCAGGGGCGCTCGTTCGCCGAGATTGACGAGGCCCTCGCGGCCCTCCAGCAGGAAGCGGCCATGGTAAGCGAGCAGCAGGCCGCGGCGATGGCATCGGCCAAGCGCAAGAAGATGCTCATCTACGGAGGCGTTGCCGTCGCTGGCGCCGCCGGCCTCATCCTCTTTCTGAAGAAACGGAGAAAGTGACATGGCATACATAAACGAAGAGCTCATGACTGTCTACGAAGCCGACGAGGTTGGCCTGGGCGGTGTCTGGGACAAGATTGAGACTCTCATCGGCGGGGCCAAGGACATGTTCGCCGAGTACTACAAGGAAGCTGGTCGCGTCGAGACGAAGGCGCAGATGGAGGCCAAGCTGGCCCAGGCCAAGAGCGCGGGCATGACAGATGCCCAGGTGGCCCAGCTACAGAAGACCATGATCGCCGCCATCGCAGCCAAGGGCGGGCCAAAGAAGACCTTCCTGGAGAAGTACGCGATGCCTGCTGGTCTCGCCGTCGCTCTTATCGCACTACTTGTCGTCATCAGGCAGCCGAAGAAGTAGTAAGCTGCCTGCATGGCAGACACAGCAAAAGAACTCTACGAAATCCGCGGCGACGTGCAGGACCCGGCTGGAACCGGACTGCGCGGAGTCGAAACCTCAATCGACCTCACCAAGAATGCTCTGGCCCACCCCGAATTCATCTGGCATGACCGGATATCTACCTGCGATGTTTACGAGCAGGGCGGATTGCTCATGCTCAACTTCTACTGCCCACAGTGCGCGCAGAGCCTATCCGTGCGTTCGGACAAGAAGGAAATTCGGTGGGAGCGTGGCGGGAATCATGGCGGCCGACTCAGCATCGGTGAGATGCGCTGCACGTGGCCCGGTTGCGGTTGGCACGCGAGGATCGAGGACAACGTAGCCAAGGACATCGCATGAGCTATGTGCCAACAGGGATGACCGAGGATGAGTATCGCGACCGGACGGTGGCCGTTCGGGAAGAGATGCTCGAGCTCCGCAAGAAGGAAGTGGACAAGGGGAAGTACGCGCGCTTCTGGTCCATCGCGGAGAAGGTCGCCACTGTTGGCATTCCGCTCATCACTTTCCTTGGCTGGCAGCGCTACTTCAAGAAAGGAAAGTGACATGGCATACATTCAGAGCCCGAAGTGGGGAGGTCCAGCATCAACTGTCACGATGGGTTCTATCGCACTTCCAGATCGGACATTCCCGATCTCTACCAGTGGAACAGATAGGCCGTTCCCGACGAAGACCGTCGTTCTTCTTGGTGCTGGACTCATAGGCCTCGTCTGGCTCTTCGGGCAGTCGTGGGGGGCTGCGACGAGGAAGAATCCTGCACGGAAAAGAATCCGCCGATGGGAAAGGACTGTAGATGATGTTCCCGGTCCTCCGATCTACATTCTTTCCTACACACGCACCTCCGGCGGCAAAAAGAAAGTCATTGAGCGTTTGTTCCTTGACGATGAAAAGGACAAGGCAGAAGCGGCAGCGAAAAGGGCGCTCAGATCTGCTGATAATAGTAACGTCGCTCTTGGAACTCGGAAGTTCGAACGACGGTCGTCGCCAGCTCCAAGACGTGTTCGGGTTATGGGTGGCATCCGTAGAGCTTCCGCGCGGCGGAAGAGACGACCCAGGACCAACTAGGAGACAGCCATGCCAGGACTCAAACCATGGAAGCCAATTCGCAGCCGTCCGCAGGTTCGCCCTCCGATGCTTGCTCGCGAGCGGCTCAACATCATGTCTGGGCGCAACTGGCTGCGTGCGGCCGACAAGCGATACGACTCCAAACTCGAGGGTCTTGGGGCCCTCGGCCTCGACGTCGAAATGGGGCCAGCCAGCAGCCCCGGCGTCGGAACTCTTCAGTATGTCGGTGAGTACATCGGCGTCGGAGATGATGACGTGACCGGAATCTGGGACATGGTGAACAACACCCGCGGCGCAAAGAGCCTCGGCGCCGTGTCCGCAATGATTCACGGCTACAAAAGAAATCGCGACCTGCTGTGGGCGCTCATCTGGGGTGCCCTTGGGTACTGGCAGCCGGTGGCCGTCAATGGCGTTGCCGCGGCCCAGGGCTACGCCAAGTGGAAGCATAAACGGTAACGCGGACTTGACATGCGAGCCTGCCCGATGTACATCCCATGTACATGGCAGCCATCGTGCGATTCTTCTGTTCCGTCGGGCCATCCAACGCTTCGGTGAAGCCATGGTGGCCCGACATTTCGTTTGAGTACCTGTCGGCACTGACACAGGCGGGCATCATGGTCCGCGCACTGCCAATTGGTGCAACGTACCTCCAGTTTCCCAGGACTCCAGAATGGGACCATTGGCGAACTCTCCAGTCCGTCTTCTACGAGCCGTTGGCGGAGCAATACGTCAACGTCGTCTGCTGTCAGCCAGGCGTTGAAATGGGGAAGAAGATGCGCGAGGGCGACTTCTTCCCAGGGGCGGAGCATTCAAAGAAGCACAACGACGTGGTCTACGAGCCACAAACCGCCATCGAGGGTCTCTGGACCGCAGGCATGCGCAACGTGGCGATCACTAATGCGAGGCCAGACGACCCGCCGTCGCGGGATGAGGTTGAGACTCTCAAGAAGTACGACGCGGTGCTATGCCCTTATGGGCTCGACACGCTTGTCCTCCGATCTGTCGGCGTGATCGCTGACCACTGCCCGCCGTTCAATCTAAAGTCCGACGCCAGCGCAATCCCGCGCATACTGGAGGGCTACAGTGCCTGAATTTCGCATAGCCTACTGTTGCTATTTTGGCCAGCCAAGCGGGTACTCGCGCGCCGCACACGATTACCTGATGGCGCTGAACTTAATGGAGGACGTTGAGCTGTCCATCATTCCGATCAACCCAAAGTGGGACATCAACGAGCTCGAGCCATGCTACTCGGACCTGCTTCCGTTTGTTCACTACAAGATGGATGACCTTCCAACCCATGTGGTCGTTCACGCCATGCCTCACCAGGCCATCGAGTTCATGAAGACCTTTGAGGGTCGCCTTGAACCTCAGGCGCTTGGCGAGTTTTGCCCGGTATGCGTTACTACGTGGGAGACCTCGCGCATTTCATTCACTCTGGCGAGGGAACTCGAGAGGTGGTTCGAGTGTATCATCACGCCAAGCAGGTCGTCTCGCGCGGCTCTTGGGGTTTGTGGACCAGTCAGTTGGATTAGGGTCGTTCCACACGCAATCGATGTGGACTTCTGGATCAACAGAGAGAGGGCGAACGAACTGCGAAAGGAGAAACCGTACTCCTTCTACACGATCGGCGCATGGGGAGAACGCAAGAACATCGAAGGACTGCTGAAGGCATACCTTACGTGTTTCATCGCCGAGGATGATGTGGTACTTCGCATTCTGTGCCCGAACATGGACACGCTATGCATACCGGCAATCAAGCAGGCATCCAATCTTGACGGGTACTTTCCGGCAGTTGAGGCTTCGTCGGAGAGAGTCTCGATGGAGACGCTTCGCTGGTTCCACGAGGAGAACGACTGCTACATCAGCCTGTCGCGAGGTGAGGCATGGGGCCTTGGCGCGTTCGAAGCAATGGCACTTGGCAATCCCGTGATTCTGTCTGACGTCGGCGGGCACAAGGACTTCATGGAAACGGGCAACACTGTTCCTGCCGGAAGGCTGGCCAAGATTCCTGGAAGCATGACGCCGGTTATACCAATGGCCCAGGAGGTTGGCGGTGTGTCGAAGGTCGGTGGGCAGCATTACAGAACGCGGAGCGTTGTGAGCCAGTCTCCAGTCGGCGTCAACGGACGGCAGATGTGGTTTGAGCCGGATCTCGAAGAAGCGCAACGAGCCATGATCAATGCATACAAGTGCCGCGCCGGAAGGTTGTTATCGGGCAATGGCGGCGTTGACCAATTGCGAGCGGACATGGCAAATAGGTACTCGTATCGGGCGGTCGGCGAGGCGTTCCTCGAAGCCCTGGAGGATTGCCTGTGAAACAGAAGACGCACAACGCCCACATGCTGATTCCACAGAAGCTTTGGGCAAAGGCCAGAAAGCTCGCCGAGCGCGAGCGAACCAACGTAACCGCCCTCATCTGTGAGGGCCTTGAGCGACTCATTGAGAGTCGAAAGGAGAAGCGAAATGGCGATTGAGCACGACGACTACGACAACCCGATGGAAGCATACCTGGATTCACTTATCGTGGATATGGAAGGAGGAATGGTTCCGATTCAGGTGGTCTGGTCTCCCGGACTTGCGCAGGGTGCCGGGCTTCTTCGCCAGGGGCCTGTTTCTGGTACATATGAGCTCTGCTACAAGGCAGAAGGATCCGGTCTTCCGTCTGGTGGCGGAATGATTTCCGACGTTTTCACGGCCGATGCCATCTCGCGTGTCCTGAAGCAGGTGGAAATGCCGGATTCTGTCGTGCAACCTGAGGGCGCCGGGCGTATCGTTATGCCTGGAGGCAACTGATGCCAGAGAAGTGGGGAAAGCCGTGTCGAATTAGTGCTGTCAGGTGCCCACATTGTGGGAAGTTCAACGACTGCACAGAATTCGACTACGCCATTGAGTCGATGTTCGGCGACCCCAAGCAGCAGCTTGACATAGCATGCGATCACTGCAACGACAACTTCCGCATCGTAAAGGTTGAGCGTCCCATACTGGTGTATGCGCGACCCATTGACGGCGACAAGGTTCGCGGTTTCGAGAATGTCCAGACCGAGGAGGAGCGTGTTGCCTTCGAGCAAACCCCCGAGTACCAGGACTGGCTGCGGAAGGGGCCACGGGAGTAGAAATGAAGTGCCCACGCTGCGGCGGAACTACACATGTTCTCGCGTCGAAGGCCGACGGGGTTCTTGTAAAGCGCCGCCGCGCGTGTGGCGACCAAAAGCAGAAGACTTCGAGCTGCGGACTGCGATTCACAACGATAGAGCTGCCATCTGGATTTGGGGCGAAGGTAGCGATCCGGCTCACCCCTTCCGGGGTGATTGCAGAAGTGGAGAAGAAGAGATGAGTACGAGAGATTACGCAATGGCGCGCGTTGGGGCCGCTATGGCAAACATTGAGTGGGCGAAGGCGTCGCTCGGGTCTGCGATGGAGCTATTCGTTGACTCCGAGGAGGATGCAGGCGGCGATGATAGGTCTACGTTCCTTCAGGACGCCCTATCGTCGTGCCATGGCGCAGCCACGGCCATCCAGTCTGCCATGGAGTGCATGGAGGAGATTCCGCCCAGGGAGTTGGAAAAGTGCGAGGACGACATCTATGATGATGACGACGACGAAGAGGGCGAAGAGGAGTAGCCATGCCCTCTGTCGGCGTTCTGATAATGGCGCAGGGACGCCAAAGCAGGCTCTCCAAGCTGGGAACGCCAAAGCAGTTCCTCGACGTAAATGGTGAGCCAATCCTTGGACGGACAATTCGGCTGCTGAAGGATTTCGGCGTCGTCCCGGACGTGGTGTGTTGGATGGACATGGCGGAGAGGGTTCTCGAGCTCGGGGCATACCCTCTCGTGCTTGACGACCCTGGTCGGTGCATCCTGGACGGAATCGACGCCGTTCGGGAGTCTTTCGGCTCGAAAGCGACAATCGTCCTGCTCGGAGATGTCGTGTACTCACGATGGGCACTCAGGCGAATCTGGAACGAGAGCGGCACAAAGGATTTGTTCTTTGCGGTGTCGGAGGATCTTGACACAGGCAGCGGGGAGACGTTCGCGCTTGCATTTCGGTGGCATCGCAACGACTTTGTACGCGAGATGCTTTCGGTGGTTCCGTGCAGGAAGGCACATGACGACGAAAACATTCCATACCAGTGCGGGCATCTGAGAAACCTTCTCTTTTGCATGCAGGGGGCGAGAAACATGCGCCCTATGCCACAGC
>Ga0180437_10007944_pt1 | contig 13646 bp, 26 predicted proteins | sample SS_ome_4_FD_132410 | JGI IMG/M metagenome (GOLD analysis project Ga0180437, IMG submission 132410) | Hypersaline lake sediment archaeal communities from the Salton Sea, California, USA - SS_3_D_1 metaG | ecosystem: Environmental > Aquatic > Non-marine Saline and Alkaline > Hypersaline >...
AAAAAAATGTTGAGAATGATCCGGGATTCTTATTTAGAACCATTCCAAATTTCAGTCACCACATTGCCAGTCCGTGACCGGCTCCTATTTTTGCATAAACCACAAAATTATGAACGAATTTAAAATTGAAACAATATCAAAGCGAAAAGGAAATGATTATATTCCTGCACAAGTTTTAGGTAATAAGAGAATTTTGAGAACTAATGTAACTATGACCATAGCAGAATGTAAACAGTTTATTACTGACTACAAAGATGAACACAATGATGGAAATAAAGGCGAATGGGTTTTACTTGAAATTGTGTCTTAATTGCGCACAACTATTTAGAATCATTCTGAATCACCAAACCGCTTGCATCATATTGATCAGGCCGCATACATTCGCAGTATCAAAATCAAACCACAGAGCAATGATAGCAGAAAAATCACTCACTTGGCCAAACCAGGTCCACAGAGCAATCCTCTCAGAACTAAATGGATTTCAGGATTTCATGATCATCAAAAATCAGGTCATCTATTCAACCAATCAAATGGATTTCTCAATCAATATCAATGAGGAGTCCGGATCGGTCATGGTCGGATATGCAATTGAGAGAGAACATCCATTCAGATTTCACCGCATATTTTGTGAGGTGAAACCAAAGGATCAATTCAAACTGAACGTATTAAAATCATTCATAAAAGACATTCAAAATGGAAGAACTAAACGAAATCATCAGAGAAGTTGATGAATTATCCTTAAAGTTAGGAGATCTGATCAACAATCGAGTTGTAAAATTCACAGAAACCGAGGAACCATTGGCAATCTCAGCATTGCAGGACCTCCATCGGGCAAGTTCATTGCTCAGATCCGTTTCAAAATGGTGATCATGAATCCATACATCATTCCAGGAATTAGGAGAGAGCCATCATTGAGGCATTATTACTCAATTTTCCTCAAATCATTCCCGGACGCAAAAGTCCGGAAACGAAAAAGGGAGATTGTTCGCTCCAGGCAGATTTTCATGTATTTGATGTGGAAGCATGAAGTCGATTCATTAACCAATATCGGAAAGGTGTGTGGAGGATATGATCATTCAACGGTCATTCATGCCAGAGATGTGATTCAGGATGAAATCGACATGAATTACAGAGATACGGTTGAGAAGGTTGAATTATTAGAGCGAAAATTCAATGAAGAAAAAAAGAATTTCTGTAAGCATTAAAGGAAATCCAGATCGGATTCGGCCATTAGAGAAATATATCTGGAGGAACCCACAAATCGGATTGAAAGCATTGGCATTGAATGAAGGTTCGGATTTGAAGTTGGACGTATGGATGTTAAATTGCACCGACAAACAATTTCAAAAGGCCCTGTTAAGCGTTGCGATGTTTGCCTGGTACCAAAACACAAATGAAGAAGAAAAAAGCGAATATGATCCCGATATGGGATTTCGCAAAGCAATTAAAGATCTTAAATAAATAATCATTTATGAAACAAAGCAAAAACGAGGAAATGATCCAGGATCAGAACCTCAATTCGACAACAGAAATTTCAGTTCAAAGCACAGATGACATCGCCGCACTATTAGAGGCAAGCACAGGACTGGAAAAGAAAAAACCATCACTTTCACTTACTCAAAAATATTTTGAGTTTGCAAAGGTTGGGGAAAAAACCAGAGGCATATTCTTTGGATTGACCACTATCAACGTGAAAGACAAAGAATCTGAGGACCTCCGGGAGATCAAAGCCGTTCAATGGATCTCCGATAAACAGGTTTACATCAACGGAGGAGCCAATTTAGTAAGTCAGGTTGAAAAACTGAATTTACCAAAAGGAACCGCAATTGAGGTTGAGTTCACAGAGAAGTCCGGGAATGTGAAAATTTACTCCATTTCATTATTGGCTTAATTTTTCGAGGCCCTGGAGAGAGATCTCCGGGGCTTTTTTTGTCAATCAGCAGAACCATGGTATATCAATCAGCAGCAGGATCAATTTATTTACCGATGTGCAATATTCAAACAGGAGAGTTTCATTTAGGACGTTTGTTTCTCTGGAGTCGATCAGCATTGATATTTGTCGGCACAGAAGAAAAACCGATCAAGCAAATGATTGAAGGCAAATGGATCACTCAAAAAATTTCATTTCCTATCTTTGAATTTCTCTCATGGGATCAGATTGCAGTTCAGATCGGTGAGATGTGGATCGTTCCTTCAGAAGTTTTTGATTGATGGCAATAAAGAGAATTGAGGCCAAAAATGGCCGAATATTATACTACGACACCTCCTCCAATCGGTTCAGCAATGCGAGCGAATGGGTAAAACAAAACATGGAGGTCATCGGTCCGGGGAAATCCAAAATTTGGAATCTCTCAGAATTGACCGACAAAGAAAGGAGGAGTTTCAATGCCCGGAAATCCATTGAGAACAGGCCATATCGTTACAATGGAAAATTCCTGAGCAAAGAAGTGAATCAGACTCTCCGGAACCTAAAATATAAGCCTGGCGAGTTAAAAGGGAAGATTTCTCCCACCAGAATGAACATTCTCAAAGATTCAGCACGTTTTTTCAACAATGAAACATTCATCAAGAATGCCGACCAATTTTATCAAAGCAGCCGGGGGGATTTGATGAGTACAGTCAAAAAACTGGAAGGATATTTAAAGAAGGGAAACAAGATTGAGGTAATCATCAACGGAAAGAAGTTTACCGGGAAAGAAGCATTGAAAGAATTGGCAAAATGGGAGATGGATCAATACCTCAACAATGATGTGGCAGCAGTCCGGATCACCCATGCGATTGAGCATGACAAAAAGAAAAAGAAGTACAAAGTAGATACAGAAGATTCTCAGGTCGATTTGTTTGAGAATACACCATAGCAGCAGAGCAGCAGAACAATGAAAAGAGAAAGCAAAAGGAAAAAGGAAACCAGGACAGCAGATGTGAACGAGATAAAGTCAACCATTGAGCATTTGATTGAGATGGAGGAGGATTTTGATCATGTTTTCTCCAACTACACGAATGCCATAGACCACAAAGACTATCACATCAAATGGATTAAAGAGAAACGGCCAAAATTGATGTTTGTTGCCTATAAAAAGTTGATGAAAGATTTGAGTAACAATTCACAAGCATTAGCGATTAACAATGGATCCTACAAAACCGAGAATTACTCAAACATGGAGGCAGAGAATGATTTTGATCTGGATCATGCAATTAATATTGACATTTCAGCCTGTTATCCATACACCTTATTCATTCACAAGTTGATCAGCAGAGAAACATTAGATTATTTGCTTCAGTTAGATAAAAATGAGCGATTGCCGGCCATTGGAATGATTGCATATCAGAGATTGAGGTATCGATATAAAAATGGAATCCTTTATGACATAGTACATGAAAAAGGACCTTTCCAAAATGTTTTTTTCTGGATCATAGAAACGGTCAATCGATTGTTTTTAGATATTAAAGAACTGGCCGGCCCTTATTACATCATGCATTGGGTTGATGGAGTTTTTCTTTACCCTGACATTCCAAATGATCTTTTAGAGCGAATTGAGAGAGCGATCACATCCTGGGGATATGTGATCAAATATGAGAGTTGCCGGGATTTTACATTTCGCAGAGATGGGAAAAAGATTGAGATCAGTTTCAATAAGGGAGGAGAGCCGAAATTGTATCGATTTGAGGATTCTAATTGGAGGCATGAGTACAACCAGATTTTAAAAGACCTCCACAGAGCAAACAGGATGAAAAAGTTTATTAATTGCTAACGGCGGACGGACTAGTATAAAATCAGTAAAATTATGTGGATTAGAACAGTAAGTGGAATTATTTGGATAGAAGTTGAACAAACTAAACAAGGTTTTTGGATACCAAAGAGTAAATAATTTTATTATTTTTATACATTGTTATGTATCTGGTGGGGAGTAATTAACTGCAATCGGTTGTGACGGACACCGACATTAAAATAAAAACGCATAAGGCTTGGAGAAGCTGGCAACTCCCCACTTGTACATAACTTGTTTATATACGAAGTTTTTATTCGTATATACCTCCAACAATATATCATGTTCAAACATTTTTTTACTCAATCCATATATCCATTCCGATATAAATAATCCAAAACAGCCTCACGAATAATTGAGGCCTGAGATCGGTCCTCTTTCATGGATGCCCGGTATAATTTCTCCTTAATACCAGGATGAAAATCTCTGATCGTGATGTTGTGTCTTTTTCTTTTTTTATACATGAATTTGGCACGTCATTATTTGCGTCATTCAACAAATATAGTAAGCAAGCGAAAAAAAGGCATCGATATTTGTCGGAGTGAATCGGCAAATTATCAACGCCCTGATCATCTCAGGCATTCTCGGAGGAATCACATATTTGATCCGGTTGAACAAACTCGGAGAGAGGATCCAGTATAGACTTCTCAAAGTCTCCAGAAACAAATCAACAACTCTTCAAAGTAGTTCAATTACTGCAGAGATTGAATTGATCAATCCTACAAATACCTCCTTAGATGTTCAATCGGTTTCCGGATTCATATTTTACGGAAATCAGGTCTTGGGAAGCATGGAATCAAAAAAGCCGTTCACCATTACTCCAGGATCAAGCAGATTGAGCCTCAATTTTAGTGTGGACAATCAATCATTACTCACATCGATTGTTCAATATGTACTGAGGCAAGATCAAATGCAAAAAATTGTTGTCAGATACAATCTAAAGACAACCCTCGGAGTTATTCCTCAATCTTTTGAAGTAAATCCACGATCACTTATTTAATGAAACCTGGTCAAACGCTATATAACAAAACAAAAGCGAGCAATCAGGACATTCGCAGATTGATCGACCGGATGATCCCTGTTTCTGTCGTTCAGACGAAAGAAATGGCCTCCAGATTCAAAGGCATAAATGAAAAGGAGAGCGCAAAGAAGATTTGGGATTTTCTGAAAAATGAAATCACCTATATTGAGGATGATCATAATCAGGTGGTAAAATCACCTTCAGCATTGCTGAGAGAAAGATCCGGAGATTGCAAATCATACGCATTATTCACCTCCGGGATATTGACAAACCTCGGAATCCCTCATCATTTGGTTTATACCTCCTACTCATGGGATCCGACTCCCTCTCATGTTTATGTCGAGACAGAATCAGGGATCATCATTGATGCCGTATGGAAAGCATTTAACTCTGAAAAAAAGCCAAAACATAGGTATGAGAGGAAGATCCTAAAAAGAAACACCAGGATCACGGGGGCAAAAGAAAATGTATTGCCGTTGGCAATTGGACTTGGAATCTATTTTTTAACAAGGAAATAAAATGAATCTAAAAGGAATCACAGGAATAGGAAATGTCGAAAGAAGGCCGGCCATTCATGCCGTAAACATTGCAACCATGGCAGTTGCAAGAAACACATTTCTCGCCATGCTCAGACTGAACATTTTTGGAATTGCTTCAATCATGGCTTTAAAAAGTGCAAGATCTTGGCAAGGGAATCGCAATCCTTGGATGGAAAATTTGAATAGATTGTGGTACAATCTCGGAGGCACCAATTTTGATGCTCTTAGAAATGCATGGGGAGCAGGAATGAATAAAAAGGCAATCGGAATGAATGCTCTCTTGAAAATTCCAAAACAATGGCAGGGAAAATATTTGGCAGCCTTAAAAGATGCGGTCAGTTATTACAAAAGCACAGGCCGGGATATTCAACCAAAAGGAATTGGAGCAGAACCGGCAACCACAACCACAGCGACTGTCATTGCGGCCCTCCCGGTAGTATTGCAAATCCTTCAAATATTAGTTGGAGATAAAAATTCCTTGAGTGAGTCAGAACAGGATGATCTTTTAAAATCTTATGGCATTGATCCTGAAGAAGAAGCGCAAGCGCAAGAGCAATCAGGATTGATGGAATTTATTGCAAAAAATCAAACAGCAATTTTGATAGGTGGATCAGCACTTGCAGCATTTTTCTTATTAAGCAAAAAGAAATAGTCATGAACATATTTGAGCCAAATACTGAAGATAATTTTGGAGATGGCAAACAATCTCCCTCAATAGCGACACCAACAGCACAGAGCAGTCCTTTTGATGGCATTGTTGCTGAACCGGATAAATCTCCGGCACCTCCAAAAGATTCTGATCAGGTAACTGATCAAGGTCCGGATAATTCCGGATTCAAAATAAATCCGATCATTTTGATCGGTGCAGGGATATTGACATATTTTCTGTTTAAGAAAAAACGCAAATAAACAAACCCTTTTTTAATATGAAAATTCCAAAAATCAACGTGAAAAAAACTGCCGGGCTTGTCGGTGGTGCAGTAGCAGCAAATGCCGTTACAAACAAATTTTTGGCCGGTCAAAACGAATACATTGCCAAAGGTGCGCCCTTGGTGGTTGGATTGTTTTTGTCGGCAAGTCGAAATCCTTTGGCATCTGGCCTCGGTGATGGCATGATTGCCACAGCCGGAGCAAACCTCCTTTCCGGAGTAGTTCCAGGAATCGGATCAGCCGATGTACTCATGGGCGAGGATGTACTCATGAAAGGTGCCGACAATGTAGATTTTTCGGGAGCGACTCCCGAAGGTGCAGAAATGAAATATTGATCTCAGTCGAAAAATCAAGTTTTTGAAAACCTATAAAAAAACACAATTATGAACAGCATTGTATCAGAAAAAACCTGGATCCAAAGTAAAATTGGAATCCCTTATGAGAACCTCTCTCAATCTTACTTGAGATCCGAAACCCAATTGACAACAAACACGACCATCGGATTCACTCTCCAGGCAAACAAGAAAAGCACTCCGATTGTAACTGAGAGATTGCTCCAGTTGAATGATCAGTTTGTTTTGACTCACATTTTTGTTGGATTGAAGCAGATCGCATCAGATACTCCAACAGACCTTCAGCATCAAGCGGCCACCGTTTACACCTGGGAAAATCCAAACGTATTCTCAGGAGCAAACGCAACCAATGTCGATGCCGTTTACAATGGATCTATCCGTTTCAACATTGACCGCAAAGATTTCATTCCTGAGTTTCCTGCAAGAGCATTCCGCAGGGTGCCAGAAACACAATCAGGATCTTATTTGGTAACAAACGGAACATCAGGAACCCCGGCAGCCACTTTCTCCGGAAACGGTGGATATGATGGTTTCCCAAATGGCCTGTACGGTTTTTATCCTGTGGATCCAACTCTGATCGATGGTCGTCAAACCCTCGAAATTGAGATCAATCTCGGAGCATCAACCGCATTTGATGATTCATCAAACAGCATTTTTGCCGTGTTTGAAGCCAGAGGTTACCTCGTTGTAAATGCGAAAAACTGATTTTTTTGCTTTGTGGTAAACACTTCCGGGAGTAATGCAAACAAAGGGAGGCCCGGAAATCCTCCCTTTATTTTTTTAACTTTGAACAAACAAAAAAATGGACAACAGCGTAATCTTAAAATCTCAGATTGTGGAGGCACAGATCCAGGGATCAAGCACCGTTGGAAAGCGGTACAATTTTCTTGACATTCCAAATATCAGCCGAAACAATGTGGTGATTTATGCAATTGAGGCCCTTGGATATACCCAAATCAAGGCAACACCCACAGGAAAAACAACCCTCGGAGGAGGAGCGACCACAGATGTTTCTGATCAGGTGGTATTTACTTTGGTAGATACAAACAATCAGCAATTTGTTTACCAATTTCCTGTTTACAGCGCAGTTCGATCAAACAACCCAACAGGGCAAATCCTTCAGATTGCACCTCGATTGATCAACCTGACAGCTTGTTTCATTCAGCTTGTCGATGCTACCGATGTAGCAGTAGGCGAGGCACAGCCATTCAACATTTATTATTACGAACAATAAGGAATCCATGAAACCGCTCGAAAATAAAGGTGCCGAAATTTACAACCGCCAAAAGGAGGCCGGTCTGATTCAAAATTCAGATACCAGACCTCCATCAAGTCGATCAAAATCAGTTTACATTGATCTCAGTTTGACCGGAGTTCCTCCAGTTGGGCAAATGCTTTATTTTCCTTCAGACGATGAACTGAATGGAGATAAATGCGTGATCAATGCAATTGAGGCAATCGATTCAACAATTTGCGGCAAATCTCCTGCAAATACCGGATCAGATGTTTTGGCAGCGAGCGTTTTATCAAATGGTTTCTTTGTGTTCTCAAATGAGGCCAGGGAGGATATTGCGACATTTCCGATATACTCCCTGATCCCTCGGTTGAATGGAAAAAGATTGGTCCTCACAAATATTCGGGATCATGTATGGCAGAATTGCGGTGTTTACTTCAATGATGTATCATCATTGGCCACCTCAAACACATTATGGTTTCGGGTTTATTACACCTTTTTTAAAGACGTTCCAAAAATGATTGAATTGTATGGTTAGTTCTCAATATATTTTAGAAGTTGCACGATCTCATGGGATGAAAGCCTTTCGGGTTTTTGATTCACGAATGGATGTGGTCCATGTTTCTGACAATCCATCAGGAACAGAGGAGAAGATCCGGGAATTGGATCAGTTTATGAAAAACGCATCAGGGATGTATAAGGTGCAATTGAGGAACAAGGCCGGATTAGGCGATTATCCTACAAATCGGAAGGCATATAAGGAATCGATCATTGGAGAATATGATGTGATGTTGGAGCGACCCAAGCAGGGGATATCCGGATTGGATATTACCGCAGGCCTCCCATCATTTGAGATGATCCAAAGGTATGAGCAGCAGATCCGGGAATTGGATCGGCAAAATGCAAGACTGGAGAATGAGGTTTACAACCTCAAAAATCAGATTGAAAATATGAAATCCAGGCATGAGGAGGAAGTTCGGACTATCAAATCATCGGATCACAAAATTGCCGGGTACCTCGGTCAATTATCATCATTAATCAATCCCGGTTCATTGGTGAATAAAGTGAATGGAATTGGAAGCACACCACAAACAGAAACTAAAAGCATGACCACAGAAAGCAAGAAAGAAAGAATTATTAAGGCAGTCAATCGATTGGTTGAACTGGATCCTGATTTCGCTGACAATATTGAGAAGTTGGTGAAAGTAAGGGAGAACAAACCAGAAACCTATCAAATGGCCGTTGGAATGTTGGATAATCTTTAAGTATGGCAACCTACAGCGCAAATGATATTGTTGGAAAAAGTCTGATTGCAAAAAGGACTATTCCTGTTTTTAAATTGCCGGCTGCAACCTGGAACAACCGAATTGGAGTCGTCAATAAAGGAAATTCAGTTGGAGTGGTCTATTCATACGTTCAGAGGCCGGACGGAATTTATTGGATGTTCAAACCGAAATTTGGATCAACTTACTATGTGAAACACAATCCGGGAGATTTCGATTTGAGCAATTTGCAAACTCAAGGAGTGATCTCTCAGGAGGAGAAAGCAGAGGAGGAAAGGAGAGAAGAATTGTCGTGGTGGGAGAGATTGAAAGAAGATACAGCAGCAGCAGGAGGGCAATTCCAAAAAGATATTGTTAAAATGGGATCCATTGTTTTGGTGATTGCATTATTGCCGACAATTGTTCGGACCATCAATCAGGGATCCAAAATGTTATTAGAGAAAAAGAAGTGAAACAATTGATCGAAATCTTATCAGGAGCAATCTCTCTGATCAGGTTCATCATAAAAAAGTCAATCAATGTTAATAGGAGCGAGCGACATATCAGACCAGGCAATCCAGAAGGGATCTCAGAACAGCGAATTGGAGCAGATCAAAAAATCTCTGGAGATGCAAAAGTGGATGATCATCGGATTGGCTCTCCTGATATTACTGAAGGATTAAATATGGCAAGCAATTATCTAAATATCGCAAACCTTCCAAGAGGTATCAGAAACAACAATCCCGGAAACATTCGCAAAGGGAATTCATGGAAAGGATTGATTAAACCTGGTGCCGATAGTGCATTTGATCAGTTTGAGAATGTACCATACGGAGTCCGGGCGTTGTATTACACGCTGTACACCTACATGACCAAACATGGTCTTTTGTCGATTCGTGGAATCATATCCAGGTGGGCACCTCCAATTGAAAATCAAACCGACAAATACATTCAATATGTTTCAGCAAGATTGAACAGGTCTGCAGACGCAACCACACCATGGACCAAAAGTCAATTGATGGATTTGGCCAGAGCGATCATTGATATGGAGGTAAGTCCGGCCATATCCCGGCAGTATATCAAAGATTCCGATCTCAGAGAAGGATTCAATTTATTGCCATCAAAGATTCAGGACTATTTCTCAGGATCATTGACTCCTGGAGGTCCTGCAATGGCAAAAATCAATCCGATCTTATTACTTGCCGCTGTAGCATTATTATTCAGCAAAATCAAAATATGAATCTGATAAGTACATACAACAAGACAGAAATGATCGGTCAATCAGGAAATTATTCATCTGATTGCATTGCGATTCAATTTTACATCCCTTCAGGGGCGAATCCTGCATACATCAACGGAATATTGGTGCCAGCAGGAGCAACTTATCAAATTGATTTGAGTGCGCCATACATTGACCGAACAAACTATGAAATCAATTTCGGATCCGGAGGATCAGGGAATGAGATGTATATTACCAGAACCTTTATCATGGGAGGTGAAAAATGAGTAGGATCAAACTCACATTAGAATCAGGAGGATCCGATTTAGACGTTCAGGACAATGGAACATCCGTTGTCAATCCTGCGAGTGCTTTAAACTTTACCGGAGCCGCCAAGGTGACAGATGCCGGAGGAGGAAAGGCCGAAATTGAGATTTTGGAATATTGGTCTGAAAGCCAAACCGGATCAAGATCCGAGTTTACCGCAAAGGGAACAGGCACCAATCGGAGCGCAGTTATTTTTCCAAAAGGAACAGGAGGTGTGGGGATGGGACGAAGTGTGCAACCAACCGGAGCGCAATCAGTTTCCATTGGTGATCAATCGCAATCTACAGCATTAGCGGCAATTGCCATCACTTCAGAGGGATTGGCATCAGGTTCGCAATCATTGGCGATAGGAAGAAAATCAAGGGCAACTCAAATAGGAGCGAGTGCATACGATTGGGAGTGTCAATCCGAGGCATTAAGAGGTACATCAAGAGGATTTGGAGGACTGCAAAAAAACACCGGATTCGATGGATTTGCGAATAGTAGAGGGCAAGCAGATGGAAATGCAGTAGTGGAGGGATTTACGGGCAAAAACCAAATTCAGAATGGCATTATCGGATGGGACTCAGTACTCACAGGGATAGGAAATCCCGACACATTATTGGTGTCAGCAGATTATATAGATTTGAACAACACTTTTTCAGGCTCTGCAAAAAACACTCCTGTTGCACACTTTCAAACCTCCGGAGCAGATAGATTGGTGCATTTTATTTCCTATGTATCGTTTTATGTGAATGCATTAACCGGATCTCTTGGCACCATTGCAGCGGGCGACAAAAAGATCGTTCGCATTGAGCAATGTGGAATTATTTCATCAGGAACACTAACTTTGCTTGGATCAGTTTCATCAACTGTCTTGTTTGAAGATGCGTCACTATCAGGTCTTACAGTTGCTTATCAGGTGGTGAGCAATCAATTGGCAACCAGGGTCACACTTCCAAGTTTGTTGGGTGGTGGTTCTATTAACGTTCGAGCCGCTGCAAATTGTAATTACTTTGAAACTAACATCGCATAAATGGCACTATTAATCAACAAAGAAATTGAGTTCACAAGCGGTCTAAAGGCCGACAAAGTTTTGGTTTTTGTGGACATCCATCTCCCCAAGGGCAGTCAATGGGTAAATCTTCAGTATTACGCATCAAAGCAGGATTTCATCAATGGTCGTGATCAAGTCGTTCCATTGGATGATGAGATCCCAACAGGAATATCATTTGAAATTCCTACAAATGTTTTTTGGGGTCCCAATCTTGCAATGGTGATTCACAAAGCTATCAAAGATCGCATTGAGTTTTTGACTGGCGAAAATACTGTTCAAATTATTCAAGATCCTTATTCATGATTCAGTTCTTATTTGTCAACCTTGGCATCATCGCAGCCGTATTGATTGGAAATGTCCTGATTGACTTTTGGCTTATTCGTACCGGCAAGGGTATCAAACATGGTTTTCATGCTCTGATCGCAACTGCAATTGTGGCATCATTGACTCATTTGTTTAATGATTTCAAATCTTTGGATAGCTTCATTTCCTGGATTGTTTTTTATTGGTCCACAAGATGGATCGTTCACAATGTCGCATTAAATAGACTCCGTGGACTTCCGGATGTTTATCTCGGATCCAATACTCTTGATTTGTTTCTCAAATGGATTGATCAATTCATTCATTTTATGTTCTTTCAAATTGCTGTCTGGATGGCTTCTTTCCTCTGGATATTAGGAACCACAGAAAATCAATTCGGAAATGGTACTTTGATCGGTGCTTCTGTCATGGTTTTGATCTTGTTGCTCGGTATTTTAATCAGGAGAAATCAAGCTAAGAAATAAATGTTTGATCAACTCTCTCAGTATATTGACACAATTATATCGGGGATCGCAGGTTCCGTTGGAGGTTTTATCTTCGGCAAGGCAAATCGGAGATCCATTGAGGTTGACACATTGATCAAAACAATCAAAAATCATGAGGATTCAATCTTATTTCAAGCAAAACAATTGGAGGAGTTAAGGAATGATCTCCATAATTGCCATGAAGAAATGAGGCAAATTATCGATGAGAAATTGAGTAATTTTGAGGAGAAACAAAAAAATACCACAAAATGAAAAATCAGTATGACATTTGCTTTGCGCTTTGCGCTCATGGCCGGGCCGATCTCCTGGAGATGGTCCTCACAAACTTACAAATCAAGCTAAAAAACACGAATCTCAATTCCGGGATTCTTGTTGTTTGCTCTCCGGATGATGAGTGTTTTGATGTAGCACTCGATCACGAGGTACATATCCATTCAATGGAAAATGTCACCCTCGGATGGAGGTTTAATGAAATGTTGATGCAGGCAGCAAAATTGGGTCGATATGTGGTCCATATTGGATCTGATGATTTCCTCTCAATTGAATATCTGGAGTTTCTTTCCAAAGTTGCAAAGCATGAAAATATCATGGCAGGAGGATTGGACCGGGCTATGTTTATCGATATTGAATCTCTGGAATGCAGGGAGGTTTTGGAATATGGTTCCACATGGATGGGAGGTGGAAAGTTTATTCATTGCTCTGTTATCAATAAAATGAACGGAGATATTTATCCCGATCATTTGAGCAGGGGAGTTGATCGTCCGGCACAAAACAAAATTGAGAAATTCCTGATCTCTCAGAGGCAATCATTTATCCAGGTTAAACAATTATCAACGCCCGGATTGATTGCTCTCAAAGATGGTGAGAATATTCATGGAATCAACGCATTTAGGAATTTTCCTGAAAGAGAATATCAATACATTTACCTGGATGCTCCAGATCGTGAAATGATCAACTTAATGCATGCACAAAGAAAGGAGGGATCCAATGATTAAGACAAACAAAGAAGGATTCCTGGTCGAATTAAATGACAAAAATCAGGAGATGATTTGTCCGTTCAGAGGTCCAATTCCTATTCCTGGCCAATTGGCAGGACAAATACATTATGTGAATATTCCATGTACTTCTCAATGTCCGTTCTTTAAAATTAAG
>Ga0180437_10007945_pt1 | contig 13645 bp, 3 predicted proteins | sample SS_ome_4_FD_132410 | JGI IMG/M metagenome (GOLD analysis project Ga0180437, IMG submission 132410) | Hypersaline lake sediment archaeal communities from the Salton Sea, California, USA - SS_3_D_1 metaG | ecosystem: Environmental > Aquatic > Non-marine Saline and Alkaline > Hypersaline > Sediment...
GACTACCCTTCTACTGTATCATAAAATACACTACAACCACTCCCCATCTCCCCCTATACCCCTCAAAATTTCCATTACATTATTACATTTATGCCCCGTATGTAATAATGTAATACATTTTCAAGCAGTGTGCCCAGTGTCGGGCGGAGTGGTTTACTTCTTTTAATGCCCCGGAGTATGTCGAAAATCGAGGAAGAAGGGGGATAGTCATTTACTGCCGGAGCACAGCGATTAGAAATCTTTTTGTCTTTGCTAAAGTTTCTTTTGAGAAATATGGTTCCTACTCTTCAGATTCTTCCGACGAATTTCGCCTGTCATCCATTTGCATGGGAAAAGTTGCTTTAACCGAACGTACATGAAGATCCCTCTGCGGAAATGCGATTTCGATGCCTTCCTTTTGAAATTCACTGTTGATGGCACAGTTGATTTCATGCCAGATTTTCAAATAGTCATCCATGTGAGGTATAAAAACGCGAAGCTCAAAATCAAGGGAACTCTCACCAAACGACCTTAAAACCACCCTCGGTGCCGGATCTTTATGGATTACTCCTTCCTGATTATAGGCAACTCGATAAAGCACCTCTTCGGTCTTTCTTATATCCGAACCGTACGCCACACCCACCGGAAACTCCATCCGCAGGGTCTTGTCCGAAAGTGACCAGTTAAGTACCCTGCCGGTGATAAATTCCCTGTTGGGAACGATCAATTCCTTTCTGTCCCACTTCCGTATGGTTGTAGCCCGTATCTTTATCTTCATCACAGTACCGTTGATATCTCCCACAGTAACAACATCCCCCACTCGGATAGGTTGTTCAAACAGGATAATCAGACCCGAAACAAAATTGGCGAAAACTTCCTGCAAACCAAATCCCAGACCCACCGTCATCGCCGCGATAAGCCACTGCACCTTCGCCCATCCAATACCTATTTGTCCGAACGTCATAACTACTCCAATTACCACAAGCGTGTACTTTGAAAGTGAAGTAACCGCAAAACGTAAGCCCTGATCGAGCGGAAGCCGCCGAAGTATCAGGATTTCCATCAGCCCGGGGGCATTACGTGCTGCAACTACCGTCATAACAAATATCAATACCGCCTTGATGATATCGCCCAGACTTATGGTAGCAGTCGCCCCTTGTGAATCGGTTGTATCCCAAACCCTGATGTTCTCCACAGTACTGAGAGCCGGAAGTACATCTTTCCAAATCAGCCAGATACCCAGAAGAACCGCAAGGACCGCAACCGACCGAATAAGGCTTAGCGTTTGCTGAGAAATGACGACTACCAATTGCTCAGTATCCTCCTTTAACTCCCGTTGCACCTGTGAGCTTTCCTGGCTATCAGGCTCTGAGTCGGCATCGAAGGCGCTCGTGGCTTCTGTGGCCTTTTGCCTCCCTTTTTGACTCAATACCAACTGCGTTTGTGTAAATGTGAGCCATCGTGTCAGCATGCCTTTGAAGAACATTATGGTAAAAAACAACAGGACTGTGGCTAAAAACTTATAATACAATACCCCGGCTGTATAGTCATAACCATAAAGGTGAAGCACTGCAAAAACAAAGGGCAATAAGACCAACACCCCATACCACAGGTAACGTATCCTGTATAACCAACCGCCTTTTCTCTCTGCCAGAAGAGGACTTATAGCAGCACCTGAAGGACGAAAAGACACCACGAAAAAGAGAGACACAACAACCATCTCTATAAGAAAAACGATCCTGCCAAGAGAAGTTCTATAAACAGACTCAACAGCCAAATCACAGAAAATCCTCCTTAGAAAGATAACAGGAATGATGATCAGAAAGGTCAACCGTAGATAACGTCCAAAAACGTTCATGCTTTCCCGAGGCAAATAAAAGTGATCCGACACGCCATTTTTTTGGCAAAACTGTATGAACGCCATAAACAATACCATCATAACCGTCACGCTCTTCAAACCCTGTCCTATGATATGTAAGTAAGTTAAACTCGGCGGCGACTGAAGAAGTCTCCACGAAATAACACCAGTAAGCAGCGGCAATGGAATAATAATCATTATCGAGAAAATCACTGCCTTTAAAGTATGAATGTATCTGTCCGAGTAAACACTAACCGATTGCTTCATGAGGCTTTCAAGACGATTTGTCATTCTTAAATGATACAGCCACAACAGAACCACAAGAACGATTGTAAGAATATAAATCGCAATGTGGTTCTGAAAATCACTCCACAGATAATTCCATATCTCTATCCATTTCCCCGGAGCTACGAACCAACTTATTCCAGAACCTATGGAAACAACATCTGTAAGTCTGATTGAGGTACTGCTTTGAATCCATAAGATGTTTTCATCGATAAATGCTTTATACGCCGATACCGTCGAGACAAGTTTTCGCTCTGTAACATCCAGCCTTGCCAGAATCTTCGACAAATCCTCATAATAATCCGATATCTTCCTGATATCTTTACGCCGGTCCTCCAGCAATCTGACCGCCTCTCTAAATGCCTCATCGAATCCGGCATCCTGCTCGGTCAACTGTTCTTCCTTCAGCCTCAAACTTGCTGCGGCTTCTACGTTAACTAGATCGGACCACTGCTTGTCGTATTTACTCCAATTCAGCTTAGCGGAAGAAATCTTTGCAGGACGAACCCTGATTTGCTTGCGATGTTGTCCTGTATCTTGTAGCTCCTCGCGCTTGGAAACAAGCAAAACCCCCACAACACCAGTAATTTCACCAGCTGTTTCAACTTCTTTCCTCAGGTTGCCAAATTCAGCTTCCATTTCAGCTAGTTTGTTTTCAATGTTTTTGGAATACAGATTAATCTGATCCATTTGTTTGATCAACTCGGCCTCAATGTTTACAAGCTCGGCGTTTTCCTGAGCAAGCTTTTGTATAGCCGGGTGAGCATACTTGGTCTGCTTAACTGTTTCCTTGGCCTTTTCCTTTAGTTCTTCTGTTTCCCGCCTTTGAGCATTGACAAGGTGCTCCTGCCAAAACTTCAGTCGTTTCTCGGCCTGAGCGACAACCCGAGAAGCAAGCTCCCGCTTGGCTGTAAGTAAATCACCTGCCGCATCATAAAGTCTCAATTCTTCGGCCAGGTTTTCAATTTTGGCTTCCAGCACCATAATCTGTGCAACGTGCAACACCCTGCCAGCAAAAACCATATCCCCGATATCTACCTCCGCAGAAACAGCAGGCAGTTTTTCCTTCATTAGACTCAATTGCTTGCGGACCGCAGCCGACTCCAGGGGGATATTAACAGTTCTTTCAGCACGACGTTTAGACTCGTCTTCGAAAGTGGTAAAGACCTTTTTCGCCTCTTCGTATAAAGCCTGAGCCTCAGCAACCTTCTTGCGCACTTCGGCAAGCGACATCGTCTCGGCATTCTCAGGAACAACCTGTTCGACAACCTGAGAAAGCTGGTCCTTTATCCTTGTAAGGTCAACGGGAATATTCTCGAATCGGTTGGAAAAACCGATGGTTTCTTTCCTTGTAACCTCCAACTGTTTCCAATGGGCGATCGCCTTTTTATAAATGTCCAGTAATTTTGCTTTGGTATCCGCGTCCGCCATCTCCATATCGGTCACCTGCTTGCAAATCTCTGGAAGAGTATCCAGCCCCCATGGCAAACCGTAATCCGTTTTCGGCACAGGATCCGAAGTGGTATCTACATCGGGTACCGTGGTTCTGTTTGTAATATTGTCCTGCGCCATAACTGAAATGGATAACAACACAACAATGGGAATGAGTGCTAGAAAATATTCTTTATACATATTCATATGTATCCCCTTTAAATTAAGTTCGCCATTCAACCGTTTAAACAACACGATTCTCTCTATGCGGCATCAGTAACTAATTATTGTCCCTACAGTTGGACCGGTGATAAAATTGACACTGGCCATATCCCGGACCAGCGTTGTCACAGACTGGGTCAAAAACTTGTCTATTTCTCTTTTAGCAAATCTGCAAGTTTCCGAATCAATCGGCCCAGCAGGTGATTATTGTAGCAGCGCGGATCTAATTTGTGTTACTGTAATGTTGAGTTTTATATAAGTGACATTTCCCATATAATTTCATTTCCGCGCCGACTCTCCAATTCTATTATGCATAATATCAAATCTGCCTCAAAATGCAAAACATGAGTCAAATATTACGCCGAAATTTCTTATTGAAATCGCAAATTCACATTCGATTTTTTTTATGGACTGGTTCTTCACGATCTCTGGAGGGGAGTCTTCGCTGCCGGACTACGCTGTGCCGAAATTTGTTTCTCCTTCCCCAAATTTTTTTCAGAAAAATAAGGAAAGTGAAAAATAATCTGTACAATTCATATTGTAGTATAAATAAGTCGTTATTAACGGGCAATAAACAGCCCAAGAAGGAAATATGATGAGTGTAAATGAAAAAGTAATTTATATTGGTCCAGTTTATATGCCTGATGGCAGTTCTGCTCCTGAATTAATGACAGAGGAAGAGGCGATAAGGTTTCTTAGGCTTGATACAGATGGACCTAAACGACCCGAGTTTACCTTGCGTTACTATCGAGACCAGCAACTTCTGAAGGGCATACGAGTGGGCAAACGTATCAGATACCCGAAAAAGGAACTGCTAAAATTCATTGATAGTCTTTTGGACAGGAATTAGACGCCTGTTCCGGATCTTTTTCTCAGAATGTTTCAAAAAAATAGTGGGCCGGGCAGGAATTTTGCGGTATGTGAAACGAGGACAGGATAAAGAACATTATTCAAAATATGAGGTGTTAATTATGGCACGAAGCAAAATCACGATACAGAAAGACAACAGGGCCGGCAGAACCAGACGCTGGCTTGTAAGGTGGTATGGTGAGTATGACCCGAGAACCGACAAGCAGAAGCGGTACTGCGAGTCATTCGAGAGGAGAAAGGACGCCGAGAATCTTGCTCAGAAACTTCAGCGTGAATTTGATGATGGCCTATGCAGGGACGAAAAGAAAATTACCTTGAGGGAGCTGACAGACAGGTTCCTACGGGTTAAGAGAAACTCCTATACTGCCGGGACTCTGACGAATTACAGAATAACGGTAAACAGGTTGCTGAAATACTTTGATCCGAATATTCAGGTTGCCAAAATACAAAGGGAGGATGCCGAGCGGTTTGTTTCACAGATTGGCTATATTCAGAAGAACCTGATTGCCAAAGGCAAGGAAATGTCCGACTCAGGCAGAAGTGTGGAACTGAGAAACTGCAAGAAGATTTTCAACGTCGCAGTGGAATGGAACTACATACGCACAAACCCCTTTGCCAAGCTCTCACTGCGTATAAACGACGTACAGTCCTGGCATTTCATCAATGCAGAAGAATTTGAAACAATTCTCCGTTGTACAAGGACCACGAGGCATAAGGCATTTTATGCCATTCAATACGGCTGTGGACTTCGTTCAGGAGAAGCCCTGAATTTGCTCTGGGACGGCATCAACGTGGATTTTGAAAGCAACCGTATCACGATTGTCAATCGTCCCGGCAGTGAGGACATCCCGCAATTCAAAATCAAGGATAAGGAGGCAAGGTCAATACCAATGCCACAGTGGGTGGTTGACATTCTTACTAAGCTACACACACAGTCAAGTGAGAATTGTCCCTTTGTTTTCCTGACCGCCGAAAGGTGGGCAAGAGTGAGGAAAAATTGGCATAAATTCAGGGCAGAAGGAAGAGCAAGGGAATGGAAGAACAGGAACTTACAGAATAATACACTGAGGGACCTTCAGCAATGTTGTCTGAGGGCAGGAATAAAGACAAACGAGAAGCTTGTGCTGCACTCATTGCGAAAAAGCTGGGCGACGAATCTGGCCAACAGCGGAGTTCCCGTACATACACTAATGAAGATGGGGGGCTGGAGCAGTATTGAAACAGTCCAGGAGTTCTATCTGAAATCTACCGACGAGAATGAGAAGAAGGCTGTGGAGATCCTGAACAACTTGGTAGGGGGGTGCGGCAGGGGGGTAAGATTGTCCCCTTCCAGTGATACCAATGCTGGAAAGACAGTCCAAGGTCATCATCTTCCGAGTCCGTAGTCCCGTGCTTTCTTCTTTCCCCTGTCCGCCAAAAAATCAGGCACTCAAGCCTCTTTTTCAAGCTCAAAAGGGGCATACTCTCGTAATGATAAACTAAAACATCATATTAATTGACCACTCACAGCTTACTCACAGCACAGATGTCGGATACGCTGGACAGACGCAGAGAGGTAAAATTTGTGGCAAATTTACTGCTTGACAAACAGATAGACTTGTTATATATATTTGACCAGTAAGAAGTTAAGAGCTTTTACTGCGGGCGTAATTCAGTGGTAGAATGTCAGCTTCCCAAGCTGGACGTCGTGGGTTCGAATCCCATCGCCCGCTTTGCGAAGTCTATATCTGGCCGGGTCAAATTCAGCAACTCTTCCAATCGAAGCCCGCAACAGTAAAAGCACAAACATGAAAGGCTGCGTGCAAGACTGCACGCAGCCTTTTTAGTTACGACTCAAATACCGTTTCTGTCTTATTATGGACACGGTTTCCAATAATAAGACGATTTGTAGGGTAGCAGTACTGACACGAGCTCACTCACGTCGTTCGATGACAACCACCCATCACCGTCCATATCACCGCAGGAACCCGGAGGCGCAATTGTCCAATAGTAATTGCTCTTGTGGGGCAGCAGTACTGACACGAGCTCACTCACGTCGTTCGATGACAACCACCCATCGCCGTCCATATCACCGAGACACGCGCAGGGCTCCTCAATAACATGGAAGTCGTAGCCGTTTGTGTGCGGGAACATAAACATCTCATCGCCGGGTATTCCGTTGCAAACATTGTTGACGATGCATTCCGGAGTCAGCGGCAGGCCGAGGTCCGGCGGCAGTTGCATTTCCTCACTCCAGATGCACTTGTCGAACCGCACAGGACCTTCGATTAAAATACTATCCGGCCCGACCGGCGAAGCCCGCCAGCCGCCACCCTGCCTGTTAATGCACATCAGCAGTTGCTCCCTGATGCACTCCATGGCAATCACACAAGGCATCTCCTGGCACAGGGTGCAGTCAATCTGGCAGGACACATAGGCGTCCATACACGGTATCGGCTCGCACGGCGGCGTCTCAACCGGCGGTATCAGCGAGAACACAAAATACCCGCCTAACAGCGGCTCCATGCACGAAATCCGGACGACGTTGTACCATTCGGGTTCCGGTTCCTCGCACGCATCGTCAACGCCATTGCCGTTGAGGTCACCCATGCACGCCGGCGCTCCAATCGGCGACGGTACGCCGCCCAAATCGTAGCAGCACAACGGGTCCACGTCCACACAACCACCGTCGTTGAGACAGCAGGCAACGGTGTTCGCCGAGCACTGGGTGCCCGGTCCCTGCGGCGTTCCGCCCAATTCATCACAGCAGAGCGGGTCTACGTCAACACAAGCACCGTCATCCAGGCAGCAGCCTTCCGGCTGGGTGCATCTCGTATCAGGACCCTGCGGTGTACCGCCCAGTTCGTCACAGCACAGCGGGTCAACGTTAATGCATGTGCCGTCATCCAGACAACAACCTTCCGGCTGCGTGCACATCGTGCCGGGCCCCTGTGGTATGCCGCCCATATCGTCACAGCACAGCGGGTCAACGTTGACGCATTCGCCGTCGGGCAGGCAGCAGCCTTCAGGCTCAGTACACATCGAGCCCGATTCCTGCGGTATGCCGCCTCTGGCGATGCAGTCGGATTCGGTTGTCTGGATGCAGGTCATCGCGCCAATCCCGGTGTTGGCAAGACCAATGCTGCCTGTTCCAACCTGCGAGCCCGCGGCGGTCTGCCCTCCGCCCGCAGGCGCCTCACTGCTTGCGACACTTGAGGGAATTATCCCAGGTTCCGGACACGGAGGCAGACAGACGTCGGGATAGTAGGGATCTGTACAGCAGGTATCCACGACGCAGTACTCGCCCGCCGGACAATCAATCATACCATTTGGACAGGGTATAAGCTCCTCGCAGAACTTGTTGTCCATGCACATTGCTCTCCCATCAGACAGTGTACCGCAGATACACTCGCCAACCGTTGCATTCCCGCATGACTCGTAATTGCCGCAGGTTCCGCCCTCCGTGCAGAATTCGTCTCCTGCGGGCAAACAGCAGGCAACCAGCGGCTCTTCACACGCATCATCGATGCCGTTGCCGTTGAGGTCGCCCATGCACGCCGGCGCTCCAATCGGCGACGGGACGCCGCCCATATCGTCGCAGCACAACGGGTCCACGTCCACACAACCGCCGTCGTCGAGACAGCAGGCGATTGTCACCCCACTGCACAGGTTGCCCGCACCCTGCCGTACTCCGCCCATATCGTCACAGCAGAGCGGGTCGACGTTGATACATGTGCCGTCGGGCAGGCAGCACCCTTCAGGCACGGTACACATCGTACCGGGACCCTGTGGCATGCCGCCCATTTCGTCACAGCACAGCGGATCGACATTAATACACGCTCCGCCCGACAGACAGCAGGCTTCAGGCTCGGTACAAATCGTACCGGGACCCTGCGGTATGCCGCCCATCAACTGGCAGCAAAGCGGGTCTGCGTCGAAGCACTCGCCGGTGGTAGAGCAGCAGGCTTCAATTGTTCCGGAACACATTGTTCCCGGCCCAAGCGGCTGCCCACCCAGCCCCTGGCATTCCGAGGGCAGCAGATTCAGACACGTGCCGTCGTCGAGGCAGCAGGCCTCGGCAATCTCTTCGCCGGTAATGACAAAAGCAAGGTCGAGTGTGGTTCCCTGATACTCGTGACCATCCGGATATTTCAGAGGCAGCCATCCGATGGGCCCTCTGTCCGGGCTGTTGTTCCACCAGACAGCGTCGTCGTTCCACCGCAGGTCGGGGTCGCTCGCCAGGGTCGTCTTCCACCCGAAGGTATAACGACGCGTATCGTCACGAGGCAGGTCCTGAATCTCGAGCCAGTAAATCTTGCCTCGCTGCTGAACGAACGGCTCTTGCTCTATACAGATATTGTACTGGAAGGCTTTGAAGTGGTTTCCCGGAGCGTACCAGTTTGTCACCGGGTCGTACCAGCCCTCAGGCATATCCTCGGCAACCTGCCGCACTGTGTACTGGCCCGGACGGAACACGCGCGGACCCCACAGCGGCTCACCCGGCCTGCTCCATGGCATGGGGCTGTCAGGGTTCTCGGCAATGTTGTCGTAAATGGTCAACTGTAGCGTCAGGCTTCCCGGCCCGGCCGGAGGCATACAATCATCCACGAATGAGGCCCAGAAGTGAACGTCCGTGATAATACCGCTCTGAGCACATTCGAAGTCATCCGCCAACGGCGTCCAGAACATATCCACGTCTATGCCCGTAGGCCTCAGGTCCGGAAGCTGCGCCCAGTGCATCTTGTGCGGGTCGTCCTCGTTCCAATCGCAGTCAATAACCACCGGGATTTTGTCAACATGAACCAGGTAGTCTTCGGTCTCACCGTCATTAAAGGTGCCGTCACCCTCCCATTCATCGACTCCGGTTGGGTCGTCCATAACAGGTTTGTCCGTAATAGTAAACCTTACCCAGATATATCCTGGATATGGCCCGATCGTGAAGTCGGGCGGGGCGAGCAGCGAAAGGGGCCCGTCGAATCCGGCAGGCACCGGGAAGTCAACAAGGATATGCTCCGGCACCGCGACACCCGCGCAATCCATGGAACCGCCCCAACTGCCGCTCTTGTCCCAGTCCGCCAGAACATTGACATATGCCACCGCATCATTGGGACGATGGTTGTGTACCTCGATATCCATGTTCACGCCCCAAGCGGCGTTCTCACAAGTCCTTCCCAGCGACGTGCCGGCAGATCCGGGACACGGTTGTACGGTCTCGGCGCCGGCTGGACCTACGATAGTGAACGGTTCGGGTCTAATGAGCCCGGCGTCTCCATCGGCGAAACACTCATCCTGATCATACTGGTTCGTAAAGACCGGACACAATCCGGCGTTACCATCGCCCTCTATGTCCGCTGTAGGCCCGAAATACGCCCGCTGGCTGTTATGCTGCACCCAGCCGGCAGGTCCGATGTTCCTGCAAGTCGGGAAAGCACCCGGCACGCACACGGACGGATACGCCTCGGCGCCCTCCGGCGCGTCGCCGTAGTCCGGCAGGATAACGTCGATTATCCTGATAAACCTGGCCGCATGGTTCTGCTGGTCGACCACGATTACATTCAGGAACCACATACCGCCATGAGGGATCGGGATAGGAATCGGGCCAGGGTCAGGCCCCGGTTGACACGGGTCGCCGCCGCCGGGCGGGTCGCCATTCGGGGCTGATTCTTCGGGGCAGACAATGATGATGTTACCCAGCGTGCCGCTGTTGCCCGATGTCCCTGTCCAGCCGGACACGTGGCCCGTATTCGGGTTCATCCAGCCTTCTCTTATCTTACCTTCCCACGGGTCCATTGCGTCTATCTTTATGAAGCCGTCCACCGGTCTGTTCCTTATGGAATTCAATGTCATCCTGTGGCCGGCATCGCTGTTGTCCCAGTAGATGCCTACCAGGACATCCTGCGAACGCTCAAGCTCGTCGCGCAACTCCTTGGCGTTGAAGCTCTTGGGGCCACGGACGGTATAACCGCCGCCGTGGTCGTTTATCCAGCCTCGCATACCGTTGGCCAGATCGGAAGGCCGCGTTCCCGAACGGCCCTGGTTTGTTCCGGAACGGCCCGCTAATTCATCCACAAGGCCGTGGTCGTCAAGCCCGCCACATATATCGTCATCCCCCTGGCCCTCGAAGTACTTCAGGCACGCCGCCGCAGCCGTAGGCGCACAGTGCGTCTTCGAGTGCGGCTGCTGGCTGATGCCGGGGATTCCCTTGATATACTCTTCGGGTTTCTCAACAACGTAGGCAAGCGCATAACTTATGTCGGCCATTCCGGGGACAACGTCGACCACAAGCGTATCACTCTCAAGCGTGTACCAATCCTCAATCAAGTTGCCATCCTGGTCCTGAAGCGTAACCGAGCAGGGCGGCGTAGAATCGTACACGCGGTCATTACCTGTATCAGTGATTAACTCGCCTGCCGCATTGTAAGCTTCGGCCTTGAATGATATGGGGCCGTCACACTCAGCAAGCTCGTGTTGGAAATACGCGCTCCATCCGTCGCCAAGATCGAGAGGAGAATAACCCATAGAATCTTCGTCCGGCTCGGACCCGTCAGTGTCGGTATAGAAATGTGTCCAGTAAAACTGGCAGGAGGACATATAGTAGAATTCTACCCGGTCAATCATGTGCCCTGAGTCCAGGATGTGCAACTGGACCTGCACAGGACGCTCATCCTGCCCACAGGGACCGATCCAGCCGTGCCATTGCTCAGGATTCATCCACGGACCGATTCTCAGAAACGGCTCAACTTCCTGACAATCGCACATTACATCGATAGTTCCATCACCGTTGATAGTCTCAATTTGATCGCAGGTCTGTCCCGGCATACAGCCGCCGACACAGACCGGCTCGCCGCCGACGTCGCCGGTGCTAATCCTGACTCTACTCTCGGTCGTACCGGCGTATCCCGCCAACTGACCGTCTTCGGCCCCTTCGAACTCGATCTGGTACGTAATATCAAAGAAGCTGTCGACGGCAAAATCACCGCTCGGAAGCTGCGTCAGCGTGGTATGTCCGGGGTTTGACACAGTGACTGTCTGTGCGGCAATGTGCAGGTAGGCGAAGTCGGGGTCGCCCATAAGCTCTCCCGACATTGAGACCATCTCGGTGTCGAAGCTCTGCACCGGATCGCCTGGATTCCGCGGCCCGGTGTGGACCTCGCAGTCTAGCGCCAGAGAAAGCTCGCGATTGAATCCGCCCACGTCGGGCCCTGTCCCTACCATCGTCATCGCCAATTGAGAGTTATACTCCACTATTATGCCGCCGAGTAATCCGCCGGGTCTTCTTTCGACGTTGCGGAAGTCCTCCTCGCGGACGTCGATTTCGATCACGTTGCCAACCGGCAGGCCCTCGACAATCTTCACCTTGTCACCATCAGGGTCGTTGTGGTAGTTGCAGCCTTCGGGGGGCATGTCGGCGGTGCCGGTGCCGTTGTCGGGGACAACACACTCAGCAGGCTCGAATTCAACGTGGCATTCTCCGGGATCGATGCACTCGCACTCGACAATCTTGTATTCCGGCGGCATGTAATGTGTCAACTTCTCGATTGAAAAGCCGGTCGGCTGACCACTCGAATCGAGCAGTTGGACTGGCAGCCAATCCGGCGGCGTCTCGTAAACCTCACCCAGCGGCGGAATATTCATAATACCGCTGGCTTCAAGCCGCACCGGACCATCGCTGTGCAGCGTTGCGGGTATATCTGGAAGCTCAAGTTCGACATACACGTCGAAGAAGCTTTCAGCGGGGAAATCCGGCCCGGGGTGGTAGCCTCCCTGGTGCTGGCCGAGGCTCTGCGGCGGAGCCGCTGCCTGGGTGAGTCTGACGGGACCTAAGCTGGACGCTCCGACAAGATCGAGCGCCACTATCTCGGTATCAATAACGTTGCGCTCGCCGCTGTCGTAAGGATCCCCTCGCTCAACCACGGTCGGTCCAGAGAGTGCGATATTCTCAGCACCCAGAGGGTTAACCAAGACCAGTCGGGCGTTAGTTGGATCCAGCACGTCAGTGCCCCCGGGCGGCAAACTCTCCTGCGGCTCAAGAATTCTGATAACTCTCGGCAGACACACCTGCGCTGAGTCCGGACATTCAACATGCTCGCACGCCTGCCCGTCAGGTCTTGGTACGCAATCAGTCGGGCCGCAGCCTTCATCGAGTTCTCCGTCGCAGTCGTTGTCCAGACCGTCGCAGAGGGTTTCCTCCGGTTCATAATCCGGGCCGTATTCTTCCGGCCCGCAGGGCTCCCACATCCCGTTGGCGCATTTCTTCTTGGCCCCCGCGCACACACCCTGCTGCAACTCGCACAGAGGAGCCTCCATGTCGGGGTCCTCTGAATCAACCAGACCATCACAATCGTTATCCACACCGTCGCACAGTTCCGGGGCCGTGGGATAAACGTCGTTGCGGGTATCGTCGCAGTCGTCACCGCCGCAGGCTTCATCTTCATAACCGTCGCCGTCGTTATCCCAACATGGCTCCTCGCAGGCGTCGTCGATTCCGTTGTTGTCACCATCCCCCAGGCAGACGGGCTCGCCTATTGGAGACGGCATGCCCCCCAGTTCGTCACAGCAGAGCGGATCGGTCTCTGTACACTCGCCACCAGGCAGGCAGCAGGCTTCCGGCACGGTGCACATCGAATCCGGGCCTTGCGGCATCCCGTCGCGGGCGATGCAAACGGATTCAGTCTCTTCCATACACTCACCACCGGGATAACAACACGCGCCGAACTCTCCTCCTCCCTGGCACATGCCGCAATCAGTACCCGGACCGAGCCACTCGTACAGACACTCATACTCCTCGGATTCGTAGCAGTCGTACGTCTCCCAATTACAGCAGGCGCCGAACTCTCCCCCTCCCTGGCACATGCCGCAATCAGTACCAGCGCCAAGCCACTCGTACAGACACTCATCCTCCTCGGATTCGTAGCACTCATACGTCGCCCAGTTACAGCAAGCGCCGGTAAAAGCGCCTCCGCAGGGCGGATCGAGGTCGGCGCAGAGGGTATTGGCCACGAATCGCAACGGAGGCTGGCA
>Ga0180437_10007949_pt1 | contig 13640 bp, 17 predicted proteins | sample SS_ome_4_FD_132410 | JGI IMG/M metagenome (GOLD analysis project Ga0180437, IMG submission 132410) | Hypersaline lake sediment archaeal communities from the Salton Sea, California, USA - SS_3_D_1 metaG | ecosystem: Environmental > Aquatic > Non-marine Saline and Alkaline > Hypersaline >...
ATTTTTGAAATTTCAGGCTCGTGGTATATCCTTAGCTCAAGAAACAGCGCCAGGGCAGCCGGAAAATGGGACGGCACAAAATGGGCTATAAACGCGGCAATAGAAAACGGATTGCCCGCAGCCTCAGCGCAAGCAGGCGGCTACCATGCCTTTGACTATGGCGGAAAAACAAACCTGATTTACTACGACAGCGGGCAAGGCGTTCCGCTCACAAGCTGGTACTGGAACGGCACAGGGTGGACAAGCCAAAGCCCGCTTTACACAAAAGACCTTAACGTGCTTTCTGGCACAAACTGGTGGTACTACGCAAACATTTTTGTGAAAGACAGCAGTCTGTATGCGCTGCTGCCAGCCAGGAACGCAAACGGGGCTGGAACAGTCGCAGGCTTCAAATACAATGACGGCACAAGCGCATGGGAGCCAAACAGCGACATAAACAGCGGGCTTGACAGCGCAGGCACAGCAGAATACCCAAGTGAGTACAGCATTGAAACCGTTGAATACCCCGCGGACAGCACAATGCGCCTCTTTGAAATAGACGTCAATAACGCGGGCTCTGATCCTATTGCAACAATCTACACGGCAGTAGCAGGGTACTATGACACAACAAGCCTGACGGCAATAACATACCCCTGGGACAGCGAGCTCTCGCCATACGGTACCTGGTACCTGGACGTTGAAGTGTCAGCTGAAACAATAGCAGGAACCGAAACAGGCTCGGACGCTTCAGACGGATCCTTTACGCTTTCAAATTACTATCCTGGCACCCCGCCGAGCCCGCCAGCAGCCGAAACCCAAAAAGTCGGGATATACATAACAGCAGCCGATTACTCGCAAGGCACGGTTTCAGGCACAAAAGCCTCGGATTATTCAGGCTTCATGCACTACTGGACTTCGTTTGCGGCAGGATCAGCAGGCAGCTACGCAGGAAGGATCCTCATAGACGGGGCTGTGAGCGAAACATGCAACCATACCTGGGACTGTATGCTTGACCTGAACACAGGCTCGCATATCTACAGCCTCTACAGCATGAACGGGGGATATTTGTACACAGGTTCTTTCAACATAGACCTTAACACAAGCCTTGTGAAGATCTATGCGCCAATAACCTACAACCTTTTCAAGCTTTGGCAAACAGAAGCCGAAACAGATCCAGTGGCTTGCACAGACATTTATAGCCTCACAGCTGGCGGCGACGTTTCAACAAACAAAAGAATAGCCACAGGGCTCCACATTGCCAGCAGTTATGAGAACTGGAACAGCATTATAGTGATCCCCCAAAACTGCTATGTGACGGAAAACGTTGCAAACCTGTATGCCTTTTCCCTTCCAGGAAAAACAGGCACAATAGAGCCCGCAGTATTCATGTACTCAGGCATAAACGGGATAACAGAAGGCGAGCTCTTGGGCTTGCATTTTCTTGACGGCGGGATACTGGGGACAAGGAACAGGAACGGCTACACAAACTTTTACGACCTTCACGCAATCCCCGCATACTATGCCGGAAGCGGCACAGTATTCTCGGGAAACGTTGAAAGAAGGCTCGCAAGCCCAGAGGACGGGTACTACAGCCCGATTACCGCAGTGGCAGCGCCAAACATGAATGTTGACAGCGCACTCTATGGGGACGCAAACTATAACCCGGGCGACTTCGGGGCAAATGACAGCGTTTCCTGCGAAGCCACCCTGCTGTCAGGCGGGCACGCCGTCTATGACATAAACTTCCTGCTCGTGTCAGACCAAAACGCAATATACGCACAGTACGCCATGCAGCCATACAAAAAATACAACCCTTACATGGCAGCAAGCCAGGACGGCGGCGCATTCAATATAGTCTGGCACAACTTTGAAAACGTAAACATAGGGCACTCAGGGACAATACAGTGCGCAATCCAGGCAACCAACGAACTCGGCTTTAAAAGCGGCTGGGCATACTCGGCGCCCAGGGTAATGCACAGTACAAATTACAGCAATGCAGGCGGCATGAACATTTTTGTGCAATACGAGGACGGCACAACCTCTTACCTGGGGCACAGCAGTCCCTACACTTCAGACGTCAATGACGTTGACGTGTACAACTGGTACCATTCGCCTTACTTCTGGAGCTTTGACACAAGCACAAACCCAGTGACGCTTTTTGAAGGCGACGGGGTAATCGCCCAGACTTACGACCTCAACGCCTCAAGGACTGCAAGCAAAAGTTTTAACATAAACCGAGGGGACGCCTTTGACATAATCCTATACCTCGCGGACAAAACAGCAAACGATCACGCGCCAGTCCTGCAGCAAACGCAAATGTACGAGCAAAGCGAATACGGCGACAGGATATACTGCAAAACAAAGTTTTACGACAAAGACCTTGACTGGAACAGCATGAAATTTTACTTTTGGACAAGTGACCAGGGAAGCCTGCAAAACCCGCTTTGCACCAAAACAACAGGGTACGCCTACACAACAAACTGCAATCCAGCGGACACCCCCTGCATTACGCCAGGCGCGGCAGATCCCCTCATGAACGAGTGCGGCAGTGCAAACGACTGCTATGCAGAGGCATACTTTTCCAAAAGAGGCTGCACAACACTGTCCGCAGGGGCAGTCACGGGGTACTGTGCAATGAGGGCTTACGACAACAACGGAAACAGCACGCTTGCACAGGCAACAACACAGCTTACAGTCCCGACATACAGTGTCTGGGCTTCCTGTGAAGCATATGCCCTTGACGGAAGCGAAAAGCAGGACGTCATATTCACAAGCGAGGAAAAAGGGTATGTTGAATGCCTTGTCGGGCTTGATAATGTTGCGGCGCCCTCAGACCAAAACTGGTCTGTTGTGTTTGAAGAAAAAAGCCTTGACCTGATTGAAATACTGCACGACGAGTACATGGATCGTGATTACTTCAGGTTCAGGGCTGACGCAACAGCAGAGCTTGACGCACTTGCCAGGCTCAAAAGCACCGACAACGAGAACTGGGAAGGCGACGGCACAGTCTTTGTGCATCACCCTATATATGGATCAGAGGACGCAACAGTGCATATTGCGGTCACATTCCTGGGATCCAGGACAGGGAACGGTGAAACAGGCGAGTACACAGAGGCACAGTTTGACCAGCTCTGGAATTGGGTTAATGGCTTGGCAATCGCCCTCATGACAGATCCAATCGGGACAGTGCAGGCAAGGTTCTTTGAAATACTGGTCATTACGGTCTTTATAGTGATCTTTGTGCCCCTTGTGCTTGTTGCAATGGCAATAAAAGCAAAGCAAAAGAATGGGGGTTAAACAGCATGGGCGTTCTTTCCGACTTTTGGAGCGCGCTTCCAAAAGAAGTTAAATTTATTTTTGCAATAGCTGTTTTTCTTTATGCAGGGGCAACAATCCTTAATGTAATAGTCATAGCCTGGAACCTTTTAGGCGTCAACGCCCTCAATGCAATAAACGGCTGCTGGAGCGGGACAGCAGCTGCCTGCATTCCAGAGCAAAAAGGCATTTTTATCCTTGGCATAAACTTTGCCGATTACTGGACAGTGACCTTCATTATTATAATGGTGCCTGTTGCCATGTTTGCAATAAAATGGTACGCCCTCATGCTTGGGAACGCACACAAATAATTTTTTAAAATTCGCTGTAGTCAGGCAGCTTGACTTTTTCCCCTATAAGCTCTATAGAAGTCATGATTTCCTTGATCTCTTCCTCAACAAAGCGCGGGAAATACCGCTGTATGAGGCTCTTCTGCGTGCGCTTCTTGAGCTTGTCAATGTGCAGCTTTTCAATCATGAAATGCCCGACGCTGTCGTATTCCTTGAACCTGTCAGATACCTTCCTGTCCTGCACTGATTTCCTAAACTTCTTTTTCTTTGCCTCATACCCCTCTGCCTCGTGCTTTTCAAGGATCACGTAGCCATACGGCAGGATCAGCCCAGCCAGGTCGCGTTTCATGACAACAGCCCTGTTCAGCCTTTTGTCAAAATCCATGTCAAAAGCCTGCAGGATATAATGCTCCACATGCTGCTCAACAAGAGGCGAGCAAAAAATAAAATTGAACTGGCTCTGCCTGAGCGTCTTTTCAATGCGCTCCTGTTCCGTGATCTGCCTGAGCGATCCAGTGCCTATTTTGCTCTGGTCGTCCTCGTCAAAAAGAAGGGTGTCGCCCCTTGTCAGCTTTTCGCTGCGCTCAAGCCATTCGGTGCGCGTAAAGCAGATATTGTCGGAATTGAACTGGAGCTTTGGGTTAATTTTCCTGGCGCGGTCATAAATTTCCCAGTACACAGTCATTGCAAGCCTTGACTTTCCAGAACCTGTTTCCCCGTGTATGACAAGGTCAAGGTTCCGCTCATTGCTTACCCTAAAGTCAAGATCCTGCATGAACGTGTCGGTTAAATCGCGCTGCATTGCCTGCTTCAGGTACAGGTTGAACTCAATCTGCAGCAGGTGGATCTTGTTAATGATCGGGCTGTGCGTGAACTGAAAGTTTGGCTTTTCAGTTTTGGTCAAGGTTATTTCAGTTTCCAAAAGAGGTCACTCAGCCTTATAAGCGCGGGCTGTTTCCCAGCCAAGTTTTCTTTTTTCCAGAGCAAGCTTTTCAGCCTGGCTTTTTGTCATGAGCTCGCTTTTAATAATTTCGCTTTTTGCAGTGCCAATGGCAGGCGTTTTTATTCCAACACGGTAACTCTTAGGCTCCTGTTTTTTTGCGTCATGTGCCGCAAGCGCCTTTTCGTAGATTGCGGCAACCCCAGGCGGTCTGATCCCCTTTTCGGTGTAGCCTTTTTTTGTTTCCTTGATTATAAGATCCTGTTCAATCCTGTGTTTTTCCTTCCAGTCCCTGATGCCATACCTTACCCTGGCATTCCTATGCAAGCCTTTTTTGTAATCAGCCATTGAAAGCACAAGCTTGCCGTCCCTGACATAAACGCCTGGCTTTGGCTTTGCCTTGTACATGTAAGCGTTAAAAGCAGATCTGTTAATGCCGCCTGGAGCCTCAACGATCCTTGAGCCTTTTGGAAGCTTAACCCTGTTTTTTGTTCCCCTGGCATATTCTTCCTGGGTGAGCAGCAACTCGCCAGTATTGTACAGGTTTGTTGAAGGCAGCTTCTTTTTCATTACTATATAGTCAAAACTTTCCCTGTCAAGCCCTGTTGGCACCCTGACGATTGTAGCGGTTCCAGAATGTCTTGCAGATCCTGAAGGAGCCAGGGCGTCAAGCTTTGCGATCCTGTCCATTTTTTGCCTGTGCGTCAGGCGCTTGTCCTGCATGATCCTGTCAACTTTATCCTGCCTGCTTTCCTGGACAAGACCTTCTTTTGCAAGCCTTTCCCTTTTGTACTGCATGTCTTTTTCAGAAACAGGGTTTCCAGACATGTCGCCCATTGAAGCAAAAACAGCGCGCTGCTGGTTTCTCGGCATGTCCTTTACGCGTATGTGAGCCATATAGCCATAAACCCCAGAGGAAAATCCCGTATATATAATGCTCTTGCCCTTTATAATCTTTTTCTTGCCCCTTAGAAAGGCTTAAATACAACAGAATTGTAATAATACTGCTAAACCTTTAATGGTTTTTGGCATGCCAAAACAACTTTAAAGGGGGTGAAAAAGACAATGCACAAATGGATCCTTGCAATATGCGCTGTGCTTTTCCTCGCTGGAAGCGCTGCAGCCTTTGATCCTACAGCTTTCACAAGGTGTGAAGCGGGAACTGCAGCCGCAGCTTCTGTGACAAACCTTACCGGTGTATGGAAAGACGCCTGTGCTGTGTTTGAATGGGACGCAGTCAGTGACGACGACTTCAATAACTTTGTCGTGACGACAACCAGCAACAACACTGCACTGAATGGACTTGACGTCAACCTGACAGCGGGCTCGTATGTGCTATGCACGCTGCAGGACAGCCAGTGGGTGAAGGCAATAGTGTACAGGATTGACGGCAATGCTGACGGCTACTGCCTGAATATAGAGCCAGACGCAAATGCAACAGTGAACCCTGGAACCATGACGCAGGCAGGAAGGTATCTCGCCTTTAACGTAATGGTTGCATTCGCTGGGCTCATTGGGCTTATTGTGATCGTAGTGATCATGGTAATAGTGCTCAAGCGCATGGGCATCAGTGTCAAGTGGTTCCACTGACGGCTGCAGGAATTTTTAGGGGTTAACTGCAGCTGCTCCTGCCACTTTTTCTTATTCATTAAGAAGCTTTAAATATAAGCTTGGGTTTTTGGTATTTAAAGCTTGCGAAACTGTTTTATAAATAAGGAACAGGTGCCGTTTGGTGTAGCCCATTTGCCTGCTTTTTGTAATGGCTGCAAAATGCCTTAAGTGCCCTGGGAGCCCCTTTATTTTTGCACCAAAACACTTATTTAAACCAGGGGCGTAATTGTTTAAGTCACCCCAGGGGCAAGATCAACTATAACCTCTTTTTCTTGCCCCTTTTCTTTTATTCTGACAAGGCAATAAAACACTTGGTCGCCGAGCCTAACCAGTGAGCCGCCTGCTGCAGGATCTTTGCTGCAGTCAATGCTCATGCCCTGGACTGCTTCCAGGGCATAGTCCGCCACATTCTGGATTATTGCGCCGTTTGTCGCTATGAGAACAACACTGCAGATTATTCCTGCCACAAGCCCGCCAAGCAGTGCAAACAGGAATACTGAAAAGTTTGCATTATCCATTTTGGTTTCCTCTTGAAAGCAGCCAGTAGGATATTATTGCCAGGTATGCAAGGTACCCGCCAAAAGCCAGGGCGCTTGTCATAGCCTGTTGCTCCAAGCCCAGGGTTCATTGACCTCTTTGCTGACAGTATAGGCGTCCAGGTTCATTTCAATGGCAAGGCGTTTTAATATACCCCTGCTTTTGCCGTCACCATGCTGCCATTCCGTGCCTGAAATAAAGCGGGCAGCCCATTCCATTATGTAGGCTTCGCTTCTTTCATCTGGAAACCTTTGCGCTATGGAATTGACAAATAGCTCAAGGTTCCTTTCACTGAGCCCTGCCTCACTGTCGATTGCCAGGGCAAGCCCGGCTGTTTCTGCCTGCAAGCTCATTTGATCCCCCCCAGCAGCTGCTGCAGGTAAATGATCTTTCGCGTCCTGCATTTCTTTGCTTCCTCTGTCAGCCTGTCAGCGACTTTTTTTTCAACGGTCACCTGGCACTGTTCAAAATCAGCTGGCTGTAGCCTGCTGTTCTCAATCCTGTGCACCAGGGCGTCGCCCACAGTGTCATTGCCAACCAGGCTTGCGTTAATCCTCTTGGCTTGGTGCCTGAACATTCGGATTACACATTTTTTTGGCACAACTTCAAGCTTGCCGCCTTGTTCCCTGATGTCATAGTGCGCCGCAGGGTATTGCTTCCTCAGCATTGCAAGCTCACTCTTGCTTAGTGGCATGGCATATCAATCTCCTCTGGATCAAGCTCTTCAGGCATGTCCAGGTCATCTGGGGATATGGGCTGCGATCGTGGGCAATCTGCAAGAAAGCCGAGCTTAGTCAAACTAGTCAAGCCAAGCAGCTTTTTGGCAGCCTTCCAGACGGTCGCACCCTGCTTCCCCATATTATTATTTTAACGTGAAAACCTTTTTAAACATCACTTTTAACGTGAAATTATGTATAAGCATTACATTCAGATAACTTTTTAAATATCAAGAGCGTTATAATAATGCGCTTTAAGCGCAAACTGCAAACTGCAGAGGACGTGATAAAAAATGGAAGAGCAAACAACTTTGAGAATGAAAACAGAAGAGGCAAAAGAATTGCCGCTGGTTGAAGAGGGGGACTATACCGCAAAGGTCAGCAGAATTGAAACAGACCAGGACGGAAAATTCGGGAAAATGCTCGTATTCCACTTTGACATTAAAGGGGTTGAAGTGTCAGCATTGTGCAGCCAAAAGCTGAACCCGAACACAAAACTGTTTTCCTGGGCAAAGATCCTAAAAGGCAAAGAGCTCGGTGTCGGTGAAGAGCTTGTTATCCAGGATCTTGTAGGCAAGGCAGCCCTTGTCACGGTCAGGAACAGGGTAGTGAAGGACGAGAACGGAAACGCCCAGATCAGGGACGGAAAAACTGTGCTGACGTCTGGAATTACCGAACTCAGGGAAGCAAAGAAATAAGCGCTTTGTTTCGCCAGCGGGTTTCTGAACCAAAAGGTTCAGAAATCTTTTGAAACGCCTTAGGGCGTTTCATTAGATTGCAGGCTCCCCACGCCTGCACCCTCTTTCTTTTTCAAAAAGCTTTGCGCTTCCTTTTGGGTGACCGCATGGCAACAATGCATTTTGACAAGACACCATACCAAAGGGATCTTTTCGGCGTTCCGGAAGAGGAAATAAAAAATAAATTCAAAGGCTGGGAAAAGAATGCGCGTTATGACGTTTCAATGACAGTCATTGTTCAGATTGACACAACCAACGTGTCAGAAGCCGAGTACAGTGTCGCGCCAAACATCACCTTCCTGAGCTCCAACCAGGCGATAGTAAACATTTACAAAACTTTTTCATTCACTGGATCCTTAACAGAATTTCAGGACTGGTATGCAAAGCAGGAAACAAGCCTGCAGTATTATGTGGAAGATTTGCTTAACAGGCTAAATTCAGCTAGGAGGCAGTCTGGGCTGACAGGATCCTGGTATATTAACTACAGCCTGGACGACAGGACAATAATAGTGCATGAGGTTCCAGAATGATGGAAAGGTGCTCCAGGTGCGGCAATCCTTTGAGCTCAAGGGAGCATAGAAGCAAATGCGGGGTGAAGCAATGACATTTAATAAAAAATTTCCAGGGCTCTTTCATGTGCCTCGGAAAAAGGGATAGTGGCAAGGCATGAGGGTTCCAACCATACCCAGGCACCTTTTCAAATTCGGAATAAAGCCGAGCGTGGCGGGAACCGAAAGCCTGTATAACAAGGCTTCCAGGTCAGGGCTGCACCTTGCAGGCTTTGACGTTGAAACAATAGGGGCAAAGCTATTCAGGCATAATGACCTATACACTTCACAGATAGTTTCAGACGAGCCAGAAAACAGCCACATATTCTTTCCGCAGAAACAGGGTGCTGAAAACCTTACAATGTTTTTTGACACTATTGACAGTCACAGCAAACGGATTTTTGCAACTGCTCACAATGCAGGGTTTGACATTGGTGCACTGCTTGGCAAAGATGTTTTTGCCCTCATGAAAGGCGAGGAAGTCAGCGGCTGGAAGGGCAAGGTTGTTGATGGCACAAGCAGTTTCCTGATCCTGCGGAACAAAAACCTTGGCAAAAGCATTACCATTGCCGACAGCATGGCTTGGTTTAAAATGAGCCTCAAGCGCTTTGCAGAAATTTACCTAAACAGGGACATGGCAAAGCTGGAGCGCCCTGGCTTCCTGGGAAAAAGGGCGCCAGAAAGCAAAGAAGAGTTTGAAATTTTTGTTAAGTACGCTGAGCAGGACGCTCTGATCCAGCTTGAGGCAACAAAGCTTATTTACAGGTTTTGCCTGGACGGAAATGTCAGAATGTGCCTGACACCGGCACAGCTTGCAGGGCGCGTTTTTCAGAAGCAATACCTTTCAGACAGGATCTTTTTGCCAAACTATAGGCTGCTTGAGCTGATTGCCCGCTGCTATCATGGTGCGCAATTCACTGCCTTCGGGCGCGGCTTCTTTGAGGACGTCTATTACTATGACATAAACAGCCTGTACCCGTACGCCGCAATAAATGTGCCGCTTAACTTTTCAAACACCGAGCTTGAGCCCCTGGGCATTGAAAAAATGGAGCAGGGTTATACCGGCTTTCTTGGCGTCAGGTTCAAATTCCCAGACCAAGAGATGCACCCATGCCTTCCAGTGCGCGGGCTCATTAATGGCTTTCCAAAGCTTGCATTTCCCTTGTCTGGAATCAGCTACTGCACAACGGAAGAGATTGCCCTTGCATTTAAAAAGGGCGTTGATATTCTGGGAATGAAAGGGTATGGCTGGTACCCTGAGCAGAAAGACATTGACCACGACCTGGGATTTTTCATGCGTGACCTTTACAGCAAGAAGGAAGAGCTTGACAGGCTCAAGGAAAAAGAAGAGCTGACGCCTGAGCAAAGGAACCAGCGGGAATACTACAAGCTGCTGCTTAACAGCCTGATCGGAAAATTTTGCCAGCGAAACAGGACATGGCTGACAAAAAAGGAAATTGCAGGAAGCCTTTTTAAGCCAGACTTTGCGGCATTGATCCTGTCAAAAAGCAGGAGCATTATAAACGGCTTGATCTCAGAGCACGGCGCAATTTATTCAGACACCGACTGCCTGCTGACAGCAAAATGCCTTGAAACAGGTACCAAAATGGGGGATCTTAAAAATGAGCTCGGGAAAGGCAAAGGGGATTTGCTCAGCATTCGCAGCAAGCTGTATTTTGTCACCAAAGAGGACAATCTCATAAAATGCGCAAAGCACGGGTTCAGGCAGCCTTCGGAACAGGTTTTTAAAAATTTGCTTGAGCGCAGGAAAAGCAGCTATGTTTACTACTCTGTTGACAGGCTCACCAGGCTTAAGGAAGCTTACAAGAGGAACAGGTTGCCCAGGCGCATGATCAGCCAGACGTTCAAGATCATGCTCAAAGACGACGGAAAGCGCGTGTACAACAAGGATCTGCGCACAGTGTCTGACCTTTTGGAAAGCAGGACAATGAGCGAGCCATTGAAGGCGGTGAGCTTTTGAATTTTGTCAATAAAGAACAAGATAGCACTGAGCGCCGCGTCAAATACGCTGTTGTGCGCCAGCTTGGCTATGACGTGCAAACAGCCCAAAGAATGCGTGATTTTACCTGGCGAAACATGGCACGCCGTACGTTTGCGGTTTCAAAACCGAGCAAAGCAAAAGCTTTGTGAGGCACGAAAAGCTGCTGCTTTTCTATGAAATAAAAAGGGGTTGGCGGGGGAAGCCTGCCGCTTCCCCCTGTTGCGTCAGCTCAGCTACTTTTTGAACTTCACAATGTTGTTCAGCCCAAAAGCGTTGAGTATGATCACAACTACTGCGACAAGAATTATCAGCCCGACAATTCCCGCGATCGCCACAAAGATCTGGTACATGAGGTACCTTCCTGCGTTTGTGGTGTCTGTGTCTGTGATCTCATTAACATCAGGTGCGTATGTCACGGTGTTTCACCCCCCTTGCAGTGCCAGCCCCGCGCAGTCAGTAAAAAGACTACATAACTTCTATTTAAATATTGCCTTATTTCAAGAAAAACAAGCGCAATAGTAATTGGTACTGCTCTAAACCCCACAACACAGAAGCCGCAAGCGTTTTCAGGAACAGAAGGCTTGCAATGCAGGACGCAAAAAACATTTTAAGCAGGAAGTCAAGGAGCCCTGTGCTTGTAAGCATTAGGTGCCCCATAACTGCAGCAATGGCAAATACCATGACCAGGTTTATTATTACGCGCTTGATCCCGCACGTGAAGGAAAAGTCAGGATAGTGCATGATTATCCATTGGCAAACCTTTTTGATCATGGGAATGGCTGGATTAAACTCTTCCTCATAAAAGGCTTTTTTCCAGGTGTAGTCTTTGCCAGCCATGATTTCACCATGCATTTATTGAGGGGAAGGTCAGCCTGCCGCCGAGCGCCAAAACGCAAGGCTGTGTTTTTGGCAACAGTAGCATGCAGGCATTCGCTTCGCCCCTCACCTGACATAAGGCAGCCGTGGCAAACTCAGCACAGACCAGGTCTGGCTATGTAAAGCCAGGCTCTCAGTGTGTGAGTGCCAGGCGCTTTTGTCAGCATAAAAGGAAAGCTCCAAGCTTTCCGTACGCTGAAAACCCTTTTAAGGGTTTTCTTTGCCCCCACCGTTATTTTTTACGCTGTTCTTGAGGACTATGTCAAAATTGCTTGGTCTGTCCTCTACAAGGGCAAGGTAAAAAATCAGGTCGCGCCTGACCTTGTCCAGAATCTGTTTCATGTCTGTTATGTCAATCCTTGTTTTGCTCCTAAAGCGCACGTTTGGATCTGCCCTGTGCCTGAAGTAGCTTTGCTCCAGCTGCGACAAGGTCATGGCATATTTTGGCGAGGGTTTTGCATAGATTGTTGCAATTTTGTCCTTCAAAAGCTGCCAGGTTTCAGGCTTAAATGCGTCCGGATTCAGCCTGATCAAGACCTCAATAAGGTTGTATGTTTCGGTGTAAAAATCCTGGGCATCGCTCTTCATGTCCAAGATCTTTTTCCTGATCTGCTGCCTGAATGTGTCGTCCTGCATTTATCCGCCCCCTGGCTATTGCCCCCAGAGTTTTGCGCCTTCCTCATGCGCTATTTTTATGCCTTTGCAAAATTTTTCATAGCTCCAGCGTTCGGCTTTTTCTGTGCCGTGCCTGTAGCCAAAGCAGTACACACTGTAGGCTATGTGCACAAGGCTTGCCCGGACTTTTTTCAGGTTTGGCATTCCTGGCAGTTTCATGGCTTCACCCCCGCAATGGTCTGCTGCCCTTCACCAAATTCTTTAAACTGGTGCTCTATTTGGTGCCAGCGCTTCTTTCGCAGTGACGTCATACCAGAGCGCCCCACAGGAACAGCAGGCAGCCTGCTATTATTTCAAGCAGAAAATAGCGGCGCTGGCTTTCCCATGCCAGTGCCGCATATTGATCCCGCATGCCTTTTGGGAACGTGAGCCTGTTAATGTCCTTGATTTCAAGGTCTGGCATTTTTATTCACGCTCCTTTATGTTTACTGTTGAGGCTTTTGCCTGGAGCCATTTCTGCATTGATGTGTCGCCTTCTATGCCGCGCTGTGCGACAAGCCCGAGGTAGTCAATGAGGCTCATGTATGCGATCGGGAACAGCTGACCTTCCATGTCCTTTATTGTTGCTTTTGGCTCTTTGCTCCTGCACGAGGGCACAAAAATGTTTACGCCTGATATTTTCCAGGTGCCCACGTCATATATTTCAATGTCGCCAACCAGGTCAGGGCTTCGCTCGCTTGGGTAGCAGGCAAAGATTTTTGGGGGCTCAAGCATTGAAAAAAAGGGCAAGGCATACACGCCTTTTCTGTTGACAAAGGCAAAGAAGTCATAGCAGTCTTTTCCCTCTGCCCTTGCCTGCTCTATGCGCTCATGGAAGTCCGCGTCGCTTTCGCTCAGGCTTTCATCAATCCTGCCGTTTCCGTCCAGGTGTATGTACCTTTCAAAATTCACTGGCACCTGGGTGTGCCCGACAATTTTGCCGATTGCATAGCTCTGCATCTTGTTTTGCCCTGTGAGCACGATCCTTCCCAGGGTTTCAACCGGGTTGAGTGCTGCGCTTTCGCTTATTATCTTGTGGTGCTCTTTGATGATGTGCAGCTCTTTTTTCTTGAAAAACATTTCCCAGATTATGTACACGACTGCGACCACAAAGATTATGCCTACTATAAGGACACCGAGAATGACGCCGAGCCTTAGCAAAAGCTCTGGAAGCTCTGGGTTCAGCAGTGCGCCTTGCTCGTCAACCCCGACAAAGCTTGGCATGAAGAAGATAAAGTATATTGCCGCCGCCGCCAAAGCAATGAAAATCACGGCTCCTGCTATGAGCGCGTACTTTTGCCAGTTAACGCCTGACTTTTTTTCCGCCATTGTTTCGCGCCCCCTGTGTCAGCTTGTACTGCTTGCTCGCCCAAAGCAGGAATGCCCCTGTTAAGATCATGAACACGCCTATTGCTGGCGCGTTCTGCCTGACAGG
>Ga0180437_10007950_pt1 | contig 13640 bp, 11 predicted proteins | sample SS_ome_4_FD_132410 | JGI IMG/M metagenome (GOLD analysis project Ga0180437, IMG submission 132410) | Hypersaline lake sediment archaeal communities from the Salton Sea, California, USA - SS_3_D_1 metaG | ecosystem: Environmental > Aquatic > Non-marine Saline and Alkaline > Hypersaline >...
GATACCAGGGCATCCGGGTTGACCGATCTGACCCAATCCACATGCTTCTTGTGATCTTCTACCGAATAGACGCTGTGAAAGGGGAAGGGAGAGAACAGGCTCGTACCCGCCACAGACTCGCGCATGGCGGCCACGGTTGAGGTCACCTTGGCGCCCAACAGATGGCCTCCCAGGCCCGGCTTGGCCCCCTGGGCGTACTTGAACTCTACGATCCGAGCCCGTTGGATGGTCTCCTCCCGCACGCCAAAGAGCCCCGTGGCGATCTGGGTGATGATGTGATCGGCGTAGGGGGTCAATTCGTCGGGGTAGCCCCCCTCACCGGTGGAGGTGAAAGTACCCAGGAGCTGAGCGGCCATGGCTCGAGCCAGCATGACGGGCAGGCCAATGGAGCCAAAGGACATCCCGGCCCCATAAACGGGCAAAGGGATGCGGATGCGAGGGCCCTCAGGACGGCGGTTCAGCTCCAGGCTGAGGTCAATGGGCGAATGGCGAATAGCGGATGGCGGATGGGGTGGCTCTTCCCTGGCTTCCTGCTCCATCTCGAAGGGGAAGCACAGGCGGTCAAAGCCGCCGCCGGAGCGCCCCACCCGGTATTCCAATCCCGAGGTGGGTGGGCACCCGGTCCTTGCCTGCTCCGAAGTGGCCAGGACAAGTTCCTGGGGCCAGCGGAGAGCGCCCTCCAAAGGCTCGTTTTCTTCCACTGCCAATGATGGTGCATCGGAGGTCGCTGTTGTCGGGAAGAGAGATCGAAAAGCCGCCTCCTCCTTCTCGTGGAAGATGGCCCGACCCGTTTCCCCCCGCAGCCGTCGCACCTCCCGCATGCCCATCGCCCCCAGAACCTCCAGCAATTGATCGCGCCAGGCGGCCATGAGGTTCACGAGGCGCTGTTCCCCCCATTGGGGATCGGTGTCCTTATCCTGTACCGGGCAGGGCGAGCGCTCATCGGCCCAAACGGCACACCCCAGGGCGATGATGAGGGCGAAATCCACCCCTACACCATCCGCCCCGCAGACGATGGCCTTGGGGACATGCTCGGCAGTGGCAATGCCGCCGCTGACTAACAGGGTCACCTCGTCCCGCAGGCCCACCTCCACCAGGCGCTGGTGCACGGCCCGCAGAGCCTCCACGATATGACGGGGGTGGTCAGCCTCTTCTTCATAGCCGTAATCATCGGCGTAGAGGTGAACGACCTCAGCGCCAGCCCGCACCAACTTCTCTACCAGTTCCTCCACCCCTGAGGCCAGGGGGAGCCCCAGGGAGACAACGACTTCTGGCTTCAGGGCCTTTATTTCCTCCCAAAGGGGCGTTCCCCCTTCATTGAAGCCGAGTTCCACCAGGCGGATTCCTTCCAACATCTCTCGAGCACGGCCAGAAGGCAACGCAGACAGGCGGGGTGCGATGTGCGCGGCGAAGGGCAAGAGGTCCTCGCCCCAGTCCTCTGGCTCCACGAAAGCAAAAATGCCCAGGTGGGCCGCAGCTCTGACCACGGCCAGTCGCGCGCCCCGTCCCGGCGTGGGCAAGGGCAGGGGGTTGAAGAGAACGGGCAGAGGGACCTCCAAAAGAGGTGGCAGCCGGCAGGCCAGGTCACCCGTGGGGTCGAACTCCAGAGATGGCAATTTTCTGCCCAGGTCAATGGCTGTGGAAATGTATTCCCGCCCGTGGATCCCGTCGCGGGTAGGGCGCACGATTTCCGACATGTCCAGCCACAAGCTGTCAAAGCCCGACCCGGCGAAGGCCCCACCGTAGCCAGCGCCGGAGATGGGGATGCGCCCCGTCTCGGCCTGATACCAGGTCTGGCTGATGATTTGTGGCGTCCAGTAGGGATCAGCGCCCCGCCGGCCGGGTCTCAGGGCGCGGTGGCCGTACTTGACGTATTCATCGCCCTCCCCCAGGCGGAACTTGGCCGGATAGGTAAAGAGGGCAGGGGCGGGTTCAGTGGGGATGTGATAGCGACTGGTCACGGAAACCTCCAACGTATCAGGAATTAAAAAAAGAAGCCCTCAGACCGAAATCCAATGTGGATTCCCGTCCGAGGGCTTCTTGGCCCATCAATCCGGGTACGATCTCGTACCTTTACTTATTCGGGTTTTATATTATCATAGAATCCCGGAAAAGTCAATAACGCTTTCGTACTATGTCAGGTAGGAAGGCCCTGATTTGCTGCATGAATGGACCGCTTTCACCCCAACACCCATCGCTCGCCAAAGGTCCCCACGCTGATCCCCCTCGCTGCCAGCCAATCCCGCTCCGGCCCAGGCGCAAGCAGTGGGTTGGTATGGTTGAGGTGAATCAGCCGCAAGTCGCAGTCCACCCCGGCCAATTGCTCAGCGGTGTAGGTGGCTAAGGGATGTGGGATCTCGCTCGAGTCACGGCCTGCAAGTTCGTCGGCGCTGAAAAAGGTTGCGTCCAGCAAGGCTACGTCCATTCCTGCCACAAAATCTCGCAGGTTGTGATCCCATCTGTCCCACACGTCAATGTCTGGGCAGTAGAACAGCCGTCGAGCGGGACCATGCACGATCAAGGCCAGTGTATCGCTCAACTCATCGCGATGAGGGACCAGAACGGGGGTCAGATGCAGATCGGAGCTGAGTTGGGTGTCGGTCCCGGGAGTGAGCAGGCGGAGCTCGATGTTGCGCAAGGCGACGAGTTGTGACCAGGGAGCATTGTCGTGCAAAAAGTTGGCCAGACAGGGCGTGGCATACACCGGCAAACCTCGCGCATTCATCGCTTCGCGCCCCAAGTGGATCAGCCCCGCGTAATGCCCTGTATGAGCGTGGGTCAACACAATCCCGGCCAGTGCACAGTCTGGAGCCAAGTTGTGCAAGGCGTGCAACTGCTCTCGGAAATCGGGTGTAGCATCAATTAGCCAGCTTTGGCGGTTAGTATGATCCACCAGCCCCAAACAGGCTACAAATTGGCGAGAGTCTGGATCTGCCCACGCCCGGCTGCAATTGGCACAATAACACCCCACTTGGGGCACACCTGCGTCCTGGGCGATGCCCAACAGTACGGCCTCAACGCTCATTCCATCCCCTCAAAAGAGAACCCACACACGGCAAAATAAGTCCGGAGTTCGTGTTCTAGCAGCCCATCGTATTGTGTGGGTCTCTAACGTACCCCCATTTCACATGGCGAGTCTGAAAATCGTTCTGATGCTGAAACCGATGAGGGCCACTCCGATGAGGCCGCCCAGGGCCTTCTGAGGGAGTTTCTTGCAAAGAAAGGCAGCCACGGGGGCAGCAATGGCTCCCCCAATCAGGAGCGCGACGACAATATCCCAGCGAAACGCCTCTGGCCCCACAGTGATCAGAAAGGTCAACGTCTCGGCCAGGGTGACGAAAAACTCGACCAAATTGATAGAGCCGACGACCTGGCGGGGCTCCTCGTTCCCGCTCAGGATCAGGCTGGGGGTGGCAATCGGCCCCCACCCTCCACCACCAATCGCGTCTATGAAACCTGCCACCAACCCCAACAGCGTGAGCTTGACCCGCGAATGGCCGTTGTTCTCAGATGAGATGGATTTCTTCTGCACCAGGGCCCGGTAAAGGATCAAGAGCCCCATTAGCAGGAGAATGGCAGCTACAAAGGGCGTAATGGCTTTGCCAGGCACAGAAGCCAGGAAATAAGCTCCGGCTACCCCACCGATGGCCCCCGGTATGGCCAGGGACAAGACCAGATCGCGCTTGACGTTGCCAAGCTTGAAGTGGGAGACCCCAGAAAGCAGGGTGGTGAAAACCTGCGCCATGTGTACCGAGGCACTGGCAACGACCGGGTAGAGACCGATGGACACCAGCAGCGAGGCCGAAAACACCCCATATCCCATGCCCAAGGTCCCATCCACGAACTGGGCCAGATACCCTACGAGCACCATACCTAGGAAGAACAGCGGCTTGAACATGTGGTTTGCCACCTCCTTGCGATGTCTTTACACCATCTCTACAGACTTACATTATACGCTTAAACAATCGGGAGCTTTGCCGCAGTTAACCAGCAAGCTCCCTGTTTCTCAACATATATAGTCAAGTCTATAGACTTTGTAGACATTCACTCCAAAATTAAAAGGCATCCTTGCCGGGGAATGAATGTTTACTTAGTCTATCATGTATGTAGACATTATATCATAATGGAACCCCCCTGTCAATACCCTAATGGTTAGAATCCGGTTAGAATTTATCTTCAATTTCAGATGATGAACTGGAGAAGCGTCCTGATGTTGAGCCCTATGAGGGCCACTCCGATGAGGCTGACCAATACTTTCTGAGGGAGCTTTTTGCAGAGGAAAGCAGCCGTGGGGGCGGCAACGGCTCCACCAATCAAGAGCGCGACGACGATGTCCCAGCGGAACGCCTCTGGACCTATCATGATCAGAAAGGTCAACGTCTCGGCTAGGGTGACGAAAAACTCGACCAAGTTGATAGAGCCGACGACCTGGCGGGGTTCGTCGTTCCCACTCAGGATCAAGCTGGGAGTGGCAATCGGCCCCCACCCTCCACCACCAACCGCGTCCATAAAGCCCGCCACCAACCCCAGCAGCGTGAGCTTGACCCGCGAGTGGCCCTTGTTCACAGATGGGATGGGATTCTTCTGTAACAGGACCCGGTAAAGGATCAAGAGCCCCATGGCCAGGAGAATGGCAGCCACAAAGGGCTTGATGGTTTTGCCGGGCACAGAGGCCAGGAAGTAGGCTCCGGCCACCCCACCGATGACCCCCGGTATGGCCAGGGACAAGACCAGGTCGCGCTTGACGTTGCCCAACTTGAAGTGAGAGACGCCAGAAAGCAGGGTGGTGAAAATCTCGGCCGTGTGCACCGAGGCACTGGCAATGACCGGGTAGAGACCGATGGACACCAGCAGCGAGGCCGAAAACACCCCGTACCCCATGCCTAACGTCCCGTCTACAAACTGGGCCAGGTACCCTACGAGCACCATACCTAGGAAGAACAGCGGCTTGAACATGTTTTGTTACCTCCTTGTAACAGTTTTATATTATCTCTATAGACTTTGTAGAGATTTATCCCAAAATTAAAAACGGAAGGCTTGGGATCCCCTACCCTCCCTTGGCTTCTTGATCCTTCTGGCACACGTCGGCAAAATCGGTGTTGTCCAGGACAGCCGCCACAGCGTCTCTGGCTTCACGCCAAACCAGCTTTAACCCACAGGCCGCCTCTTTGGGGCAAAATTCGTGGGCCGTGACGCTCACACAGCCAATGGGAGCCAGGGGGCCATCCATGGCTCGGATCACCTCGCCGACAGTGATATCCTCGGGTGGCCTGGACAGATAGTAGCCACCCCTGGCCCCCCGTTTGCTCCTGACAATTCTGGCCCGCTGTAAGGTCAACAAGATCGTTTCGAGGTACTTTTGGGGAATGTCCTGCCTCTCCGCAATCTCGCGGATTTTCACCGGCCTCTGGCCATAGTTCAAAGACAGTTCTAATACGGCTCGTGCCGCGTACTCACCCTTGGTGGAAAGTTTCATCTCATCACGCAGTGTCTGCCTAGTCTACCATTTCTATAGACATTATATCACAATGGGACCTCCTTGTCAAGGTCCCATTGGTTAGAATCCAGTTAGAATTTTACCTCTAGGGATCGGCTAGCCGGGCCTCACACCCAGGATCGCTTCAGCTACCTCTCGCATGGTCCTCCGGCTGTTCCTGCTGCGGCGTTGGATGCTCAGGAAAGCTTCGTGTTCGGTCAGCCCATCGCGTTGCATGAGGATCTTTTTGGCCCGGTCAACCACTTCCCGAGCAGCCAACGCTTCTTTGAGATCTGCTGCTTCCCGCTCCAGGGCCTGCCACTCCTCGAAACGGGCCACGGCCAACTCGATGGCCAGACCCAGGTCGGCCTCCTTGACTGGTTTGACCAGATAGGCCAGTACGGCAAGTTTCGTGGCTCGTTCCACCAACTCCCGGTCACTGTAAGCGGTGAGCATCAAGATCGGGATACGATCCCTGGCCGTGATGACCTCAGCCACTTCCAGGCCATCCATATCGGGCATCTTGATGTCCAGGACAGCCAGGTCGGGCTTTTCTTTAGCAGCCAATCGGACGGCGCTGGGGCCATCGGCGGCCATCCCCGCCACCCGATGTCCCATCTCCTCCAACATGGTTCTCAGCCCCAGCCGGATGATGGCTTCGTCGTCGGCGATCAGCACCCGCAGCGATTTCACAATCACACCTCCCACTGCCCTCTGGGGATTCGGATCAATGCCCTGGTGCCTCTCTCGTTGGATAACACGAACTCGCCCTTCAAGTCTCCCTCCACCAAGGTCTCCACAATTTGCAATCCCAGGCTGCGAGCGGGGGCAGCGCCAAAATCGGCCGGGAAACCTACCCCATCGTCCGTTACCTCGACGGACAGATGCTTCTGATCCTGGTTCAACTTGACGACGATAGTTCCCTGGTCCCTGCCGATGAAAGCGTGTTCCACCGCATTTTGGATCAACTCGTTGACGGCCAGGGCCAGCGAGGTGGCCGGCTGAGAGGGCAGAGAGACCTCCTCACCCTCGACCGTGATCTGGATGTCCTTATCGGGCTGAAGCATATTCTGGGTGATGGCGGCTGCGATTCTCTCCATCACGTCCCTGATATCTACCAACCGAAATCCCTTCTGGGACAAGACCTCGTGGACGGCGGCAATACTCAGGATGCGGTTGATGCTCTCGTGCAAGATTTCTTGAGCGCTGACTTTCCTCCCCTCGCTCATCTGCAATCGCAGGAGCATGGCCACGGTTTGCAGGTTGTTCTTTACCCGATGGTGCATCTCCCGCACGATGGCGGCGTTCATCACCAGATTGGCGTTCTCTATAGCCAGGGCCGTCTGGTTAGCCAGGGTAGAGAAGAGGCCAATCTCCTCCTGGGTGAAATGATGCGGTTCGGCAGTGTAGCAGTTGAGCACGCCAATAATCTGCTCCCGCACCCTCAAGGGCACACAGAGGAGCGAACACAGACCTTCTTTTCTGGCTATGTCCGTATAGCGATAACGCGGTTCCTCCCTCACATCCAGAACAGTCAGGGGGACTCCTTCTTGGGCAACCCTTCCGGCGATCCCTTCTCCCAGTGGCAGCGGTGGTTTGTTGACATAATCCTGACTCAGGCTCTGAGTGGCCCGGATCACCAACTCCCCCCTGTCCTCGTCGAGGAGCATCAGGGAGCAGACCCTGGCGTTCATGATCTGAGCGGCCATTTCCACGATCAACCCCAACATCTCATCTAGATAGAGGGGAGAAGTGATGGTCCTGCTGACCTCAGCCAGGGTGGACAGCTCTGCGATTTGCCGCCGCATGTTGTCATAAAGCTCGGCTTTTTCCAGGGCACCGGCGGCCAGGTCGCCGATGAGGGAGAGCAACTCTACCTCGTCTTCACCATAGTCGTGGAAGACGGTGGTCTGGACGTTCATGGCTCCGATCACCCGTCCCTGGCTGATGAGAGGCACCGCTAGCAGGGATTTAAAGTCCAATTCTCGGGTCTCGGGCAGGTATTTGAAGCGGGGATCGCTGGCTGCGTCCCGCACACCCAGGGCGACTCCTTCCTGGGCTGCCCAGCCGGTCATCCCCTCACCCAATCGCAGCCTGGCCCGGCCAATGGCCTCACGAGCCAGGCCAGTGGTGGCTTTGAGGACCAGCGTCTCTCCCGACTTGTCCAACAAATAGATGGAACAGGAATCCATGCCCATCACCTGGGCCGTCTGGCGGGTGATCAACTCCAGAGTGCTCTCCAGGTCCCAGGCAGAGCTGAGAGCCTGCCCAATCTCCCGCAACACTCCCAGTTGGGCCGTCTTCTGTTCCAATCTCTGCTTCAGGTCTTCCGACATCCCAGAGTATCCTACTGCTCCCGGGTCTGGTGAGCCAGGATGATGGCCTCAGCCACTTCTTTCATCGGCTTGCGTCTGTTCATGCTCATCTTTTGGATTTTGCGAAAGGCTTCGGCCTCGGTCAGCCCCTGGGTGTCTATCAAGATGCCTTTGGCGCGGTCAACCAGCTTTCTCGTCTCCAGGGCCTGTTTCAGATCCCCTACTTCTTTCTCCAGGGCCCGGAATTCGGCGAAACGGGCCATGGCCACCTCGATGGCCGGCGTCAGATCCGATTCTCGCATGGGTTTGGTGATATAGCCCACCACGCCTGCTTCCTTGGCTCGCTCCACCAGATCACGCTGGCTATAGGCCGTCAGCAGGACGACGGGAGCGATCTTTTCCTCGGTGAGGATCCTGGCGGCCTCGATGCCGTCCATACCTGGCATCTTGATGTCCAAGACAGCGACGTCAGGCTTTAGCTCCCGGGCCAGGTTTACGGCGTCATGGCCATCACCTGCCTCCCCGACGACCAGATAGCCCAGATTGGTCAGCATTTCTCGCAGGTCCATCCGAATGATGGACTCGTCGTCAGCGATGATCACTCTGGCTCGTTCCAAATTTCACCTCCTACCACCTTGGGGAAGCTCACGACAGCCCGCACACCGTCGCCCCCCTTTAACTCAAACTGCCCCCTCAGATCATGCTCGACCAGGGTCTGCACAATTTGCAGGCCCAGGCTCTCAGCCTGTTCGCGGTCAAAGCCGGCCGGCAGCCCAACCCCGTCGTCCTGAATGGTGATGGTCACCCCGTCCCCCTCGTCAATCAACTGCACCGATACGGTGCCCCCCGGCTTTCGCTGGTAGCCATGTTCCACGGCATTTTGCAAAAGCTCGTTGATGACCATGGCACAGGCGGTGGCCTGCCGAGCGGGCAGATAGACGTTCGGGCCGCGCAAATCCAGGCGGATCTGTTTTTCCGGATCCAGCACCCCCTGCTGCATCTGGTTGATGATGCGCTGGCTGACCTCCCGAATGTTGATAACCCGCGACTCCTGGTGCGACAAGAACTCGTGGATCACGGCCACGCTCATGATACGATTGATGGCCTCCTGCAGAGCCTGGCGGGTTTCTTCCGAGCTGGTGCGGCGGGCGCTCATGCGCAGCAAACCGGCTATCGTCTGGAGGTTGTTCTTCACCCGGTGGTGAACTTCTTGAATCATGGCTGACTTGACCTCGAGCTCCCGCTCCCTGTAGCGGGCTTCTGTCTCGTCATGGATCGTCAGCATGACCTGATACGGTGGGTGCGAGTTCCGCGTGGGCCACGACAGAAATCTCTGCCAGTTGGCAGGCCGACCTTCCCAGGTCGCCAGGGGAATCGCTTTTTTGATCCAGATGCGGCTTCCCTGGTGAACCTCCTGCTCGATACAGCGCCCCTTCTCTACCGCAATCGAAGCCAGGTTGTCATCGGCTGTTTTCAAACTGGCGACATGCTTGCCTACCAGACTCTCTACATAACCGATCTTGCGATAGAGGTTGGTAGCAATGCCACTCATATATTGGATGCGTTTCTGCTCATCTATGACCATGATGCCGTCGTGTTCCCCAAATGGGGACAGGTGCTGCGCTCCCTCCAGCTCGCCCCGCAGAATCATCTGCTGTAACAGCCCAAGGGCTCGTTGAAACACCCTGCTGCGACGGCGATGCCGTTCGTGCTCCAGGAGGTTGGTTTCTATGCTCAAAGCGCCGATGACTTTTCCCCCGCCCTGGTGGATGGGATAAATTTTCTGCATGATGGGGGGGTCATTGGCAAACAGTCTGAAATCCCCCTGAGAGAAACGTCCGTGCTCCAGCGTCCTCCAGACGAGAGGCTGTTCAGCAGAGGTTACCAGATGCCCCAGTAGAGATCCAGCGTGAACGGGTGCAATGGAATGGGACCTGGCCTGGGCGATCACTGCCGCATGGACGCCTGAGAGTTGGGCGTACATCAGCGCGTCGGAGCGGCTGATGTCGGCCAGGATACCCAAGGCGCGCTCTATCTTTTGCAAAAAAGCGATGTCCCCTTCAGTCAGGCCATCGCACTGGTAGACGACATCGTCCATGGTTCACTCAGCCTTGAGAGAATGATCATGCGCAAGCAAGTGTATTCTATCATGGCTGGCACTCATTGTCAAACGGATGTTGACGCCTCCGAGTTGATGTGGTACAATGCTCATATGGTCTACGAACACTATGTCACTTTCCATAGCCGCGAAGTGAATCCCATCCAACTGGAAGGCATCCTGCATGTGCCCCCGGGTAAAGAGGAGAAGGGGCCGGGAGCCGTCATCTGCCATCCCCATTCGCTCTACGGCGGCAGCATGGAGGTGCCCCTGGTGGTCGCCATCGCCAAGGAATTGGCGCAGCGAGGCGTCGTGGCCCTGCGCTTTAACTTTCGGGGTGTAGGCCGCAGCCAGGGAACCTACGCCGACGGCGAAGGGGAAATGGCCGACGTGGCCGGTGCGCTGGACTTGTTGGAAAGCCAGGAGAGGGTGGAGGGGGAAAGGCTCTATCTGGTGGGCTACTCTTTCGGGGCAGGGGTGGGCCTGCGCCACGTCGAGAGCGACCCGCGCATCGCTGCCGTGGCCGTCGTCGCCCCGTATGTGGAGAACCCCAGCGAGAGCCTGTTGAGGAACTACACCCAGCCCAAGCTTTTCGTGGTGGGCGAGGGCGATACCGTCTGCCCAGCTGAATGGCTGCAGGCCTTTGTGGCCCCTCTGCCAGAACCCAAGGAGCTGCGCATCCTGCCGGGCACCGACCACTTTTTCTGGGGGCGGGAACGGGAGGTGGCTGGGATCGTGGGCGAGTTCTTCGCTACTCTGTAGGCACTAGACATCAGTCGAATTTTGGACGAATGAGGCAAGATTTTGGACACGGACGAACACAGAAAAACACGGATAGGTTAGTCCTATTTCATCCGTGTGCATCCGTGTTAATCCGTGTCCTATTTCTCTTGTCAGTTTGAGGCGAGACTTCGCTGGGAGGAGGGAGACATGATGGACTTCCGAAATGTCAGAAGCGTGGCTGTGTTGACGGGGGCGGGCATTTCCGCCGAGAGCGGCGTGCCCACCTTTCGCGGCGAGGACGGGCTGTGGCGTCACTATCGGGTCGAGGACCTGGCTACCCCCGGGGCCTTTCGCCGCAACCCCACGCTGGTCTGGGAATGGTACGATTGGCGCAGGGAGTTGATCGCCAACTGTCAGCTCAACCAGGCCCACCTGACCCTGGCCGAGATGGAGAAGGCATTGCCCCACTTTACCCTCATTACTCAGAACGTGGACGGGTTACATCGGCGGGCCGGCAGCCAAAAGGTGGTCGAGCTCCACGGCAACCTCTGGGATGTGCGTTGTGTGGCCGAAGGGACAGTTCGCGAGTACCTGGATGTCCCCCTGCCAGAGGTGCCGCTCCGCTGCCAGTGTGGGGCGCTCCTGCGTCCTAACGTGGTCTGGTTCGGCGAGTCCCTGCCGGCCGGGGCTATCGCTGCCGCCCAGGAGGCCGCCATGAGCTGCGATCTGATGCTGGTCATCGGCACCTCGGGTGTGGTGCACCCGGCGGCTTCGGTGCCTCTCTGGGCCAAGCAGGGGGGAGCCTATGTGATAGAGATCAACGTGCAGCGCACCCCCATTTCCACCTACGCCGACGAGGTGGTCCTGGGGCCGGCCGCGGTCGAGATGCCCAAACTGTGGGCCGAGTGGCGCAAGGCCCTCGAGTGACCAAGGTGCGACGCACTTCTTCACTTCGAAAGTGCGTTGCACCTCTGGGGGAAAACGAAGGGAGTCTGGTTGGCCTGCTGAAGGCAGCTATCAGACTCCCTCTTTGTTTGCGCACTATTTCGCCTCAACAAGGCAAAGATTATGGGGCAGTTGGGGAAGCGTTCATTGTACCCTGACCACCATCGTCGCCTCGCTCCAGAGCTTCTCCAGGCTGTAGTACTCTCGCAGGCTGGGGGCGAAAATGTGGACGATCACACTGCCATAGTCAACCAGCACCCATCCCGAAGGGGGAACCCCCTCAACGTTCAGAGGGATAATCCCTGCCTCTTTTTTCACTTTTTCCAGGACTTTGTCCACGATAGCCCTGACCTGCCGTTCGCTGGTCCCGCTGCAGATGACAAAATAGTCAGCCAGCAGGGAAACCCGGCGGATGTCCAACAAAACGATGTCGGAGCCTTTCTCGTCGGCGATGAGTTCAACTATTCCCCTGGCCAGCTCAGAAGGATCTGGCTTTTCGGTTGTTATGCTCAGAAATCTTACCCCCTTTTTGCACTCGTTCCTACACGAACCATGTCCGGGACACCAAACTGGCGAATTTGGTTGCCGCCCTTTCGCTTGGCAGAGTACATGGCCTGGTCAGCGGCATCAATCAGGCTGGAGGCGTCGTCAGCATCCACAGGAAAAGTGGCTACTCCCAGGCTGGCGGTGACCCCTGGGAGGTGGTGTTTGCTGAGTTCGACCGCCGTCATCTCCTCTATGAAGCGGCAAATCTGTTCGGCCGCTTCAGCCGCTTCTTCCTTGTCAGCCTTGGGCAGAATGACCACAAACTCATCACCACCGTATCGGGCAGCCATCCCTTCCCACTGGAGGGCGCTCTTTTCCAAAGCATGGGCCACGCTTTTGAGCACCAAGTCTCCCCGCTGGTGGCCATAGGTATCGTTGTACTTCTTGAACTTGTCTACCTCCACCATAAGCAGGGAAACAGTCTGTGACAATTTCCTGGCCGTACTCAGCTTCTGACGCAGGGCCTCCTGAAAGTAGCGGTGGTTGAAGAGGTCCGTCAGCCCGTCGAGATTGGCCATCCGCTGCACCCTGTCATGCAGCCGACTGTTTTCAATAGCCAGGACAGCCGAACTGGCCAGACCGGCCAGTATGTCCAGGTCGCTTTCCCCAATGGGTTCATCATGGTCATAGTCCACAACCAATACCCCAATGGGCTCCTCAGTTCTCTGCAAGGGAACGATAATCCACTGGTGTTGGTCCTGTCCCTCCAGAGGTAAACCCTCTCCTTGTTCCTGGGGTTCTGGAGGAGCCGTCACGGTGAAGGGCTTTGTTCTTCTCAATGCAGCGGCGAACATCTCTTCAGTAAGCTGGAAGGGAGGTAATAAGGCCTCCAGAGGGCTACTGGGGGTGCGAGAGCTCCGAACGCTGAAGAAACTTTCTTCCAATTCCTGGCTTTTCGGCTTGGCCAGGAAAAGAGCGGCGCGGTTAAAGCCCAACACTCTGGTGGATACATCCACGATGTTACATAACACATCGCCCGATTTGAGGCTGTGGACAGCGCTACTGACCTCTTGAAGAATGGATAACTCATTGACTTTTCGCTCCAGGCGCTTCTCCTCAAGTTCCTTGCTCGACTGCCATCGCCTGACCTGATGAGTAAAATAGCCAAGTAGAGTCGCAGCCAGCAACACCAACGCACATGGGGCGAGAAACTGAGAGGTGGGGCTAAAAGACCGGCCACTGATCAGGAGAACCGCACCATATAGGAGGCAAGTCACCAGACCCATCAGGACCGTCTCTAGAAATCCGAAGCGCATGGCTACAGTAAGAATGGAAAACAGATAGATGGGAGCATATTCGTTGATCAGGCTCCCATAAGCAGAGATATATATCGTGAGAAGGAGGGCATCGGCAATGGCGGTGACGTAACTCAAGGAGACCTTGTAACTCTGGCGGAGGAGGACATAGCCCAACAGAGCGTTGTACAGGGCCCCGGCCAAGATCACAGCCCAGGCGAGGACGGGATTGACCTGCAACTCGTCGGCTATGGCAATGAGAAAGATGCCGCCGATGATAGCGATCCAGCGCAGCAGGAAGA
>Ga0180437_10007951_pt1 | contig 13637 bp, 9 predicted proteins | sample SS_ome_4_FD_132410 | JGI IMG/M metagenome (GOLD analysis project Ga0180437, IMG submission 132410) | Hypersaline lake sediment archaeal communities from the Salton Sea, California, USA - SS_3_D_1 metaG | ecosystem: Environmental > Aquatic > Non-marine Saline and Alkaline > Hypersaline > Sediment...
CCGATCCGACATGCGGGCCGGATGTGACACAGGACTTGCTCCGCATCGTGGCGGAGGTCCACGAGGCCTTTAGGGTACCGCTGGGATGGGCTCCCGCCGCCCAGTGCGTTAAGCTGGTGATGCCGCCCTGGGCGTGGAACGTCTGGGACATACCGAGACTCATTAGCCAGGAGGATGACCAAGTCGGAATCGAAAGCAGCACGCGGTGTCCGATTGGGCCCCCTTGTCGGCGGACCGTCACCGTAGACGGCAGTTGCTTCTACCAGCAAGGGGTCGAATGGCTCCTGTACGGTCTTCTCATGGACCTGTGCGAGTATAGCTGGGAAACGACGCACACGTTGCTATGGCTGTACCGCGGCTGGCGCCGGGGGCGCCGCGCGAAGGCCATTTTCCAGTCAGCTGTAAAATGGGCAAAGGCTGGTTGGCTCGGTTGGCCCAACGTTACGAATACGCCCGTTCCAGACGTCAGCATGTGTCTTCCCTGCGATGAAGAGAACTGGCCTAGGCTTATCTGGCTATTTGACGAAGTGCCTGGACACGAGGTCGATTACGTTCCCGGTGGTATTGGCCTCTGAAACGAGTCCAGGTTAGATGTTAGGATAAGGGACCTGGAGAGCGAAGGATGAGCAAAGCATATCCGTGACCCGGCTCACAAGGGGAGCGCAGTGCATGTCGCAACACGATAGGAAGGTTGCCCGCGAGGCTGTACTCTCGTTTGCCCTGATGCTCACCAGTTCCGTGAGTTGGCTAGGGGGGGGAGCGGCAGCGTTCTGGGTCCATCTGGCCCTTGCACAAGGAGTAGTCGCCACTGTGCTTGGCATCGCCGCCCTAGTGCGCATTCGTTGCAGGCCAACCGATCTATGGGGTTTCGGGTTCGCTGTGGGAGGGATCTTGGGATCTATCCAGAGCATCACGTTGGGTGTCCCGGCACTGCCGGCACTCGTCCTGGTATTGCTCATAACTTGGTATGTGAGCGCTGCTGAGTCACAAGGCCTGTTCTCGCACCCCCCAGCGCCGGGCTTTCGTGCCCTGCTGCTGGCATCCACACTAGCAGGCGTCAACTATGCATCGGTTGCGGCTAGCACGGCAATGCTGGTGGCGGCTATGGGGTCCAGATCACCCTGGATCCACTTCATTCCGGACTGGGTCGTTCTGACTCCGTTGGGGGCTCTATGCGTTTCACTGGGCTTGAGTGCGGTCGCGCGTCTGTGGCCCCGGCAAAGGAGGCACTCGGAGACGACGGTTCTCGTGAACCTGGGAGTGGCCACCTCAATCCTCGGAATCCTCGTTATGGTTGTGTTCCTGTATCCAGTCCTTCTCAGGGAACTGGAGGCCGGGCGTAGGGGTATCTGCCTTTCGAACGAGAAGGACCTCTTGAGAACAGTGCTTGAGACGGGTATGGATGGCCCGAGCGCGTGGTGTGACGATGTGGGCGCCGCTGGCAAAGCATCGGCATTGGTCTGTCCTTCGGCCCCACATTCTTCTTGCGCCTACGCGTTGAACCCGGGGGCGTTGGTGCGGGGCACGCCAGAGCCGGGGCAAGCACGATTTCTCGTGCTGATATTCGAGACCGATGCCGGCTGGAACGCCGTGGGAGGTCCCGAATTGCTTCCCGACGAGCCGCGGCACTTCCGCGGCGACAGCTATGGCTTCGCCGATGGGCACGTCGCGTGGATTCCCCGTAAGCAACTCGGCACGGACGAAGACGGCAATCGTATTTGGACCAAGGAGCCGGACGCCGAGGTGATCTGGGAGCCGGTGTTAAACGAGGGGGAAGAGCGTTCCCTACCGGATCCGTGACCCGTAGTGTACCAAAACTAATCCGAGCCTCGAAATGTCCAGGGATCTCCTGGTATTTCGGCGTCTTTGCCACGCATTGACTTCCCGCCGTCTCTGCGGCATCCTGTCCCTCCCAGGGGCCAGTAACACCGGTCTGGCTGGGCCCGGATCGCTCCTTCCGATGCCATCCCGAGCGGTCTCAGGGACGCCCGACAACGACCGCCGGTCACTGGGACGTCTCCTGGTTGCCCCTCGACCGATTGTACTCTTGTAACGACTCTGCGACCTGGTTTCTGAGGTTACGTTCAGCCGCTTGGTTGATGACACAGGTCGCTCCGGCGCAGCCGGTGCAAAAGGCATTAGGATATTCAGCCAATCGGGCGATGTTCGCACGAATGTTGTCTCGTAGCGTGGTCCCCTGCACGTTCCCCAGCGGCGGCGGGTGCCGGATGGCGTGGGCCCCACACCAATGTTGGGAGCCGTCGGGCAGCACAAAGGCCTGGGTGGGAGCGACATAGCATCGCTCGGAAAGGGCTGCTTGCCAGTAGTTTCCCAAGGCGGCCTGCTCACAGTACTCGTCCAGGCTCATCCCATGGTCGGCGCGCAGGAAAGGACTTGCGGACACAAAGCTCGTGGGCAGCGATTTGCGCTCCTCTGCGGGCACGCCCAAGCCTGCTTGATAGTCTAGCCAGACCTGTTCCGCTTCCGTCCACGTCTCGGTGTAGAAGCGTTTCCACTCCTCGGCCGTCGGTCGCAGGAGAGCGTTTTCACTTCCACCAATGGGAATCAGATGAAAGGCGAAATCGGAGAAGACCGGGTCATCCGTGATTTTCCCCCTGAAGTCTGCTGAGCGGACCTGGCGTATTCCCAGCAGAAAACGCAGCAGGTCAGGGAACTGAAAGAGGTTCCTTGATGTGAGCACGCAGTTGATATGAACTTGTGGATGGTTTGTCCCTAGTATCTCACGGGCGATTTGTACATTGAAAATGCCTGTTAACACTGCCTCCATTCGTTCAGACCCCTGCATCAATTCCCCCTGCACCTGTGGGTCCGCGGTGTCGACCGAGATGTGCAATTTGGCCAGCCCTACCTTGACCAACTGCAGCGCGACGTGTGGCGTGATCAGAGCAGCATTTGTGTTGATGTTCACGGCAGAGCCGAGCTCGGTGGCGAAGGCCACCAGACCGTGATCGCCCCATACTTCGGCCCCCAACTGAAGTGGCTCGCCCCCAGTCAAGTAGACATAGGGCGGGGTTGGTTCGGCCGCCTCGCTCAACAAGGCTTTCCATTCATCCAGGGTCAAACGGCGTGGGAGCCAGGTCTGATTGCAGTACAGACAGCGAGGAAGGTAGAAGCAATCCAGCGTCAGCACCAGCCCCAAGAAAACGATGGGAAAGGGATCATCGCCAGCCAGAGCGTTCTCCCAGTTGCCCAGGGCCTCCACAAGGACCTTTTCGTCTCTCACACCTTCGCGTAGGAGGCTTTGCACCCGTTCGGCGTTGCGCTCTCTCAGGTACTCATTGGCTCTTGTCTGCTGAACCGGAGCCGTCGGTGGCACTCTTACGTCCGCCTTCCACTGCTGTAACGCCGCTTGTCTGGCCAGCAGCCCTGCCCATTGGGGCGTCTTGACCAGCCGTTGCAGCCTCTCTCTCTGGCCCGGTTGGTAGAGAATGAACGGCGGGATTCTTTCTTGTCCCATCATTCAGCAAGCTCCATGAGTGCCCCAGCAATGCCTTCCACACGGTGGAGGGCGACCTCCTGCTACGATCCTCTGATCTCCATGCGCAGGGGTGACACCAGCGGTCCTTGTCGAGCGACTGTGAGACCACGTGAAGGTGTCGAGGACCCGTGAGAACGCCGGTCCTTGTTAGGGCATCCTTACACCACAGGTTCTTGTCAGACGATCCTGAGACTAGCGTCCGCCTCACCACGCACCTCACCGTCGAGCCAGGCTTTGAGCACCCTGAACCACTCGCGACGGGTCCGCCCGCCGAACTTGCGATCCGCCCTCACGCGCCCACTCGTAGAGGGCACGACAAAGATCGCAACTCCGCCAACCGTGCGAGATTTCTGCAGCCCCCAATTCGCCGCTTCTGACCCGGCCCACGCCTCGTAGGCCCTCTTGCCATTGAAGCAGACCGCGCGGGGCATGTTCACTCGGATCAGCTCCTCGAGGCGGTCGCGATCATAGTTGGACTCTGACAGCGCGCGATCATCGCTCGATACGACATCTCTTGCGAGATCAGTCAGGCCAATGCCGTGCTCGAGGAGGCGCTCGTCCTCCTCCGGCCCAAGAAGTCGGCCCGTGATCCCGCCAGCTCGGACGTCGCGGTAGAATGAGTTGCATGGGTCACTGTAGTAGTGAGCCTCTCGTGCCGAGCGCTCTCCTACCGAGGTGCCAACAAAGACCACGTCCAGGCCCGGCTTTATGATGTCCGCCAGAACAGGCATCAGCAATGTCCTCCGCTGGTTTCGGCTGCGTGCACGCCTACTGCCATCGTACCCCGCCGGCGTACTCACCAGTCTTGTCAGCGGGCGGCCAGGAGAAGGCGGCCGCCTGTCCGCCTGTCTCGGAGGTCCGGACCCGGCAGAGCGCTGGGATCGCTCTCATGCGTAGATGTGGCCTTCTTCGAGGCGCCGAGGGAGCTTCGCCACCTCATGATGATCCACGCGCGATGCTCGCCACGCGGCCAGCCCCGCGAGAACAGCGTCGAGCGCATCTCCTTCTGGGTCCGCCGCGACCTCATCCGCAATCGGCTGCAGCGCGTGCTCCCAGCCGCATCTGCCTAGGGCCCTCGCGAGAAGGCAAAGACGGGCCCTTGGAGTCCCCTTATTGCCCTTATATCCCTTGTTGCTCAGTCCAAGGCCGTAGTGTTCCGAAACTCATCCGGGAACGTCTTCGGCAGGTGGAGAGCGGGACCTGCGCTCTCGCGTGGTTGGCTGGTGAGACTATGGAGGACGCGCGCGTCACCACGGTCCGCCATAACCAGCTCAGAAGGCCACGCCAGGCGGGCAGCTGCGGCGCCAGAGGCTGCGGGGAGTTCAGGACTCCGTCACGCGGCGAGGCGGCAGTAGTCGTTGATGAGGCCGCCGAGAACGGGGCGGGAGACGACATTTCCGTGACACGGATACTCGGGCAGGGCCTCCGGTGGCAGATGCCCCAGTGACTGGTGAGGACGACGTTGGTTGTAGTAGCGCACGTACTCCCGCAACACCCAGAGAAGGTGAGCTTCGCTGAGAATGATGATCCGATCCAAGCACTCGTGCCGGAGGCTCCGTATCCAGCGTTCCGCATAGCCGTTGAGGTCAGGTGAGCGTGCTGGCAGCCGAATCACCTCGGTGCCCACATCTTCCAGCAGGGAGTCGGCGGATCTGGGGTACTTGTCGTCCCGGTCATGGATGAGGTACTTGGGCAGCCCATCGTTGACCACGGACAGATTCCGGAACTGCTGGGCCACCCAGGCCTCCTCAGGGAAGGTGGAGACGTTCCAGTGGATGATCCGCCGGGTGCCGATCTCCAGGAAGAAGATCAGGTAGTAAGTCCTCAGGGTGGCCGTGGTAACCGTGCAGAAGTCACTGGCCCAGATGAAGCGCCGGTAGTGGGCGAGGAACTGTAGCCAGCTCAGGCCCATGCTGCGGCGGCGCTCGGGTGTGAGCCCGTGCTGGTTCAGGATGCGTACCACGCTGGTGCGGCCGAAGCGCACAAACCCGAGCTTGCGCATCTCCCCGGCGATCTTGCCATAGCCCATCCACCGGTTCTCTCGGGGGATCCTCAGCACCAACTGCTCCATCTCTGGAATGATCTCGGGAGGGCGGCCTGGCTTCTTCTGGGAAAGGAGCCTCCAGTGCCGACGCACGATCGCACGGTGCCATCTCACCAGCGTCTCGGGCTTCACGATCATCAAGGCCTCTGCCAGCTTCGTCTTGCCCACCAACAGCCCCGACAGCACCAGTGCCAGCCGCTCACCCTTCGCCAGCGAAGGCCGCTTCCCAAGCTGTCGCTGCAACACCAACACCTGCTGGTAGAGAGCCACCACCAGCCGGGCGCGGTCATCCCGAAAGAGCAGCGCGAACATGAGGTAGACAGGGGAAAACAGAACCGGAATCAGGTGCCAGAACATGCCGAGAGGATGGCGCAGACCGAGCGGGAAGTCAATCCCGCTCCAGCACGTCAAGAATCTAGGCGGCTCCTGGCTTTTCTGAGGCCACGGATTAGTTTTGGTACACTACGCCCAGACCTCGTTCTGCAGGGGGAGCGTCCCCCGGTGGGGAAATTCCACCGCACACACGATCACGCCGGGAGGTTTCGACGAGATGTCAGGGCCCGAAGAGGCCGCGAAGGAGATCTGCGTTTTGGGGCTGGGATATGTCGGTTTGCCGACTGCCGCCATGCTTGCGGTGAGCGGATTCTCCGTAACGGGCGTCGATCTGCGCGCCGATGTAGTGGAGGCCGTCAATGCGGGCGACATTCCGATTGAGGAGGTGGGACTGAAGACGGTGGTCCAGGCTGCCGTGAACTCGGGCAACTTGCAGGCACAGGCAAGCCCCGAGGAGGCGGATGCATTCATCATCGCAGTGCCCACTCCGATCAGGGAGGACCGTACGGCGGACCTCTCCGATGTGGAACAGGCGGCGCGCTCCATCGTTCCGCATCTACGGAAGGGGAATCTCGTCGTGCTCGAGTCCACGGTGCCGCCCGGCACAACCGACGGGCTTCTGACGGATATACTGGCGGAGTCGGGACTGGTGCCGAAGGAGGAACTCTTCATAGCGCATTGCCCGGAGCGGATACTGCCGGGGCGTATCCTGACCGAATTGGTGCAAAATGACCGGGTGATCGGGGGGATCGACGAAGAGAGCGCGCGCCGAGCCGCTGAGATCTACCGACCGATGGTCGAGGGCGAGGTGCTTGTCACGACGGCGGTCGTCGCCGAACTGGCAAAGCTCGTGGAGAACGCCTCGCGGGACGTGGGGATCGCCTTCGCGAACGAAGTCGCGCGGATCAGCCGGAAGCACGGCGCCGATGGCCGCGAAGTCATCGCTCTTGCGAACCGGCATCCGCGGGTGCACATCCTCGATCCCGGGGCCGGTGTGGGCGGGCACTGCATCCCGGTGGACCCCTGGTTCCTGGTGGAAGGTGCCCCCGACCTGGCTCGCCTGGTGAGAACGGCCCGGGAGACGAACGACGCGCAGCCGCTCTGGGTGGCCGAGCGCACGATGCGGGAGCTCGACGGTGTCGAGGACCCGAAGATATCGGTCTGGGGCGTTGCCTACAAAGGCAACGTGGATGATGCGCGAGAGACGCCGGCGCTTGCGGTACTGAAGGCTCTGGAGGCGAAGGGAGCGCGAGTGAGCGCAGTCGATTTCCATGTGAAGCGCTTCGCGTATCAGATCGACGACCTGGAGGCGTCCGTCACCGATGCCGACTGCGTCTTGCTGCTGACGGACCACCGGGAGTTCTGTTTCTTCGAGCCAGGTGCCATCGGAGAGCGAATGAGGACGCGGATCGTCTTTGACACGCGTAGCTGTCTGGCGCACGAGCGATGGGAGGCCGCTGGCTTCAAAGTCGTGACACTGTGAGGCGGGATCCCGACCGTATCGGACATTGCTCGACCGGTCGGAGATTGTCCCGGCCTGCGCTGTGGCTTCTTCTGCTCTTCGCACTCCTGGCGCTGGCGTCCACGAGTCAGCTCGTCCGTCATGCCGCCGACCCCACGCGCGTCGCCCTCGTCCAGATGTTCGGTCAGAACACATCCCTCGGCGCAAGTCTGCTCGACGCCTACGATCGCGCCGGACTGCCCGCCGCCCTGCACGCGTTCTGTCAGAGCCGCTCTCAACTCCCGCCGGTTGGGTACTGCCGCCGCAAGCCTGAGGTTCGCACCGTGTCGGAGACCGTCGCCCGGGCCGACCGCGTCGTGAGCGAGGGGTTCCGCCACGGGACCCACGATGCGTTCCCGCTTACAGCCCCTGTACACTGGGCGGCCGACCCGTTCCGGGATCGCTCCTGGCGGTTCTGGTTGAACAGCCTCGAACCACTGGACACCGTGATCTCGGCGCACGCCGCCACCGGAGACGAGGCATACCTGCACTTCGCCGTCGGGGTTGCCTGTGATTGGGCTGAGCACAACCCCTACCGAGTCTCAAGGAGTCCCTTCGCCTGGTACGACATGGCCGTCGGCCTGCGAGCGCTCAAGCTCGCCTACGTCATCGACGCTGCTGCGCAGGAGCCCGATCCGGATGTCTCAGATCTCTGGACGCTGCTCTACGGCGCGTGGACCCACGCCATCGAACTCGCGAGAGAGGACACATTCAACCGCCAGACCAACCACGGGCTCTTCCAGGCCGCGGGACTGGCCGCACTTGCCCGCGCGCTGCCCGAGCTGCGGGACTCGCAGAAGTGGCGCGGCATTGCTGAGACGAGGCTGCGAGACGCCCTTCAGCGGCAGTTCTCACCCGACGGTGTGCACCTGGAGCACTCTCCGGGCTATCACCTGCTCATGACCCAGTTCCTCATATCGGTGCTGGATTGCCAGATCGTGGACGACCCGGGATTGATGGCTCTGCGCAGGAAGGCCGAAGATGCGCTGGTCTGGATGATCGCGCCCGACGGCCGACTTCCCCGCATTGGCGATACCGATGACGTGCTCGTCCGGCGGCAAGCCCTGGGCCGGCCCGAGCAGCTCCAGAGCCCTGAATTGGCCTGGGTGTTGACCGAGGGGCAGCGAGGGTCGCCGCGCCAGGAAACCTGGCGCGTTTTCCCCGACGCCGGCTATGCGGTCTTCCGCGATTGGCGCGGCGCTGAGCGGGCGGGCGGGCACGAGGGATCGTACCTCATGCTCGCGGCCGGCTTCCACAGCGCGACCCACAAGCATGCGGACGACCTCACCTTTGTGTGGCACGAATGGGGGAGCCCCTTCATCGTGGACGCCGGCCGCTACGGCTACTACTACGATGAACCGGGACGCCGATACTGCGAAAGCACCTGCGCGCACAACACGGTCGAAATAGATGGCCGCAGCACCTCCATGCGTCCCTCCGACGCCTTTGGGTCTGCCGTCACGAGCTGGGGCGAGGCGGACGGGCTATGGTTCGTGCGCGCCGCCGTGGACCGAGACAGCCTCGGTCTGCGACATGAACGCACCCTTGTCTACAGCCCGCACCGATGGCTGGTTGTGATCGACGATCTCGAAGCGCGTCGGTACCACAACTACGAGCAGTGGTTCCACTTCTCCCCCGACCTGTCAGCGTCGCTGGCCTCAGAAGGCGCAACCGTCGAGCGCGACGATGGCGCCGCTCTGCGGATAGTGCCGCTCCCGGCTCAGCAAGAGCCTGCATTGCGACTTGTCAGAGGGCAGACCAGTCCGCGCCTGCAAGGGTGGACCTCGGGCCGCCACCGCGAACTCGAACCCAACTGGGCGCTCGGCATTGCGCTGGAGGGGAGATCGGTCCTCCTCGCAACACTGCTGCGCCTGGGTCCCACCCAGCCCGTGCCAACGAGGGCCAGCGTCTCGCGAGCCGCAGACGGCTGCCGGTACGACCTCGCCTGGCAAGTCGATGGCAAGTCGGAGGGGTTCTCGCTTTGGTGCCCCGCGGGAGCACAACCCGAGTGCCGGCTGGTCTCCGCGACTGAACCTCTCGGGTGAAGCGCGGCGGGGCACGGCCGCGCTGTCATGTGCTGCGTGAGTCGGCCGCTAACAGGCCCTCGTACAGGGCGACGAGCACGTGCTCCTCCCGTTCCCACGAGTAGCGGCCACGTGCGGCCTTCGCCGACTGCGACATTCTCTCCCGAAGCTGGCCATTGGCCAGCAGTTGGTTGATGGCGCCGGCTATGGTCTTGGGTTCAGAAGCATCGACCACCATACCGGCCCCGGTGTCCTCTATGACGCGCCTCATTTCCGGCAGATCGCTTGCGATCACTGGGACGCCAGCCATGATGTACTCGAGGAGTTTATTCGACAGCGAGGAGTAGTGGTTGAAGCAGGTGTTCTGGAGCAGTTGCATGCCTACGTAGGCACAGGCGGTCCACTGCGGCAGTTCCCCGACGTGCACCGCGTCGTGGAAGAAGACCTTCCCCTCCAGCCCCGCATCCGCCGCCCTGGCGAGCAGCATCGGCTTCAGCCGGCCGCTGCCGAGCAGTACCATCACCCCGCCCTCGATGCTTGGCGCCGCCGCGAGGAGCTGCTCGAGCCCCCGCTCAGGCTGTACGCCGCCCTGGTACAGGACGACCTTCGCTTCCGGCGGCAGCCCGAGGCGCTCGTGCATCAGCGTGGACGCCTCTGGCTCTGCGTACGCGGGCAGGTTCCGAAGCACAAGCGGCGGCGCAATACCATATCGCTTCTCCGTGAAGTCCGCCCGAGTTTGGGTGGTACAGATGACACGGCTGGCGCGGCCGATGAGGAGCCCCTCGAGGAACGCGGCCCACCAGCGGAACTTCATTCTCGCCCGGTCGGTAGCGACCTCATGCGTGTCGTACACGAGGGGCCTGCGACGCATGTGGCTCGCGGTGCACGCCATGAGCAGCGTGTTGAGGTCGTGGGCGTGGTAGACATCTGCTCGCGTCCGGAGGCCCGCACGCACGAAGCGGACGAACACGAGGACCCGCCGGAGCGGATAGACCGAGAGCCGCACCACAGTCTCGACCGCCGACAGCAGCCGCGCCCGCAGCGCCCTGGGCCGTCCGCGAGGCTTCTGCGTGCCGCTCGCCGCACGCGACGCTCCCGGCGCCAGCGCCTGGCCGCGCAAGCGCGCCACGATCTCCCGCCGGCTGATCCCAAGGATGGAACGGCTGAGGCGGACGATCCGAACGCCGTCAACAGTCTCCTCGCGCACCGTCCGGCCGGGATCATGGACCGCGACCACGGTGACCTCGTACCCGGCCGCGGTCAAGGTCCACGCCTCTCTGCGCACGCGCGCATCGTGCAGCATGTTGTTGTAGACGAACATGCAGACCGAGGGACGCTTGGGCTCCTCGGTTACTGCCTGTGACTCGTTTTCCACTTGCTAGCGCTCGGGAAAGAAGCCTGTTCTATTCGTCAATGATACCAAGGCTTCGGATAGCTGCACTGTCCCCGCCACGATCTAGGACGAAACCATCTGTACCGGTGCTTCCCGTCCAGGTGATGCGGAGCGACTCCGGCTCCACATGCAACCGGGCGATTTGCTTTCGGTTCTGCAGCGACGAGTCGTCAACAGAGAGCAGGGCTGCGAAGACTACTTTTCTACCGCGCATCGCGTAGCCCAAGGCGTAGTTCGGCTCCAGTTCTCGGTGACGAAGGGACGTCCATCCTTGCATACGAGGTTCACGCTGTCCGCGTACTGCCTCAGTGCGCAAGGAAGGGTTCCTGCTCAACTGCTGTATCGAAAGGACAGTGGAGTCACCAAGCTGCACTGTGGCCACATCATCGTGAAGTGACAGGTCGAGGTCCGGGTGGAAATGGAACCACTGCGTGTAGTCGTGGGGCCTCCTGCTTCGGAACTCGTCGACTACCATGAGCCAGCTACGTGGCTTCCAGACGATCGTGCGCCGCTGGAAAATGTCGCCTTGACGCTCTATCTCGGCAGAGACGAAGTAGAGTGAGTCTCCCTCCCCCCAATCGCTCAGCGCGGATCCGAAAGCTTGCGGCCGGTGTCGCGAATAGTCCCTGCCATCAATCTCAACGGTGTTGTGGGCACGAGTGCTCTCGCAGTAGATGCGGTTAGGGTCATCGTAGTAGTAGCCATAGCGGCCGGCGTCGACCAGGACTGGCGTTCCGCGGTGCCACCACTCAAAGGTGAGGTCATCAGCGTGCTTGTGTGTCCTGCTGTGGAATGCAGCAGAGAAGAAGAGATATGAGGTTTCCTGCCAATCATCAGGCGTTCCCCACCGATCTCGGAAAACGGCATAGCCTGCCTCAGGAAAGATGCGATGGGTGAGTGCAGGCATTGTACCGGCTCTGCCTCTCGACACGACATAGAGAAGCCCGGGAGGTATGTGCCTTTCTGGCAGGCCGACTTTCTCTTTCGTGACCGCGGAGAGGCCTGTATCCCCGATTCTTGGGAGGGTACCGTCGGGTGCGATCATCCAGGTCAGGCAATCCGCGGCCTTGGCACGTAGAGAGGTCAACATCGGATCGGAGATGAGCCCTGAGGTGAGAACCGAACCGAGAAGACTCAGCATTGAGAGATGATATCCCGGCGAGTGCTCAAGGTGAACACCCTCGGGCGTGAAGGACTGCCCGAACATCACGCGCAGCCGCCGCTCGCCCAAGTCGCGCCAGGTTCCTGCGCCCTCCAATTCTGGCAAGGACTTCCCAAGGGCCAGCAAACCTGCCGCCTGGAATATGCCGTGGTTTGTGTGCCGCTGGAAATACTCCTCCTGCGAGAGGTGCCAACCATGAATCCAGCAGGCAACAAGCAGTTGTGCCAGGATCTCGGGTTCTGTGTCTGGATCGCGGGCTGCTGCATCGGCGATGTAGGCCAGCTTCAAAGCCCGTAGCCCAACGGCCATGTCATACCAGGCAAATGGGTTCTCGGTCTGCCTTAGATCATGCTGGGAGGCCCAATCGCAAGCGATCTGCTCAGCGAAATGCAGGTATCTGGGATCTTTCGCTCGGGTATGAGCCATCAACACGATGCCGAGGGGCTCGAGGCTGTTGAGCCAGAATCTCCACGAGCGATCCGAGTACGGATCCGCGGTCCAGTCGATTGGCACATCCAGCGGAAAAGCAGCGTAACCGCTATGAACGAAGCCATTGGATATGACGGCATCAGCCCTCTTCGCAACGTGCTGAGGAGGCGAAGTGGAGAGCCTCGTTGAGTAGTATGGCTTTGCCGGAGTCTTTGCATGTATGTCCTGGAACTGAGTCATAGAGGCTCTGAGGCCGCCACGGTCATGTGCGGCTGCAATCTGTCCTCGAATCGCCCCATGTTCTGCGAAAATACTGAGGAGATCAGAACTCGACCGCCAGTCGAGGTTCGGCTGTCGAGCGCAGCCGGTGACAGACAGGACAGTCAGGACTACCAGGATCAGCGCTAGCGATGATCCCGAGCCGAGGAGACGGCCGCGACCGAACTCGCAGGAAGCCTTTCTCGCGGGTGCACGAGCAGCTCGCTCCGATAGGTTTGACTTCGGCCGCGGCATCTGCATTACATCACCGATACTACGCCGTGCGCCCTAGGTCCTCTGATCTCAGCCGCGCAGACCTTCCCCCCGCTGCACGTGTGCTGAACTCCCGTCGGTGCGCACCAGTCACTGCTGGACGGTTACTGCCGGCCCGGAAACCTCTTCCATCCTAAATGGACAGGCGTCTGTTCACGCAATCGGGGATGGGAATGACGTCGGGCCAGGCGGCCCATGCCATGCGCAGCACCGCGGAAACGAGGAAGATGTAGAGTGCGAGCCGGAGCCCGTCTCGCGTCTCCATTCAGGGGGTCACCCTTCTGAGCTGCGAGTGGCCTGGCAGACAGCCTATGGCCGCTCTTGCTCTCGGCTAGGGCATTCTGCGGAGTGGTGCAGGTATCCTGTGGCTGCGCGAGCTGCATAATGTGCCGGGCGGCTGCCCGGCCGGCGCGACCAGTCTTGAAGCCCAAACAGAGGACGGGGCCGGTTGTCCGGCCCCGTCGTGGGCTGTCGTCCGAAGGTCGGGCGGGCATGGGGCCCGCACCGACCGCTGGAGTCGCTGCTGCTACTCCTCGAGGAGTCCGAAGGCGCGAGCGATGTAGACTGCCATCTGGTCTCTGGTCACCTCAAGGGTCGGCCGGTAGTAGCCGTCCGGGTAGCCGGAGACGATGTCGTTTTCGGCGAGATACTCGACGTGTGCGAAGCACCAGGTGATGTGGGTCACGTCGAGGAAGGTGGGGGTCTCAGGTGGCTGGTAGTC
>Ga0180437_10007953_pt1 | contig 13635 bp, 9 predicted proteins | sample SS_ome_4_FD_132410 | JGI IMG/M metagenome (GOLD analysis project Ga0180437, IMG submission 132410) | Hypersaline lake sediment archaeal communities from the Salton Sea, California, USA - SS_3_D_1 metaG | ecosystem: Environmental > Aquatic > Non-marine Saline and Alkaline > Hypersaline > Sediment...
AGCGGACATCTATGGCTCAGACGGGATGCTCATCTTCGCCAAGCGGTGAGAGCTCCTTTCGCGCACACGCCGTGAACAGATCCCCCAGGTTCACGCGCACCGCCAAGCCTCGCCATCCTAACTTGGTCACCAGCCACTCGGCAGGCCGACCTACCTGCGGCATCAACGAACCCACCCGGTTCATCAGGTAACCCAGTCTCAGATAGCGCCCCTGGGGTCGGTCGCTGAGCACCCGGAAACCGCACTTTTCTAGCATGACCCGTAGCGTGCGGCGCGAGAAATAATACAAGTGCATCTCCATCAGCCACGGCCAGCGCGCCCCCAGCAAGCGCGCAAACAGGCTGTCAATGTCAATCGTGTGCAACACCACCAATCCACCTGGTTTGAGCAGCCGGTGAACATGCTGAAGCGCCCCGATCGGGTCAGCTAGGTGCTCAATCACGTCCCACATCGTCACCACGTCAAAGTACGCCTCCGGCAGGTCTGCTGTCTCTAGCGTCCCCTGCAATACGTGGAGACTTCGTCTGTTTGCCTCGCCCACCGCCCACCGAGATGGTTCCACCCCCCATACATCCCAACCATGGCTGGCCGCGATCTCGACAAACACCCCCGTATAGCAGCCTACATCAAGCAGAGAACGACCATTCGGCGGACCAGTGAGCCGTTCCAGCGGCTTGACATGATGCTCAAAAGTCAGAATTCGCCCTTCTCGCTCCTCCAGATAGAGTGGATCCTCGACTGCCTGATAGGTCTCGATGATGTGCTCGCCATTCTGACGTGGATCGGTATAGACCAACCCACACTGTCGGCATTGGACGATGCGATGGTGCCGACCGTATCCACCGTGGGTACACCGATACGCTCTCCAGTCGCCCCCCTCCCCTGTTCTGATCGTGGAAGGATAGCGGACAGCAACATCGTCAGCTCCGCACAGGTTGCAGCGCACGTGCTCCATCAGACTGACTTCCCGGACAGACGGATCCAAGACAATCGCAACACGGTCCCCATCGCCTTGATGATCTCACCCCGTGAAATCTTTGAAGTGCCTAAGCGGCGGTTCTCGAACACGATAGGCACTTCACCAACTCTCCAATTTCGTCGCTGCACTCGATAAAGCATCTCAATGAGAAAGGAATAGCCACTCGCCTTGATCTCTTCCAAACCCATCCTCGCCAGGACCTCGGAACGGTAGCAGCGAAAGCCAGCCGTGGTGTCATGAGCTCGCAGGCCAAGCATCGTACGAGTGAAAGCGTTCGCTCCCCAACTGAGCAGCTTGCGGGGTAGAGTGCAGCCGACAGCCCCCCCCTGCCGCACATACCGTGAGCCAATCACCAGGTCATAGCCCTGGCTAACCTTGTCAACCATATCCGGGATGTAGCGCGGGTTGTGAGAAAAGTCGGCATCCATCGTGCAGATGAGATCAGCTCCTTCTTCCAGCGCCCGTTTGAACCCGGCGATGTAGGCTGTGCCCAGTCCCAGTTTTCCGACACGATGGATGGCTTGCACCCGACCATTACTCTCCGCGGCCAGTCGATCGGCTATCGCGCCAGTGCCATCGGGCGAATTGTCATCCACAACGATCACGCGCACACCCGTCGGCAGCGCGAGAAGTTGCGTCACCAAAGACTCGATATTCTCTCGCTCATTGTAGGTCGGTACAATAACTGTTACAGTCACCGCCGCAGGTACCTCCGATACTCTGTTGATCTGACACATCAGAACCTGCTGTACAACACACGATCACACCGGCAGCGCACTCTCGTTGACCAGCAGCGCGAGTGTCGCCAGCCAGAACAGGCTAAAGGCCAGCACACGTCTAGAGCGACGCCACGCCCCATAGAGCAGAGTCGCGGCAACCAACCCCGTTCCCAGCCGTGCCATCGCCAGCGGCTCCCGCCACGTGGAAAACGGCAGGAAAGACAACACCGCAGCCTGGACCAGCAGCACAGTTATCCAGGGATGTCTTCGCCCACCCAACAAATCGCGCGATGAGACGACCAGCGCCCAGACGGTCGGCAGCACAAAGAGCGGCCCATCAATGGCCAAAAAGAGCCAGAAAACGGGCCAACTCACCTTCGCCACGCGCAACAACCCCATAAAGGGGATCCACTCAAAGGGAGTCGCCATCGCCCCACCAGCCCCCACACCAGGACTGCCCAACCAGACCCACAACACACATTGCCAGGCGGCAAATGGCAGCCCCACCATCAATCCCATGTGTACCGCTTCTCGCCAGCGGCGCTCCAGCACCAAATGCAGAAGCAACCCAGCCGTAGCAGCCAGTGTCGTCTCCTTTGCCAGGGCCGCCAGTGCCAGCAGACCCGCAGCGGTCCGACCCCGTCTCTCCCCCCAGACCCATAGCGCAGCCTGCACCAGCCCATATGCCAACGGTTCCGTCAGATCGAGACGCAGCCCGGCTACCAGCCCGCCGTATAGACCATAGGCCAGCGCATACCAGCGGCTCACGCCCCGTGCCGCCAGCAGCCGCTCAGTGAAGTATGTCCCCCCAACCAATGCCACTACGTTGAGCGCGATCAGTATCCACTCCACCCCCGCGGGTCGCCCGAGTGCCAGCATCCAAGCCAGTAGAGGATAGAGAATACGTTGATAGCGATAGGCGGGCACATCGCAGTACCGCCAGCCATCGAGGGGATCGCGCGCAATATAATACGCAAACTGACCGTCATACCCCTCCGAGCCTTGCGGATCCCCTTGACTGTACCGAGTGCCCACCAGGACAAATATGTGAGGATCGCCAGCGTAGCGGACCAACGTGATGCCGACATAGATCAATGCCAATATCAGCACGATCTTCCAAGGGCATAACCGAAATCGCCACCCAGACCGCTGAGCTCTGTTCATGAGATGTATGGTTGATTTACTTCTCTCAGCTTCCCCTCCAGCTCGCCCTGCATATCCGCAGCCACTGCCCTCCTTGACAAATACAAATCCTCTAGCTCCTCAGGGTCGCTCCATAGATCGTACAGTTCGTATGTGCTCTCGTATTCAGGGTATCCAAAGTAATGGATCAGTTTGTACTGACCTTTGATCAGCACCACAGTACCTTTGACCAGCGGGCTCTGCTCTGGGTTCGCCTTCGCCTCTACTGAAAAGACACTGCGCGCATCGTTGTCACCATCGCCCGCTTCGCCTGCCAGCCCCGGCAGCATCTCACCCTCACACCAATCCGGTACCGGCTGACCGGTGAGATGCAGTAAGGTTGGCAACACATCCACGCAACTTGTAGGTACGCGGACGTCCTTGCGCTGCCGCTGCCCCGGTTTGGAGATCAGCAGAGGTATGTGGATGACCGGCTCATACATGAGCGGGGTATCATGGCCGTGGACGCCCCGTTCAAATAGCTGTCCATGATCAGACGTAATCAGGACATAGCTATCGTCCAACAAGCCGCTCTCGCTCATAAAATCGTACAATCGACCAAACTCTGCATCAACGTACGCCACATACTCGTCGTACTCAACACGCTGGCGGTTTAAGGATTCCGCCGAAAGGCTCCGAGAAAGAGGATGGACCCCCTTCGTCGCAGGTGTCCATCCATCATCGAACATGCCTATGAACTCACGGCGAGGACTGTACGGATAGTGAGGGGGGTAATAAGACTCATGGGGCGGGAACAAGTGAAAATACGCCAGAAACGGGCGTCGCACGCACTTCAACAGACCGATGATCCCATCGATGACGTGCTCAAAGAGGAAGAATATATCGCGTAACCTTGGTACTCCCCTGGGATAGAGATCCGCATATTCCTCCAACCTCACTTGTTCACAGCCAAGCATCCTGACATCGTTGACCAGAGAAATGAACAACGAACCCGGAAAACTCGCCCCACGGAGTAAAAGATCGTCAAGACTCCTGAAAGCGATATCCGTGTCACCAGAGAGCAGCTTGTAAAATGTGCCATCGGCCAGACTAAACCTCCCCGGCTCGATATAAACGTCGATGTCGCCGCGAAATTGGTGTAGCATCAGATTAGTCCACACATTCTGCGGGTAGGCAATTCGATAGTAAACGTCTCCAAACAGTCTGAACATATTCCGTCGCTCATAGCTTTCCACAACCAGTCCTGCGTGATGGAAAGCACGCGTTGTCCAGGGGTAGGTACCCGTCAGAAGCGAAGCCACGCCCGGCACCGTGAAATTGCCACCAGCGTAGTGAGAGTGATAAACCGTCGCCCTCTCCGCGAATCGTGCCAGGTTGGGGGTTGTCTCCCGACGGTATCCATGAAGCGACAAATGCCGCGCAGAAAGCGCATCGAACAGGATGATGCACACATTGGGCGCCCCTTCTCTGCCAGGAGACCGATTCCTCGTCACTGCAGCAGCGCGGTGTTCTCCTTTAAGAAGAGGAACCAGTGACAGCAATGGCAGCAACTTGAGAAAGCCTCGCCTGTCTAGCCGTGATTTCATCCAATGACTGCCTTACACTGAAGCAACTCGAGCCAGACGAGTTACGCTTAACCAAGTTCCAAGATGTTTCGCGCAACGACAAAGACAAGGCTCAAAAGGCCCAGAGGAACGTAGATATACAGCAGCAACGTCAGGCGCTCGGCAAACGCCCCAATAGCGTTTTCCAGGCGCTGAGAACAATGGACCAGTACGCAGGACACTCCTATGGGGACTAGAGACAACGCAAGCCCAAGGAGAAACTCGCTGAAATTCCATGAACGGAGCCCAAGATCAAAGGCTCGAAGCAAAACAGCCCAGCATGCAGCCGCGAACACCATCACGCTACCTTGAGCAGCGAATTTGTCGCGGAAGAACCGTACTGGCAGAGCAATGCTCAGGACAACCAAGACGAGCAGGACTACGACGCTCTCCAGCAGAGCAAATGCCTGTGTATAGGCAAAAATACTGACATTATCCCAGAAATTCAAGTACTGCAGCCAACTCGGCAACTTGTGGAGAAACCACAGAATGGACCAACTATAGATTAGGAAAACACAAGAGGCAAACACAGAAAACATGTCCCGTCTTGCAGGGAGCTTCCTCCTCAGAATAGCCAAAATCCTCCCACCTTCCTCTCTCACCCAGGCAGCCGCGCTCAATTATACCAGACTCCATCGCTCAAGGCTAGATCCCCGAAGCCGCCCCACCAATCCCCCCATAGCCACTGCGATCAGCGTTCCCAGGCTCATCGCTGCCCCCAGGCGGACAGACAGAGGATGGTACAACATCTCCACGACGTGGGCTCCCGCGTTCAGCGATATCGCTCGAAACGCATAATTGGCGCGCAGGAGTTCCACCCGCTCACCATCGACCGTCGCTCGCCAGCCAGGGTACCAAGTATCGGCCAGCACCAGATAGCCTGGCGCATCCAAGTTAACGTGCAACATCACTCCATTGGGGATATCCTGCAAAACTACCTGATACTCAATGCCGGTCACCAGCCGCTGGTCGGGGAACACGCTCTGTTCCAACAGAACCTCGACGGAAGGATCGAAAGCGGGATTGGCGAGCACCGCCACCATGTCGTCAAGAGGCACCCGGCGGGCAGCCGGCACGACCCAGGCACGCCCCAATGCATCGGGCAGGCGATACAGTGTGACTGTGGTCGGTCTGATAGCGTGGACAGGTTCCCCATCTGACCACGGCCTGTCGCTGACAACGTGCGTCGCGCCCATCGTCCGTAGCAGAGATGGCGCATCAATGGCGGCATCCAGCAACTCAACGTACCATCCGACCAGCAGCGGGTCGAAATTGTTGACAGAACCCACACCGTCCAGCATTCCCGCGTCGGGCAGCAAGGCCTCGCGCATCTCCCACCAATGACCCACATCGCGCGGACCGAAGGTATCGAAGGTCAGGTAGCTGAACTTGACCCTGTACTCAGCGCCGTACTCGCTATTCGGCTCCGTCGGATCAACAGGCCAGTAGACCCGCACCGGGTTAGGCTCGCCACGCAGGTAGGCAGCCACCTCCGTGCCGCCATGATACAACGACCGATCAACCGTCGGCACCAGCGGCCAACCAAACGCCAACAGATCCAACACGACGAAACCACCCACTGCCGCCCGCCACCAGGCCGCGTCGCGCCGCATCAGCGCCAGCGCCCCTGCCACCAACATAGCTATCCCGAGCCGGGCCGTCGCCGGACCGAAGGTAGCCGGCATGTCGTCCACTATTCTCGGTGCAGCCAATCCAGAGATGAGCAACGCCAGGCCCGATATTACTCCCAGGGCACCCCGCCGCTTCCCACGACGACCAACCGGCCACCACTGCGCCCCCCACGAGGCCAGCACCGCCAGCGCCACGTTGACAACCGCTAACCAACGCGCCGGTGCCTGAAACAGAGCGAAACTGGGCACATAATGAAACAGGAACTTGAAGACTGGGGTGTTCTTGCCCAGCGCCAGGAGTAACCCCACAACTGCAGCGATCACCCAGAACCAGATATGACGCGCTCCCGCATCCTTGCTTCCTCGCTTCCTGCTCCCGACTGCCTCCACCGCTAAGAGAAGCGATAACACCCCCACGTAACCGGCCCCCTCCCAATAGTTGGGATACCCCCAGTAATCGCCGTTCCCGGGATTGCCAAAGAAACCGGGGGCCACAAACGTGATCAGACGCCAGGGCCAGAACGAGTATGTCATCGCAGAGTCATAGTCCACCCCCATCGACCGCTGCGAGGACAACATCAGTTCTGCGGTCGGGAGGAGTTGAATCGCCGCCAATCCCACGCCAATCCCAAGCGCGCAAAGAATCAAGATCCAACAATGTGAAACGTGATGTGTGATGCATAACGTTCGAAAGACCAAATACGCCGCCAACAGCGCCCCGCCATAGAACGCGGTCTGCGCATGACCCGCCAGGAGGCCCAGACCAAGCGTCAATCCCAACCACAGCCCGTCCCGCAGCCATCCGCGCTGCACCAACAGCTCAGCTCGCCACAGCCACACCGCCACCCAGGGAAAAGTGAAAGCCATACTAGGGAACAGCGCCACCCGCGTCACAAGGAACGCACCGCCTTCCAGTGCCATCGCCCCAATGAACGCGGGCAGGCGATCCAGCCCTCTGACTCGGCCCCAGCGATACATTCCCCAGCCAGCCAGTACCAGATGAAGCGCCGTAGTCCAGCTCAACGCCACCTCGGCGGGCAACAGCAAATACAGCAAGTTCAGCGGATAGAACGCCGCCGTCTGATAGTTGGCTGCCAGCGGCGCGCCGCAGCCCACCAGCGGGTTCCACAGCGGAACATGCCCTTCGCGCCACATCGCGGTCGCCATCCGCTGCCACGGCACGAACTGCAGGAGCGGCGTGCCCCAGAAAAACGCCTCACCTGCGAAGAGCGGTTTCCACAACAAGGCTAATGGGAAAACAACAAACGACAGATGGCAAATAGCAGACCCTAGACTCCAGGGCTTCAGGCCCGACAGCAGGCCCTGGGCTTTATTCCCCGCTTCCTGCTTCCTGCTACTCGCCTCTCGCTTCTCGCCCACTGCCCTCATCGCCTTACCTCAAAGATCGCATACCCCTCCGCCTGGTAAACCTCCCGCAGATAGGGCGCTGTACGCAGATCAAAGGCCCCCAACTGTCGCTCCCATGGACCCCAGAAGACATAATCAATACCATATTGGGCCAGCAGTCGCTGCCTCCAGGCATCGCTCGCCCCCGCACCAAAGAAACGTGCCACCGCAGTTTCCTTTTCCCCAACGTCCACCGTCTCCAGGCCATGCCCCAAGAATGCACGAGCGACCATGCGCGCTGGAAGATAGTTGCCAGTCTCATAAGCAGCTAGCACGACGTCGTCCGATCGGACGCGTTCAGACATCCAATCCAACGCAGCGATTTCGGCAGCGTCTCGAAAGATGATGGGAGGCCTGGCAAACATCATCGCACTGCTACCAGCCAAGAGGATAAAGCCAGTGGGGACCATCGTGGCTAGTGATAACGCAACCAGCCAACGCTTTCCCGAACGCCACAGCCGCATCGCACCCCACGCTGCCAGCAGACTGAGCGGTACCTGCACACCATTTACCAACCGCCTCTGCAGGTTAAACGGCAGATAGATCAACACCGGCACCAACACCACCCACGCCAGTGCCAGCCAGGCTGGCCCTTCGTCGTACCAGACATCTCTGACCGCGAAGGCCGCCAGCGCCAGCGGTATGCCATACGCCGCCAGATAGTGCAGTGGATGCGGCGACAGGATTAGGTTTTGTGCTGCCCAGATCACATACACTGGGTCACTGGTAAACACCCACGCGCTGTACAACACAATCGGGGCAGAGGCGAACACCGCCCCCCCCGCCACCAGACCCTTCCGCCAGCCTACCCGTCGTTCCCTAATCCCCTGCCCCAACCACGCCGCCGCCATCACCGCCCACGTCACCGCCACGTAGAATGGGACAATCACTCCCATCGCTAGCCACAACAAACCAGCCAGCATCGCCCACTTGAGTTCCTGAATATGCAACGCATATTGCGCGTTGTGTGTCGCGTGCTCCAGACGTTGGGCTTCAGACTGCTGGCCCTGGACGTCGGACGTAGGACACACTTGCCACGCTCTCAACAAGCACAGGATACCCCATAGCAGTAACGACTGGGCCGCTGCGATGTGTGGAAAGCCATACAACACCAGCAGCGCAAAACCTTCCGGCAGATAGAAATCCAATGGCGGGGTACCCAACCAGTTCGTCCGCCCTAGCATAACCAACAGCCAACCCAGCCCGCCGCCGAAAGTCACCATCAACCAGGCCCACCGCCGCACCTTCGCCTGTGCCGTGAACACCGACAGGAAGCGGTACACTGTCAGAAGAAACGCCATCCCGAAAACCACCCGCGACCCGTGATAGATCCAGATCATCCGCGTCGTCAGGTCCGAAACGGAACCCGGCAACAGCGTCGCCACCTTACCCAATGCCAAGTGGAACGGAAAGAAAAACGTACTTAGATGTGACTCGGGCGTGTAAGCGATGTGAAACAACCAGGCCCCCTCAGCTCCCTGTCGCATCTTCGCTAGGTAGGAGTAACAGTCATCGATCAGAAGAATACATCCTTCGAACACCCTCTCCGGCGTCTCCTGCTGCCAGCCTATCAGGTAAGGTATACTGGTGACCACCAGCGCCGCCACTCCCACAATCAGCACCCACCGCCATTCCTGGCCCGTCACAACGTCTGTCTTTGTCATCTGCCGACCTTGAACAGGGCATAGCCGCGCGCCTCGTATACCAGGGCGAGGTACTCGACCTCCATTGGGTCGAACGCGCCCAACGCTCGCTCCACCGGCCCCCAGAATACCCAATCGACGCCATAGTCTGAGACAAGGGTTCGCCGCCATAGATCGTCGGTCTCGGCGGCAAAGAACTGAGCTACCAAAGCCTTCTTTTCGTCAGCGCGGATGGTCTCCGGTCCATGCCCCACGAACGACCGCGCCTTGGCTCTTACTGGCAGGTAGTTTCCCGTCTTGTAGGCGGCCAACACCACATCGTCAAACTCGACCCGCTCGCCGAGCCAGTCCAACGCCGCCACCTCCCCTGCGTCCCGGTATACCGGAGCAGGCTGCCCCCGCAGCGCCAGAGAGTTGCCCGCTACCAACATCACATTGGTAAGAGATAGGCCGACCAGCAGGACAGCCAGTACCACCCGTAACCTAAGACCCTTCAGTCTGAACCTGGAGAACCCGAGAGCCGCCAACAGGCTCAAGGGTATCTGTACGCCCTCTACCAGCCGCCGCTGGACGTTGATCGGCAAGTATACCAATAGTGGAACGACTGCCACCCACGCCAGCAGCAGCCAGAGTGGCCCTTTATCACGCCAGGCGTCCCTCACTGCGAAGGCCGCCAGCGTCAACGGCACACCATACGCCGCCAGATAGTGGAACGGATGAGGTGACAGGATCAGGTTCTGCGCGCCCCAAGTTCGATATACTGGATCGGCGATAAACACCCAGGCGCTGTACAGCACAACCGGTGCAGAGACAAGCACTGCTCCTCCTGCCAGCCATCCTTCCCGCCAGACCGCTCGCCGCTTCCGGAGTCCCAGAACTAGCCAGGCCGCACCCATCACCGCCCATGCTACTGGTACGTAGAAAGGCACAATCAGGCCCATCAGCAGCCATAGAAATCCAGCAAGCAATGCCCACTTGAGATGCGCGATGCGTGATGCGCGATGCGTCTTGCGAGATTCGGGTCCCCGATTCTGAGCTTCGGCCTCAGGGCTCGGGACATCTGGCTCTGGACGCGACTTCCACGCTTTCAACAAGCACAAGATTCCCCCTAGCAACAGCGACCGGGCCAGCGCAATGTGAGGGAACCCATACAGGACCAAGAACGTGAACCCCTCCGGAAGGATGAAATCCAATGGCATGCTGCCAAGCCAACCTGGCTGCCCCAGTGCGACCAGCAGCCAACCCAGTCCTCCGCCAAAGGTCACCATCAGCCAGGCCAACCGGCGCACCGCCACCTGCTTTGTGAATTCTGCTACGAAGCGATACACCGTCAGCAGCAACGTCAGCCCCAAGACCACCCGCGCACCGTGGTAGACCCACACCATTCGCACAGTCAGGTCACCCCTCGGTAACAAGGCAGCTAGTTTCCCAAGGAACAGATGGAGCAGATAGAACAGACGCGGGGAATGGGGTTCGGGGGTGTATGGGAGCGTAAAGAGCCAGTCTCCAGCCGCTCCCTCACGCATGTGGGCCAAGTAAGCATAGCCGTCCTCAACCGCGTAGACAAACCCACCGAAAACACGCTCCTTTGTTGACAGCGCTGCACCCAGTGCATAGGGAATTGAGGTAATGATAAGCGCGACGATACTAAATATCAGCACAAAACGGTATTCCTGTGAGCTAGGATACGAATTGCGAACTGAGAATTGCGGCCTCAGGTCAGCCATCAGTACGTCGTCCCCGCAACCGACCAACCAACGAACTAACCAACAAACCGGCTACTGTAACGCCGGAAACACCCCACCCAGCATAGACCGACCACGAGCGGTATCGAAACAGCATTGTCCCATCTGCCAGCAGAATATCGCCAACGCCATCCACCTCCGGCAGCGGTCGAGCCTGGCGATTCTCGTAGATGTACACCTCTTCGAACTGACCAACCGACTGCCAATCGGCATCCGCAACCGGAAAAGCTGCCGCCAAGTACCGCACACCGAGCAAACCAAGCATCTCCGCATCCGGCACCGCATCCCCAAGTGCTGTCTGTACGTCGGCTCCGACGGGAAAGGGAGGCAGGGTCACACTGTACCCATCCGATTCCAACCCGGCCGCGCGGGTCAAGTAGTCGGCATAGACGCGCAGTTGTAGGGGATCTACACCATCGGCCAGTTTCAGCCCATACAACTCGGCCACGTGCTGCGGAATGCTGTAGCTAGGCGAGTAGACCCGAAAGTGATCGGCCTGCACCGCCAGCCACTCCGCCGCCGCTCGCCCGTCGGCGAACACAGCCTCTGACGACCGGGCCTCGACCAGCGTAGCATCCACCGCCAATAGATCAATGGCAACGAGCAGAACGGCTGCCAGACCGAAGGCAGTTTCAGGCTTCAAGGTTCCAGGTTTGAGGCCGCTCCTGACGCGGGACCTCGGAACACGAGATCTGAAACCTTCCCACGCAACCGCCAATGGCGTCACCACACCGAATACCACCAAGCTGAGCGGGGGTGTGCCCACCAACAGCCAGTATCCAGCAACCAGCAGTGGTGGAAACGTCCCAACCGCCAACAGCAATGCCTGCTTCCATCGTTTGGGCCTCCCTGCCCCCTGCACGCCCAACCCTGCCAGCGCTGCTACCGCAAAAACCACCAGCACCCACGCCCGGGGCGGCACCCGTAGCAACCCCAGTCCCGGCACAATCCGCCATAATACCTGGAACAGCCCTCCGTTCTCCCCCAAGCTAAACCACGCCGCCCCCACCAACAGACCGACCAACCATTCAGCACACCACCGCTCTTCCCGCCTTCGCCACAGCGCCCCCACCCCACCACCCGCCAGCACCAACGTGCTCACACCGACGTAGGTCATCCACTCGTGGAAACCGCCGTGATCGGCCAAAAACAATCCCGCCAGGTACCGCCAGGGCAAGGACCAAACTGCCGCATCACTGAGCGTCATCGAGGCCCGCGTCGTCTCCGGCAATAGTATAGCAGTGGGAAGCCACTGGCAGGCAGTCAAGCCTAGAAAAATGACAGGTGCACAGACGACAGGGAACAAGTTGCGAATCACGAATTGCGGTCGCAGCGGTCGCACCGAATGGCGAATAGCGAACACCAGCACCGACGTTCCCGCTGCTACCAGTGTGTACGCCGCCATCCGCACGTCCGCACAGAACTGTATCGCCAGCGCCACTCCTCCAAGGACCGCGAATTGCGAACTATGAACTGTGCGTTTTTTTCCATTGCCCATTCCCTGTTTTCCGGCTCCTGCTCTCGCTCGCTGAAGCGCTTCCAGCCAGCAAAGAACCACGACCGGCAGCCATCCCCATGCCTGAATCCACCCCACGTGCCCTGCTCCCAGGTGGGCCAGTAGCTTGGGTGATGCCTCGTACGCTACAGCTGCCACGAGTGCCCCCCACATGCCAGTACCCACTCCGCGCCGCATAAACGCATACATCGCTGCACCCGCCAGCCAGAGATGCACCAGCACCGACAGGTTAAACCCAAGCTCTAAGGGCAACCAGGGCAAGAAGAGGAATAGCCAGTTAGGCGGATAATACAAACCTGCCAGAGGATTGGCCGCGAAGGGCGCGCCGCTCATTATCGTAGGACGCCATAACGGGAACCGACCATGTTCCCACAATGTCCGCCGCGTGAAATCTGCGTTGGGCCAGTGTGTCACCGCCAGGTCAGAGTGCTCCGCTCCTGGTGTCCAGATCCACCGCCTCGGATGCTGAAACACAGGCCAGAGCAAAGCCAATGACAGAACGAATAACGAGAGACAGCAAAAAACAAGCTCCCGACTCTCGCTCTCCGCTTTCGACCTGCCTGCTCCTGCTTCCTGCTGACTACCAGCCATTGAACCTATACACCTTCACCTGCTCTGCCTCAAACACTGGCCTCCCCACCAGCTCTCCAATCCTCAATCCCCAATCTCCAATCTCCAGCTCCCTCGCCCCAACCAGCACATAGTCCACCCCATTCTCCCGCAAGAACGACTCTCGCTCCGCCAGACTCATCTCGCCAGCCCAATACGCCTTCACCTGCGCTTCCCGTCGCTCTGCATCCACGGTTTCGAAGGGATGGCCATACACCACGCGCTGCCCTGCCCAGGCCGGCACGAACATCCCAGTCTGGGGCGCGCATAGCACCACCTCGTCCGGGTCAGCCTCCTCCCGCAGCCACTCCAGCGCCTGCCATTCCCCGCCGCTCAGATAGAAGAGCGGTTCGCCACCCAACGCCGCCAGAGCCAGCATCGCCATGATGAGCAAGTTGGTCAGCGCCGACAAGCTCAGCATCGCCGCAGCCAAGAACCCACGCCTCCGCACTGGCAAACGTGGCCGTATCACATCCCACCACCCTGTTCCCGCCAGCAGGGCAACCGGCACCTCCAATCCCAGCGCCAGCCGCCGTTGAAGCGCTAGGGGCGCGTACATCCCCACCCCCGCAGCAATCACCCATGCCAACAGCAGCAGACCGCCAGCCGAACGCCGACGTATCGTCACCACTCCGCCAG
>Ga0180437_10007954_pt1 | contig 13634 bp, 10 predicted proteins | sample SS_ome_4_FD_132410 | JGI IMG/M metagenome (GOLD analysis project Ga0180437, IMG submission 132410) | Hypersaline lake sediment archaeal communities from the Salton Sea, California, USA - SS_3_D_1 metaG | ecosystem: Environmental > Aquatic > Non-marine Saline and Alkaline > Hypersaline >...
ACCCGTTTTCGTCCTCTGTCGTCGTGCGCGATGTCAGTAACTTTTCTTAGCTGATTCGTCTTTGTGCGGTATTCTCCACCGAGCACAACGTCAGCTGCTGTGATTGCCATAAGCGTCCTCCTCGGGATTCGTGATCTAGGGGAAAAAGAACGTCCCTAGATAATTCAATAAACTGATCTGCCTATGTGATATCTGTTCCAGCTCTTGCCACTTTCTTATTTCATTCCAATTAGTTGCACACGACCTCACCCCGCAAAACCCAAGCAGGGATACAATGCCATCGGTGTGTTCCGGCGGAAAGATCTTGAATTACTTGGAGACATCCCCCATTCATATTTGGCCTTCCAAGCCTGGATTGTTCTTAAGGACGCGAGTTCTCACATGGTCAATGTACTCTTGCGGTGCTTGGTTTTCCTGCAACCCAGTGATTATGTGGTTTGCATACTTACGTGAGGTCTTCAGACCGTTTTGTCTCGTGATGACCGTGTACGTCCAAACTGTCAATAGAGTCTCTCGCATGCCCGCCCTGCAAATCTTGATCTTACGTCTCCGGTAGCGAGGGCCTTCGATTTCGTCAAGCGATCTCCGGTTGTTGGCGGTGTCTCTTGAAAGCAGGTGATCAGGAATGTCGTACAACACGCCCCACACATGCCTGCCTGGAGCCCTTACGAGATCGGCAGCGGCGCAATTGTTTGTTCTACTCCAAACTGTGAAACCGAGATCGTATTGGCCTACCGTGTATGCAAGGCCGAGTAATCTGGCGTCGCCTTGCAACCGGTCTTCAGAGTTCAGACGCCCCGATGATGTATTGGAACCGTATTGAAATACGAATGCCACAGACATACCTCCAATCCGACGGCCCACATAAGCCGTATGCGTCAAAGGGGTCAAGCCTGCTCTTAACTCTTAGTAAAGTCATAAATAACGCCGATACCTGACCCCGTTCTCCCAGTACATGGAATTCCCACTATGTGCTGCACCAAAATCTGGGAAGTATGACCTATTCCGTATTCCTCTTATTCGAGAAAGACCTTTCTTCCAGCCAATCCTTCACTACTCTCGTCGCAGCACAATCATCCTCGTTGTAGTCCACGATGGCCTGTAGCTTATCTTTATAGCCAGCGGAATCACCCTGGTACTTGAGGTAGTACGCAATCGCATCGAGGGCGTTGATGTCATCGTGGCGCCATTTGAAGTCGAGGTAGTCCGCCACATCCTTCAGGCCGTTGCTGTAAGTGGGAAAGACATAGGCCTTGGTGGCCATTTTGTGGAGGTCGATCATGTGCGGAAGCAAAAGCCTTTCGACATCGTCTTCAAGGCCGTGCCTTTCGCTAAGTTGGGCAATGTGCCAGCGTTCGTAGTTATGCCAGTGGTAAATCACGTAATCTTTCTGTGTCTGCATGAACTCGATAAATTCGCGGAACATCGTGCCTTCGTCTTGTAGCCGATGGGCAAGAAATGGCTTATACGCCTCTTTGCCATTTTTGCGGATAAGGGTTCCGATCAAGTAGTCCACCTGGACCAACTCATCTTCATGACCAGGCTGATCGGTCCCCTCGAGGTCAAGGAAGATCTCGGTGGTCCTCTCCGGGAATTTCAGAACCGAGGAATCAAGGAGAATCGGCTCGCCCTGCTTGATTGCTCGGGCGCTCAGGATGAGCTTGTGCGCAGTGGCCACGCCGATACGAGGAACCTTCTGCAAGTCCTCGGCTTTTGCCGAGGATATGTCCCATATCTTTTTGAACCCATGAACAACCAGATTGGCCTTCGTCTTGGGACCTACTTGGCCCACCAGGGAAACATCCCGAGTCCTGAGCGCCTCATGATTGCAGTACGTCTCCCAAGGCCATTCACATCCCTTGTAGGTCGGTGTCGGCACCTCGACTGTGTCCAGGATCGCTTGGGTTCCCTTGATGGCCGCCATCAACTCTGCGTCATGATCCTTGAACAGATACTCTTTCTCTTCGTAATCCCGGTTGATAACGAAGAATCCCTCTGGAAGGTACTCCTGGATCTTAGAAATAATGTAGGTGTAGAAAGCCCCTTGGAGGATGTGTTCCTCCTTGATGTTCTTTGAAAGCTTAATTTCCTTGACAACATAGTGATAGCCACCAAATTCCGATGATTCATCTGTGCGCTTCTCGAGAATATCGATTCTTCCCTGCATGTCTTCTGGCAAAAAGAACGCCGGCGAACCCCATATGGCCTCTGCTCCCCGCGCCATTTCCTCAAGCACCCGTAAGAAGCCTTCCCTTGGGTCTCTGTAGGGAATGGGTTTCAATCCTGGGTAATGCCTTTCGACCACACGTTTTTCGTGTTCCTGTCCCCTTTCTTGCAGTAGCTCTCGGTATGGGCTTCGGGGGTCCCTTTCATCCTGCGAGACGAACTTCTCGCAGTAAATCGAAAAGGGCGAGGTGTGGTAGAGAGAGACATTTTGGGCTGTCAGTTCGCCCGATTTCGAACCCGACGTGCACCTACGGAAGATTTCATCGACGATTGACACAGAGTGCATCCCTGAATGGGCACATCACGTCGGAAAAGATGTACCTCCAAACTCTGATCATTCATGGGTGGGTGAGGCGGTGTTAGGAATCTAGGTGATGGTGGGGATTCATCACTTCGCGTTGTGGTTGGTGATCACAGGAAAGAGGTACGGATGATCGCTTCTCCGCCTCATTGGATGTTTAACTGTAGAAGCTCAAATCAAGCCCCCCCCGAAGCTCTAATTCTCATAGTTCTAATAGCACATATTATCGGGAAGTCAAGCACGAAAACCCAGCGGCGGGTTTTCGTGCAAGGCTGGAGGAGGGGGGAGAATGCATGAGGTTGGAGGTTTGAGGTTGGAGGCAATCAAGATATTCAAGTGGTTCAAAACGTTCGAAACGAGGGTGCGCGTGTGACGAGCGCTCGGCTGTTGCTGCGCTTGAGGTTAGAGGAGCGTCCCGCGATGCGGGACTTGAGGCGAAAGGCAGAGGACGTTCAACACGTTCAACTCATTCGAGTCGTTGAAGCGTCAACTCAGGTTCATGGGCAGCTCGCTGGTTTCATGACCTTAAGTCTTTTCTTGTTACTGTCAGCGCCGTCAACGGTTACCCAGACCTTCCTTCTTCTGTCGTCTTGACCTTTAAACCATTCGCATTTGTGGTTGGGAATTTTGATGCAGATCTTGGTATCGCTCCAGAGTTTTATCCTGTCACTGCTCGAATCGTAGGTTCTCTTGCCGATGTGGACGGCACTATCCACCTGAATCTCACCAAAGCCATAGCCAGCGATTCTGATTTTTTCTCCAGGCTTACATTTTCGGGTGTTGAGTTTATCGATGTAAGGAACACCCACATGTGTGAACACATAAGCCGCTCCTGAATGGGAGCCCGGGTCCGCGTCACCCACCGCTCCGACCACCACGCTCGCTCCGTTGATCGATACGGAGCTGCCAAAGTCGTCCCATCCCACAGCACCACTGGCAGTGAGCTTGAACTCAGGGAACGCATAAGCGTTGTTTCCTATCAGAGCAATCACTATCATCGATAAAATCGCAACCATCGAAAGCTTTCTATTCAATGACATTCTCATGGCTTTCCCTCCTTCCTGATAGCGGTTTTATGAGCTCTCGTGATACGAGCTCTCCCCCCATTCTGACAGACAATGTGACCCTTCAACCTCATGAGCATCGTAGCACAAGTATGCATCGAGTCAGGGTGTTTTCTTTGGATGTCTCCTTGTTTTCGCTCGATGTTGGGGAATCTGGGCGAGAGGGGTGTTTGGGCGTTCTGCCGTAGGACGAATTCAAAAGGGAAAACTCAGGAAACTTTAGCAGGGATTTCTGTCTTGACAATTAGAGGTGCTTGGTATATTTTTTACTAAAAAAGCAGATTAATTACTATAATAGTAATAACGAGGCTCAAATGTCTCCTATCGGGGCAGACTATTTTTCCAAAACCATTGAAAAAGGGTTAAGAATTCTAAACCTCTGGGACCGTGATCATTTGGCTCTCAGTATGAACGACATTTCAAAAGCAGCTGGAATCAACCTCACATCCACTTATCGTTTCGTCAATACGTATTTAGAACTCGGATACTTGAGAAGAGATCCTCGGACAAAGCTCGTGACGCTGGGTCCCATGGCAGTTTCCCTGGGAAAGCGCTTGTTGGAAGGCCTTGATCTTAATCAAATCATAATTCCTCTCGTTGACAGTGCATATCACCAGTACGGTATTAGCATTGACGTCGCATTATGCCATGAAGACACCTTGTTTGTTGCTTATCGACGGGAGGCGGAGCACACATTGGTATACCCTCAACCTCTGAGGATCAAGGAACTGCATTGCACTGCTTTGGGTAAAGCATTTCTTTCCAGTCTGCCTGGCGAAGAATTGAAGAAAATCCTTGGCGGGTCGGATTTCGAAAAAAGGACGGAAAACACCATCACCAAAAGACCCCAATTACTGACTGACCTGGCAAGGATCCGGCGAAGGGGATATTCCCTCAATAATGAAGAATATGTCATTGGTCTAATAGCTATTGGAGCCCCACTGGTTGATTCGGATACCCGCCGTATTTTCGGAGCCGTCTGTTTCAATTCAAATACAATCCAGCATTCAATAACGGATTTGGAAAAAGAGTACGGCAAGATAATCAAAAGATTGGCCAAGGATATTTCTGAGTCGATACCATCCGTTAATTTGGGAGTTCGCTCGGAAAGAACTGAACTATATTCCTCATTTCTCAATGAGACTCTCCAATACAAGCGATAACGTGGGAATACGATAGGGCGCTCAAAGGACGAGCAATCCGAAATACCACGAGAAGAGGGTCGACGTGTGCCTCATCTTATGGGGAAGTTTCATCATTTTGGGTCCGGGGCAATCAGAGCAACCGTTCCGGATACGGCGACTCGTTTCAAGGTTGGGAATTCCGTCTATTCAGCACTGTGGGAGTTTTGCTTGACTCATCATGACAATGGAAAGGAGGTGAGAGGATAATTCGAAAGATCAATGGCGAGGGAATCGGGACATTGCGGATTCTCTCAAGGTTTTCACCAATAGAATTCTAAGGAAAGGAGTATCTGACATGAGAAACGCCAGATTGATGTTTCTTTTCATGATCATAGGAGCGCTAGCCCTTTTCCCACCAGCAAGCCATGCCCAGACTGAGACGCTCATTCAAGGCACAACGGAGAAGACCATGGATCTTGATCCGGCAACCTCCTGGAGCTCTTTCGACTGGGAGGTTTTTATGAACGTTTTCCCAGCTCTCAATAGCCACGTCCCTGGCACGGGCGACGTGGGACCTGGGTTGGCTGAATCCTACACGATAAGCGAGGATGGCAAGGAGTATACCTTCCACCTGAGAAAGGGGTTGAAGTTCGCCGATGGTACTCCGTTTGACGCTCACGCTGTTAAGTGGTCCATAGACCGGGTATTCAAGCTCAAGGGCATGCCGGCCTTTCTGGTAACCAGCTATGTCGATCATGTCGAGGTGGTTGGTCCGCATGACGCTAAATTTGTCTTGAAAAGCCCGGTATCCTTTTTCCCGGCTCTTGCCACTCGGCCACCCTATGCTCCACTCAATCCGAAGCAGTATCCTCAGGATCAGGCTCTCCATTTCCCCTCACAAAGCCAGTGGGGCAAACTGGGGGGACTGGGGCCGTATCAGATCGTCTCCTTCAAAAGGGACCAGGAGGTCGTGCTTGAAGCTAACCCGAACTACTACGGGCCAAAACCGAAGACACGCCGCATCGTCCTTCGTCACTTCGCCGATAGCACGACACTGCGCTTGAGCCTTGAGAGAGGCGAGATTGATCTGGCATTCAAGACTCTGAACCCTTCGGATATCAACGACCTGCGAAAATCAGAAGATCTTAAGACAGTGGAAATGATTAGCCCCTACTCCCGATACCTGTTCTTTTGCACGGCCATCCCTCCCTTCAATGACAAAGTACTCAGGCAAGCCGTAGCCGCGACGATCGACCGGCCGGCGATAATACAGAAGGTTTTTCTGGGGCAACGGAAACCGCTCTACTCGGTCGTGCCTCGAGGGATCTGGAGCCATATGGACGTCTTCAAGGAGTCTTCCGGTGACTGCAATGTTGCCAAGGCCAAAGAATTACTCGCCTCTCGCGGATACAACGAAAACGACAAGCTAGCCTTTGACCTCTGGTACACACCAAGCAAATGGGGCGACACCGAGGTTGACTTCGCGGCCGTGCTCAAGGAACAGTTAGAGGCCACTGAAACGATGAGGGTCGACGTCAAGTCTGCCGAATGGGCCACCTTTGTGGAGTACATGGGGAAAAAGGTGATGCCGGTCTACATGGTGCAATTCGTTCCGGATTACATTGACCCAGACACCTACCTCTCGTCTTTTGGGAGCACGGGGGCAAGCGCTTCTTACGGCATATTCTATTCCAACAAGGACTGGGATGCCATGCTCTCAAAGGGGATGGTGGAAACGGACAAAAGCGAACGGATCAAGATCTATGAAAAGCTTCAGCAGCAGTGGAGAACAGAATGCCCGGCGATTCCCATTCTCCAGGGAACCCTTCATCTCTTTACCCGTAAGAATATTGAAGGCGTGGCCTTTGATCCTACGGGACTTCTCCTTTATCAGAACTTAGAGCAGGTCAAGTAGCCTGCCGTAGGACAAATCGTTGCAGGTCCGTTTCAGGTGATATGCTTCTCGGCTTCTGCTGAGTCGAGAAGCATATCGCCCACGAAACGAGGATGATCCAGAAAATGAAGCGCAAGAAGAAGGATAGTCGTCGATGTCCACCCGCAATACTGAAACCCATTTGCCATTGGCGTCATCTAGGTGGAAGAAACAGCCTGGCTGCGTTTCAATTTATGTGTGATGGTGGTCGGGGGGAAGTGAGCCATTCGACGAGTGCAGAAAGGTGATCGTGCAGATTTCTGGAACAGAGAAGAATATCGGGACCTTCTTGGACGAGGTCGCCACACGACATGATAAGAAAAAGGCCATCCATTTTGACTTTGAAGACTTCAGCCTTAGTTATCGTGAACTGAATCAAAAGGTGAATCGAATCGCCAATGCCCTCCGTGTGGAAGGCATAGAAAAGGGAGATCACGTAGCCGTGATGCTTCCCAATTGTCCTGAATTCCCAATCACGTGGCTGGCTCTTGCAAAGCTTGGGGCAGTCATGATCCCTATCAATACCCGATATCAGTTCTCTGACCTTGTATATGTTCTACACGATTCTCATGCCGGAGCTCTGATCATTGACACTGAATCTATCCCAACCTTCAGGGCGGTCCAGCCGAAATGCCATGCGATAGTAAAGATCTTTCGAGTGGGTGAAGGCGAAGAGGACATGGGTCGCTCACTGATCCAGTTGAGTCATGACACATCCTCCGAGTTTGTCTCTATCGATGTAACTCCCGATGATCTCATGAATATTCAATACACTTCGGGTACAACCGGATTACCAAAGGGATGTATCACGACCCATGAATATTGGCTCACTTTGGGGCGGATGAGAAACTGGATGGGTATGACAGAAGATGATGTTTTTCTGACCATGTCCCCTTTCTATTACATGGATCCCCAATGGGAACTCCTCATGACCCTGGGTGCTGGTGGAACTTTGGTCGTGGTCAGAAGGATGACGATCAAAAGCTATCTAAACCTGATAAGAAAACACAGGGTAACCGTCGCTTGGGGCAGCCATTTGCTTCTGAACCAACCAGAGTCCCGTCTTGATAAGGACCATCATCTCAGGTTTGTTCTTCTGAATGCAATGCCACCCCATCTTCATAAGAGATTTGAGGAACGATTCAATGTCATCGGCCGAGAGACTTATGGGATGACCGAGATAGGAGCCTGTATGGTTGTTCGTCCCGAGGATGACACGATGACGGGATCGGGGTCTGTGGGCAAACCGTTGGAGTCACGAGAAGTCAGAATTGTCAACCAGGATGGGCACGACGTTGTTCGGGGGGAGATCGGAGAGCTTCTGGTCAAAGGCCCCGGCCTATTCAAGGGCTACTATAACAAACCCAAGGAGACGGCTGAAGCTTTTGATGGAGAATACTTCCGCACCGGTGACCTTTTTCGTGAAGACGGGAATGGGTATTATTACATTGTGGGCCGAGAGAGGGACATGATTCGACGTTCTGGTGACAATATCTCTGCCGCGGAGCTGGAGGTTTTGCTTAGAAGCCATCCCAAGATTCTCGATGCCGCAATCGTCCCGGTTCCGGACACGGTCAGAGGCGAAGAGGTGAAGGCCTACATAATGCCTATGCCTGGAGAAAATCCGGGAAGCATTCCACCTGAGGAGGTGATTGCTTTTTGCCTGAAACACATCGCCAAATTCAAGGTGCCTCGCTATGTAGAATATCGGGAAGACTTTCCCAGAAGTGCTACAGAAAGGATCCAGAAGCATGTGCTGATTGCTGAAAAGAAGGATTTGTCGTCTGGTTGCTATGACAGCGTGGAGAGACGATGGCGCAGATGATACGAGGATCGGGTCAGATTTGCTGGGCCCTTGGAGCAAAAACACAACATTCATGATGGCCGTAGAAGGTTTCAAATGTCAAAAATCATTGATCTAGGAATCACTGTTCCAACCGTGGATGATATTTTGGCGAGATTAAGAGATTTCACCTCAAACAGGGAGGGGAAAGGCGTAGCGAACTATCATCGAATTTTCGGTCCCCGATGGGCTGATTCCTTAGGGATGAGCATGGAGGAGATGTTATCGGAAAGGGATAGGCTCTCCGAGGATGAATTCGCGACTTTTTTGCGGTCAAAGGCTCAGAGCCTGGCAGCTGATTCTTCTTCGTTCCTCAAAGAGCTTGACGAGATCGGGATTGAGTGGGGGTTAGTTACTTCCATTGATTACGATAAGACCGCCGAATTGCTCTCACACTTGTCAGGTCGAATCAAAGCCATGGCTCTGGCAAATCCCCTCGAGGGGAAGACGGCTGTGAGAGAGCTGGAAAGATCGGTGAGAGAGTTGGGTTTCATTGCGTTTTATGCGTCTCCTTTTCATTGGGGAATCCAGGCCGATGATCCCAAGTTCCACCCGTTTTATGCGAAAGCATTGGAGCTCGATATTCCTGTCTTCATATACACATCCATGAACTATCGTACTGATTACCCTATGGATATTGGCAGGCCCTTATACGTTGACAGAGTCGCCATGGCCTTTCCTGAAATGAGAATTGTATGCGATTGTGGTGGCTGGCCTTGGGTGCCGGAAATGATCGGAGTGGCGAGACGGCATCCGAATGTCTATATCACCACCTCTTCTCATAGACCCAAGTATCTTGCTGTACCCGGTTCAGGTTGGGAGATGTTACTCCAGTTCGGCAACACCCTGTTGCAGGATAACATCCTTTTTGCATCGGGGGTAGGCGACCTAGGCATACCCCTTGGACAGATTGTCAAGGAAATGAGAGAACTGCCTCTCAAGGAAAAGGTAAAGGAGAAGTGGCTTTACCATAACGCGGTCAGGCTTTTCGACAGGGGCTAGAATTCTCTTTCGAGGCGGATGACATAACAGGGGGGCGAGTTTGAGAAACGGCAGATGGTCAAAACGAGCTGATTCAATCATGAGAGTCGGGTCTGGAAAAACCCGACTCTCACCGCATTGAGCCGGACTCGTTGATGAGTGTGCTGATACCCGCGACGGACTGATATGAGAAATCTATTCAGATACATCGTTGTTCGGACCCTCATGACCATACCGATGGTTTTTATTCTGCTCACCATTGTCTTTGTCGTCATTCGCATCATGCCAGGGGACCCGGTGTCCGCCATGATGGGTGGGCGAGCGCCTCGCAGCGTCATTGAGGAGAAAAAGCAGGAACTGGGGCTGAACCGTCCCCTCGCCATTCAATATGTGGACTATCTCTGGGATATATGCCGCATGGACCTGGGCGAATCCATGTTCCTCGAGCACCGGGTGACCAGTGCCATTGCTGAGAAACTCCCTGCCACCCTCGAATTGAGTCTGGCCGGCATGTCCATCGCTCTGCTTCTGGGGATTTTTGGGGGCGGCTATGCGGCGGACAAAAGGCGCTCCATCCAGGATTACATGCTCCGCTTTTACAGTATTGTGATCTACTGCATCCCCTCCTACTGGCTGGGGCTCATGCTCCAACTGATCTTCGGTACCTGGCTCGGCATTCTCCCCATCGCTGGGCGGACGGGTCGCACGGTCTTTGCTTCTACCTTTGAAAGAACGGGGTTTTACACCCTGGACACCATCTTGATTCGAGACTGTTCCGCTTTGGGGGATGTCCTCCTTCATCTTGTTCTCCCCTCACTGACCCTCGGTCTGGTTATGTCGGGGGTTTTCCTGCGTCTGACTAGGGCGAACATGCTGGACGTCCTTCGATCCGATTATGTGCAGGCCGCGGAGGCGCGAGGAATCCGCCACAGAAAGGTTATATACAAGCATGCCCTCAAGAATGCCTTTATCCCCATATTGACCATGATTGGCCTCCAGTTCGCGCAACTCCTATGCAATGCACTTTTGACGGAGACCACCTTCTCATGGCCTGGTCTGGGGCGGCTCCTCATGGAAAGTATTTATATGCGAGATTATGCCACTATCCAGGGGACGATTGTTATCTATGCCCTACTTGTGGCAACCATATCTCTCATCGTGGACATTATCTACGCCGTGGTGGACCCAAGAATTAGATACTAGGAGATAAGATGAGATTTTCGCCTGCAGAAGCGTTTGGACAAATCCTCCACTCATTCATGGCGCAGGGGAAGAAGTACGGCGTGGAATGGTGGATGATGATCATTGGTACACTCGTCGTTCTCGCTATCGTCCTGATGGCCCTATTTGCCCATTCCATTGCTCCTTTCAGCCCCTACTCCCAGAACACGGGAGCCCAGCTCACACCCCCGAACGACTTACATATCATGGGGACAGACCAACTTCAGAGAGACGTCTGGTCCCGCATCGTTTTCGGGTCCCAGACCATCCTCCGGGTGGCCCTGCTCGCTGCAGTCATTTCTTCTATTATCGGCATATCCTGTGGTCTGATCTCCGGATTTGCGGGCGGCACCCCGGACAGAGTCTTTTCACTCGTCATGGACTCCGTTTATTCTTTTCCTGGCCTCATCCTGGCTATTGCTGTTGCTGCGATGTTGGGGCCTGGTGTCGTCAACATCACCCTGGCCGTTGCCGTGATCTATATTCCTACGTATTTTAGGCTGGTTCGGGGACAAACCCTTTCAATCAAGGAAGAACTCTATGTGGAGGCAGCCAGGGCCATTGGAGCCTCGAGTAGAGTCATTCTCTGGAAATATATCTTTCCTAACGTCATTGCGACCACAGTGGTCGTCTTTTCACTCAATATAGCCGATGGCGTCATGATCGAGGCAGCATTGACTTATCTGGGGCTGGGGCTGCCGCCCAGCGTGGTCGACTGGGGAATGGATCTGGCCATGGGAAGGAAGTTTCTTGCATCGGGCCAGTGGTGGCTGACCATATTTCCCGGGGCCATGATTTCGCTTCTGACGGTCGGTTTTACCATGTTGGGCGAAGGACTGTCTGAAATTCTGAATCCGAGATTGCTGGAACGTTAGATTGAATCGCAATATTCTTGAAATCAAACACCTGGTCCAATTACGGTCAGAATGCCACATAAAAGGAGATACAGTCCTATGGCAGATTCATTTCGTATTGGAGCCATTGAAGTTGACCAAGGTACAAAGAAATGGGCATCACTGAACGTGGCTGAAAGGCCGCTGACTTCCATCAATGTTCCTATTACCATTGTTAACGGAGTGAGATCCGGTCCCGTCTTGTGTGTGATTGCAGGGGAACATCCAAATGAATATGCCGGGATTGAGGCATGTATACGGCTATCTAGAACCATACGTCCTGAAGAACTAACCGGAAAACTCCTCATTCTGCCTGTTATTAATGTTCCCGGTTTTGAATCTAGGACTCCATACGTTTCTCCTCTTGATCGGGTAAACCTCTCCATCACTCAGACGCGGTGGAGCAGAAAACCGAGTTTTCCCTCGATTAGCCATATTATGCTCTATAACCTATACAACAGTGTGATTACAAAATCAGATTACCTGATTAGATTGCACGGCGGTGATATATGTGAATCGATGATTCCTTGTACATACATTACTAAGCCCAAGTCCGGCAAAACCAAAACATTTGATTCTGCGAAAAACCTCGCCAAGGCGTTCTCCATGGCTGGCATAAAATATATCGTAGAATACGATGTTCAGGCGGAGCTAGAGGAGGAACTTGAAATTCCAACGATAGGGCCGGAGACGGGAGGAGAGGGAAAACTGGAGGAAGAGGACGTAACCATTCTTTACAACGGCGTCCTCAATGTTATGAAATACCTGAGGATGATTGATGGAGAGTTAATGAGGGTTGTTGAACCAAAAATCGCTCATAATTCTGGTTTTGTTTCCACAGAGAGAGGGGGTCTTTTCTATGCTCACGTCAAAGTGGGCGATATTGTATCCAAAGGAGACATCCTTGGGGAAATAAGAAACATCAAGGGAGAAACGCTTGAAGAATTAGAGGCTCCACAGAAGGGTATGATATTTTTCAAAAGTAACCCGTTGCCTTGGGATGCTTCATTGGGCTGGTTTCTGTTTCATATCGTTGATGTAGAAGAATAATGCATGTATAGCATGGAGCCAATCGTTCCAGAGGGTTTTGGTGGAAGGTTGGTGAATGAGTGGAGAAGACTCCCACGCCGCGACGAAAAAGAAGCCAAAATCTCCATCGGACCTTGTTATCTTATTCCACCCTGGTATACATTAAAATTCCGTGACTTCTGACCATCAACCACCTCACAACGATTTCTTCACTCGCCCTCAAACCCCCTCAGGGGTGGCCCCATGAGCACCGAGGGCTACAGGCGAAGGCTTACCGCGATCCTTAGCGCGGATGTCAAAGGCTATAGCCGGCTTATGGGTGAGGACGAGGACGCGACCGTTCGCGCTCTCACCGCTCGCCGGGAGCTCGTGGCCACGCTCGTCCAGAAGCACCAGGGCCGGGTCGTGGACTCCCCTGGAGACAACGTACTGGCTGAATTTGCCAGTGTGGTCGATGCGGCTCGTTGTGGTGTGGAGATCCAGGAGGAGGTCAGAGCCCGGAACACCGAGTTGCCCGAGAACCGAAAGATGGAGTTTCGTATCGGGATCAACCTCGGGGATGTGATCGTTGAGGGGGAGCGGATCTACGGCGACGGGGTCAATGTGGCTGCCCGACTGGAGAGCCTGGCCGAGGGCGGAGGCATCTGCATATCCGGCACCGTTCATGATCACATCGAGAACAAGCTGACCCTGGGCTATCAGTTCCTGGGCGAGCACACCGTCAAGAACATCACGAAGCCCATACGGGTCTATCGAGTCCTCATGGAGCCCGGGGCTGCGGCCAGGGTGCCCCGAAAAGAAGAACCCAAGAGGAAAAGATGGCAAAAAACGGCCCTGGCCGCCGTGTTTGTCCTTCTTGCAGGAGCGCTTGCCGTCGTACTATGGAGACTCTACGTGCGACCCATCCCTCCCTCACCTCCTCCCGCAGAGGTCGCCGTTGAGGAGGGGATGCCGTTCTCCCTTCCTGACAAGCCCTCGATTGCCGTGCTCCCCTTTGTCAATATGAGTGGCGATCCGGA
>Ga0180437_10007955_pt1 | contig 13633 bp, 7 predicted proteins | sample SS_ome_4_FD_132410 | JGI IMG/M metagenome (GOLD analysis project Ga0180437, IMG submission 132410) | Hypersaline lake sediment archaeal communities from the Salton Sea, California, USA - SS_3_D_1 metaG | ecosystem: Environmental > Aquatic > Non-marine Saline and Alkaline > Hypersaline > Sediment...
CACCCTCAGCGGCACGTCGGCTTGACCGGCAGAGAGTTGGACAAAAGCGGCCTTCATCGCCTCGATAGCCTCGGCCATCGGCAACGCTTGACGTACATCCTCACGCGAGAGGAAACGGATCATCTCTACCTCCTTGTACAGAATACCCTTGGCGCCCTCACTTTTATGTGAACAATCGCGCGACCGGGCCAGAGGACGAGGGCAAACTGGCCCACCCCGACACCTGGGAATCGTTCAAGGACAGCTTGTGCTTTTGTGGAAGTCTTTCGCCTGGATCGGCGCGCTATAGACAGAGTCATTGGTGAACAGGTGCCTGGCAATAGCTCGTGGGGATTGTACCAAGAATCCTGCCAGAGTCAAATTTGACTTTAGCCAACGAGATAGGTATAATTCCCATCCAGTCAACGCCGTCTCTCACTGAGAACAATTTGTGCGAGAGCAGCTGGTGAGACCGGGCACTGGAGGCTCACGTCTGCGAGCCCGATAGTGCTCCGTCTTTTGTGTGGGACGCGTTTTCCGAGACCGGCTGATTATCGATCTAGATCTTGTAGTAGGTTGTTAAAGTACAACTAGGTTGTGGGAGGTATTTTATACAAGGAGGAATACGGAACTGTGACGAAGAAATGGGTCTATCTAGCACGTAACGCAAAAGAGGAACTGACCAAGACGTTGGGGCACGAGCCAGACCTACTGGAGCGCAAGGTCATCCTGGGCGGTAAGGGAGCCGGCCTGGCGGAAATGACCAGCGCTGGGCTGCCCGTGCCGCCAAGCTTCACCATCACCACCGAAGCCTGTGTCGAGTATATGCGAACTGGCGAGTTCCCAGAGGGAATGTGGGAGCAGACGCTGGAAGCGCTGAAGGAGATCGAACGGGAGACAGGCAAGGAGTTTGGCAATCCGGCAAATCCGCTGCTCATCTCCGTTCGCTCCGGGGCGCGCGAGTCGATGCCCGGTATGATGGACACTGTCCTCAACCTGGGCCTGAACGACGAGACGCGAGAGAGCCTGGCCCGTCTGGCCGACAACGAGTGGTTCTCATACGACGCCTACCGGCGCTTCATCACCATGTTCTCCGACATCGTGATGGGCTACAGCCGCGAGCACTTTGAGCGGAAGCTCCGGGAGCTCAAGGAAAAACAAGGTGTCAAGACCGATCCGGAGGTCAGCCTGGAGGGAATGAAGGAGCTGGTAGCCGAGTACAAACGTATGTACAAAGACCATTTTGGGGAGGACTTTCCTACTGATCCCCTCAAGCAACTAAGGCTGTCTATCAAGGCTGTCTTTGACTCGTGGAACGGTGAACGCGCGGTGGCCTACCGTGAGTTCAACAACATTCCCCACGACTGGGGTACCGGCGTCAACGCCTGCACGATGGTCTTTGGGAACATCGGCGACAAGAGCGGAACGGGCGTAGCCTTCACCCGCGACCCCGCCACCGGTGAGAATCGCTTGTACGGTGAGTACCTAGAGAACGCCCAGGGAGAGGACGTGGTCGCAGGCATTCGCACGCCGATGAAGATCGCCCAGCTCCAATCCGTGATGCCCGACATCTACGAGCAGTTCTCGGAGGTTGCTCAGCAGCTTGAAAGGCACTTTCACGATATGCAGGACCTGGAGTTCACCGTCGAACAGGGCAAACTATGGATGCTCCAGACCCGCACCGGCAAGCGCACGGCGGCCGCAACGGTCAAGATTGCGGTTGATATGGTGCACGAGGGGCGCATCACCAAGGAGGAAGCGGTGATGCGGGTCGACCCAGAGCAGGCAGACCAACTCCTACACCCCTTCTTCGACCCTGAAGCGAAGCTGAGCGCTACGGAGCGAGGGGACCTACTGGCGAAGGGCCTCAACGCGTCTCCCGGTGCCGGCACAGGCGTCGCTGCCTTCGATGCCAAGCGGGCCAAAGAGCTATCCGCGGAGGGAAAGTCTGTGATCCTGGTACGCCCAGAGACCGCTCCTGACGATGTGCCCGGGATGCTGGCCTCCAAGGGAGTGCTGACCCAACATGGCGGAATGACGTCCCACGCCGCGGTCGTGGCCCGGGGCAGCAACCTGCCCTGTGTCGCTGGCTGCGAGGACATCCGGGTGGACCTGGAGCGTCGTCAGTTCACGGTCACCGACACCGGTCGTGTGGTGAGAGAGGGAGACATCATTTCGATCGATGGTGGCACCGGCGAGGTCTTCTGGGGCGAAATCCCGACCCTCGAAGTAGAGTACGAAAAGCAAAGAGGCCTGGTCGAGTTGCTCAGTTGGGCCGACGAGATTCGCACACTCGGGGTGCGCACCAACGCCGATCTTCCCAAGGATGCCCGGCGAGCACGCCAGTTCGGAGCCGAGGGTATCGGCCTCTGTCGCACCGAGCATATGTTCTTTGATCCCCGCGCTCGCGATGCAGTGGTGCGCATGATCTTGGCCGAAACCGACAAAGAACGTCAGTCCGCACTGGCCGAGATGCTTCCGTTCCAAGAACAGGACTTTGAGGGTGTCTTCGAGGCTATGGACGGGTTGCCGGTGATCATGCGCCTGATCGACCCGCCGATGCACGAGTTCCTGCCTGCCCGCGAGGAGCTAATTGATGAAGTCGCCCGCCTCCGGTGCACCGCTCCGGATTCACCTGAACTGGCCGAGAAGGAGTACATGCTCCAGGTGGTCAACTCGCTGTGGGAAGTCAACCCGATGATGGGATTGCGCGGCTGCCGAGCAGGCATTATGTACAGGGGACTGACTGAGATGCAGACGCGTGCCTATTTTCAGGCTGCCTGCCGCTGCGCCGAGCGAGGCATCCAGGTGATCCCGGAGGTGATGATCCCACTGGTTGGCCACGTCAACGAGCTGAAACTGGAACGTGAGAAACTGGAGGCCGTGGCGAAGCAGGTGATGGAGGAGGAGGGCGTTGAGGTCGAGTATATGTTTGGCACGATGATCGAAGTGCCCCGCGCCGCCCTGACGGCTGGCGAAATTGCCCAGTACGCCGACTTTTTCTCCTTCGGCACCAACGACCTGACCCAGATGACGTTCGGCTACAGCCGCGACGACGCCGAGGGCAAATTCCTCATGGCATACGTGGATGGCATCGATACGGGCGAGGTAGATGCAGAGGGCAATCCGGTTTTGTTCAGCATCCTGGATGCTAATCCCTTCCAAACCCTGGATCAAACCGGCGTGGGCCGATTGGTGGAGATATGCGTCGAGGAGGGGAAAGCCGCCAAGCCCGATCTCGAGATCGGCATCTGCGGCGAGCATGGCGGTGACCCGGACTCTGTGGACTTTTGCCACCGGGTTGGTCTAGACTATGTGAGCTGCTCACCCTTTCGGGTGCCTGTAGCTCGCCTGGCAGCGGCCCGCGCTGCGATCCGGCACGCCAAGTAGCAGCATGGATATGGACTCTGTGTGGCAGGCGGCCCGCGCTACCTGCCACACACTGTTTATATCGGACGTTCACCGCAAGAGCAAGCAGTTGCCGTGTGACGACCGCCGATAACTAACCGCACCATCCGCCAGTTTGCGTGAATGGGCAGTATGTATACAATATAGAGGTGGGACAAATAGACGCTACCCACAGAAGAACCGCCCACATAGATATTCGCACACAGAAAGCCGTATCCCTACGGCTCTGGCGGAGCACACAGTCGAGCACAGGCTGGATAGAGACAACTCGGTTTGCTGAGGAAGTGACCACCAGTGAGCACCATTGACGAGGTCAAGGAGCGCCTCGACATCGTCGAGGTCATATCTTCCTACATCCCGCTTCAGAAAACGGGGCGGAATTACAAAGCCCTGTGTCCGTTCCATTCCGAGAAGACCCCTTCCTTCGTGGTCTTTCCGGATAGCCAGCGCTGGCACTGTTTCGGAGCTTGCAGTGAGGGAGGAGATATCTTTACCTTCGTGATGAAGCGGGAAGGCTGGGACTTTCGCACTGCCCTGGAGGAACTAGCGCGACGCGCGGGTGTCGAGCTGCGACCGCGCTCCCCCGCCCGGGTAGAGGCGGAGGAGGAAGACGATCGGCTGCGTAAAGTTCTGGACGCCGCGGCCCAGTACTTCCATCATCTCCTGCGCCACGCCCCAGAGGCCGAGGCGGCACGGGCATATGTCGCCAAGCGCGGCCTGGACGATGATACGGTCGAGCGATTCCGGGTAGGCTACAGCCTCCCGGGCTGGGATAGGATGCGCGCCCATATGACCGAGCGCGGATTCACGGTCGAAGGGCTCGTCAAGGCGGGACTGTTGGTGGAACGAGAGGATGGCAGCGGTACCTACGATCGCTTCCGTGACCGGCTGATGATCCCCATCCGCGACGCCCAAGGGCGTACGATCGGCTTTGGGGCAAGGACACTCGATCCGGAAGGGATGCCCAAGTACATCAACTCCCCCCAGACAACGCTGTTCGACAAGAGCCGCACGCTTTTCGGGCTCGACCTAGCACGGCAGACTATCCGCCGCGAGGATCGGGTCGTCATCGTGGAAGGCTATATGGACGTGATGCAAGCCCACCAAGCCGGGTTCGCCAATGTGGTAGCACAGATGGGCACCGCCCTCACGGAATCTCAGCTACGGCAACTCCAGCGCTACTCCAAGCACCTCGTGCTCGCGCTTGATCCCGATACGGCCGGGATTCAGGCAACGCTGCGCGGCGTTGAGGTCGCCCGAGAGGCACTGGCACAGGAATGGGAGCCCGTCTTTGACCCGCGCGGGCTGGTAGGGCACGAGGCACGGCTGGGGGCCGACATCCGCATCCTCCAGCTTCCGCGAGGCCAGGATCCGGACGATTTGATCCGCGAGGACAGAGAGCGGTGGGTCGCGTTGGTCAGCGGGGCGGTTCCCGTGGTGGACTTTTACCTCCAGATCCTGCTAGATGGACTGGACCTAAACGACACCAAGGCCAAGTCTCAGGTGGTAGACACGTTGCTCCCCGTTCTGCGAGCCATAGCTAACCCTGTTGAACGGCAGGACCATGTCCAGAAGGTGGCCAGGGCATTGCGAGTAGACGCACGCGCTGTACAGTCCCGTCTGCGCGGAGCTGGGCAGCAGCAGGCGCGGCGGTATCACAGCGTGCCGCCTCCTCAGGAGCAATCCCCCCCAAAAGTTGAGGAGGCGGATCTGGAGGGCCATTGTCTGTCAACGCTCTTGCAGCGGCCCGGTCTACTTCCACAGATCAGAGAGTTGCTGACGCAGAGTCAACTAGAGCCAGTACAGGGACAAGATTTCCAGGATGCAGGCTACCGAGCGATCTTCGAACTGTGGGAAACACTGCTGGCGACCGAGCATCCCGATTCTTTCGAAGCGTTGCACGCACAGTTGCCCACTGACCTGCATGTACAACTTGACGCGCTGCTCGTACCCAACGAGACCGAACTTGCCGATGACCAGCTATTGCGCGACGTGGCGCTGACATTGTTGCGAATGCGGAGACGGAATCTCAAACGTCTGGGCCAGGAACTACAGATGTTGAGGCTTGAGGCGCACGAGATGGGGGATTTGCGGACAAAACAGTATGACCAAGCTCAGCTAGCACACGACGAGAGAATGCGGCGCACTCAACAGGCACTGGCACGGCGATGGAGTTAGGTGAGCCGAGGAAAACAATGTATGGTGAATCGACCCAGCCGTGAAATCGGAGTGTCAGTGAGCGTGCTAGCGAGCGTACCAATCGGCACGGACGAGCGGGAATGAGCGAGGAAAACAAGCCCAAATCGAAAAGCACGGGCAGATCCAGGCGACCGACCAGACAGGGTGTGAAAGGGACGCCTGACATGCCAGAGCGTGATTCATCGACACAGCTGTCCGAAGCTCAATCTGCTCTCTTGGAGACTGACGAGTCACTCCTCGATGACGCAGAAAACGCCGCCAGTCTGGTCGAAGTCGAGGAACCTTCTCCTACCGATTTGGAAGAGATCAAGGAGGAAGAGTATCTAGAAGCTATAGATGAGGAATCGTTTAAGGTGGTCGATGATCCAGTGCGCATGTACCTGCGCGAGATTGGACGCGTACCACTTCTGACCGCCCATCAGGAAATATGGCTCGCCACCCAGCGGGAGGCAGGCTCTTATCTGCAAGACTTCCAGACCCGTTTGATTGAGCGAGAGGGGCAGCTCCCTGAAGGCAGGGCGGCTCTCACCGCTTTGCTGAACTCACTCCGTGAGACTTGGTCTGCGGTACGCAAGAACTGCCGATATCTAAAGCTAGATGTGCCCGACCTAGCGGCGTTGGTCTACGAGGCCAGAGCAATCCGCCATATACTGCTACCGGAGACCCCCTCATACCTCTACGAGTTCTTAGAACAGGCGGGCTGGGCAGAGGCGCAGGATAGGACGTGGACAGCGCTCGCTGAGCATCTCTTTGATCTCTTCATCTTGCTCTACTTGTTGCCCGACTCCATGCTGGACGTCATCCAAACGGAGTGGCGCAAGCGACAGAGATTCCCATCAGCGAACAAACTCAAGTCTGCGATGCCGGGCGAAGACGACATCTGGGTGACGTGGGACAACCTGGAGGAGCACGGGGAGAACGCTAGGAAACTCTTGACGCGAGCAAATCTGCGCCTGGTCGTCAACGTTGCCAAGCACTATGTGGGACGTGGCATCGGGTTCCTGGACCTGATCCAAGAGGGAAACATCGGCCTGCTGCGCGCAGCACAAAAGTTTGATCATACCAAGGGATTTAAATTCTCAACCTATGCGACCTGGTGGATCCGGCAGGCGATCAGCCGCGCTATCGCTGATCAGGCCCGTACCATCCGCATCCCCGTGCATATGGTGGACACGATCAACCGGCTACTCCGTCTCCAGCGACAGATGGTGCAGACACTGGGACGAGAACCCACGATGGAAGAACTGGCACTGGAGTCGGACCTGCTGGACTCAACGGAGAAGGCGGCTATCCTCCGGGCTCAAGGCGCCGGAGACTCGCTGCCCCCCTCGCTGGAACGCCGGCTGCGCCGTGCTGCAACCAAAGCGCGACGCATCATACGCATCTCACAGGAACCTATGTCACTGGATATGCCGGTAGGGACGGAAGATAGCGGCATGTTGGGCGACTTTATCGAGGATGAGACAATGCCCGGCCCAGATGACGTAACCTCAACTCAGTTGCTCAAGGAGCAATTGCACTCAATTCTCAATTCGCTCAGCGATCGGGAACGCGCGGTGCTAGCTATGCGCTTCGGACTGGAGGATGGGGAGAGCCACACACTGGAAGAGGTCGGGCAGGCTTTCGGTGTGACACGGGAGCGCGTGCGGCAGATCGAATCGAAGGCGCTCCGCAAGCTGCGCCACCCAGGTCACCGACGCAAGCTGCGCGACTTCCTTGTATAGAATTTCCAGTCAGACAAAGCTCCCGGTAGGATGCCAGGGGCGTTGCCACAACCTGTATCAACTGGCCCACTCAGGGATTGCACACCGTGGCTCCCTCCACTCAGTCACCTGCAAAGATCTCAACCCGGCCCGTCATGCCTGGCAGCAGCCTTAGGTCGGTAGGAGCCAACCGCACGTGGACGGTGAAGCGCGCGTCTGTATCCGAGGCCTGCTCAACCTGAGGGACGACCGCCTCAACCGTTCCTTCCAGCGGGGTCTGGGCGAACGTGCGCAGCGTGACGACCGCTCGCTGACCGGGATAGATAGTGGTGATGTGCTGTTCACTCAGGTTCTGCGTGAGAAAACGCAACCCATCCTCAATGCTGAGCAGGGTGACGACCGGCGTGCCCGGGTCGACGGTAGCCTCCGGCGCCACGTCCGCCGAAAGCACGATGGCCGCCCACGGTGCGATAAGATGGGTGTGCTTTAGAGCTTCCCGGGCTTGGGCGAGTTCTCTCTCCGCCTCGATGAGGTCCGCGCGTGCTTTCTCGCGCTCTATCAGTGCCTGATCCACGGCCAGTTCGGCCCGCAAAAGCGTCTCCGTCAGCGGGCTGCTTTGTAAGAGTTCCAACTCCTTCCAAGCCTGATAGAGGGTGTTACGGGCCTGATCCACTCGATTCTCAGCTTGGATTTCCTCTATGTGTGCCTGCTCGACAGCCTCGTTCAGCCGTCCTTCCGCCGAGATCATGGCGTTCATCGCATGGTCATGACTGCTCTGGCTAAGATGACCTCGTTCATACTCTGCCTTACGCCTTTGGTATTGGCCGACATACCAGTCGAATTCGATCTTGCGGGAACGCACGGCAGCGTCGTAGCCAGAATTGAGCGTGCTGCTATAGGCATGCTGCGCAGCCTCCAACGCGACGCGAGCGTCACGTACCGCAGCATAGGCAGCACTCAGTTCAGCGTCGCTGGCCCCCTCGCGGGCAGCAGCCAGATCGAGTTGGGCCAGGCGCACGTTCACGTCAGTCTGGGCTATAGTTTGCTCTCGGTTTACAGCGGCTCGGTCGAGGTCGATCTGGGCGTCGTCTGCCGCGCGCTGCAACTCGGTATCGTCCAGCACCGCCAGCAAGTCGCCAGCTTGGACCACGTCGCCTGCTTTGACGGCGACTGTCAGCACCCGTCCGCTCACCCCGCCGCCAAAGGCCAGTACCAGACTGGGGTAGGGAGAAGCCAGTTCTCCGTCGGCCACGATGGTCTTGCCGGGTGCTGACGGCGTCGTCGCCGGTTGAGGTGTGCTGTTGGCGTCCGTCGGCGCTGCGTCTCGCGGTCCCTCCGTTGGTCGTGGGCCGCAACCTGTCAGCATAACTACCGCCATCATCAGAACCGGCAACCATTTGCACCTGTCGATATTACCCATCTTTTCCCCTCCAGAGATCCGAGAAATTTCCAGATCTACCATCACCCAATCGAAAATCAGCTCACCACGCCTCGCGCAGAATCCGCGTCACTTTGCTCCGCACGACGCCGCGGGCGGCCAGGGTCGCGCTGATGACGCTTGCTAGGATGACCATGGCTAGAATAGCCGCTGTCGTCAGCCAATCAAAGGTCAACTGGGTGGGTGTGTTGCGCATCATATTGTTGCTGATGTAGAAGACGTACCCCAGCACCGTGCCCGCTGTCACACCTGCCAACGACGCGCTGACCGTCATCATCACCGCCTCCAACGCAAAGGCGCCCACTAGGTCTCGGCGGCGCATGCCGATGGCTTTGAGCATGCCAATCTCCAGTCGCCGCACATAGACCGCCACATAGACCACCGCAAAGACGCCAAAGATGCTAGTGATGAACGAGAGCACGGTCATGATCAGCATCAGTACACGCATCGTGCGCATCGACTGCTCTGTCGTGCGTATCGACTCAGCGGTTGATTGGACCCATATATCGTTGCGGCCGGAGAATAGCTCCCGCAGGTCCGCGACTACCTCGGCTTCATCGGCGCCTTCCGCCGTCGTCGCCAAGATGCGCGTGATGATCGGCCGCTCCCGTTCGGTCGATGAGCATTGGCCCTGGGGGCAGACATTCTCGACGATTGGGTCGTGGGTCAGGCGAATGTAGGTGTCCAACGAGACAAATCCTGGCGAGCGCCCCCAGCGCACATAGTTCTCGTTGCGTGAGAAGCCCTCAAAACCGGGCAAACGCTCGATCAGCCCGACCACGCGCATATCGACCACGTGATCCTTCCCCTCACCCGGCACGCGCACCACGTCGCCTATGCCCAGGTCCATGTAGTCGGCGTAGCCTGCGCCCAGGATGATCGTGTCGGGTTCTGACAGGATCTGTTCAAAGGTGTGCGGACCGCCAGCGTAGTACTCGGTCAGATCAGCGTAGACGATACCATCCGGCGTCCCTGTAAGCCCCTGCACCTGTACCGCTGCGTTACGCAGTTCGACCCTGTTGGATATATCCGCACTGTACTCTGCCGTCAGACCGACCGCCTGCGCGATGCCCGGCACCGCGCGAAACTCGTCCAGAAAGCTCGGCAGCAGGTCGTTTTCCTCGTCCCTGGCAAAGAAATGCCATCCCCAGCGCGACACCTCTGCCGTCACCGGCGCACCATAGCGGAAGCGGGCCTCTATGTCATAGTTCTTCTCCTCCAGGGCGGCCATTGTCCCCAGGAAGGTGGGCAACGTCGCACTGAAGACCACCATCAGTGAGATAACGGTATTGCGCCGTTTTGCACGCAACAGATTCGGGCTGGCGAAAAAAGCCAGTCTCGGTGCAGTTGCCTCGCTTAAGAGAATCAAAACGCGCTCGAAGGGAATGGTCAGCGCGTAGAAGAGCAGACTGACCCCAATAACCAGCAGCGCCATACCACCGAACATAAACACGCCGATCACGGATTCATTGCCCTGAACATAGAGAAAGTTGTTCCCGATGAAAATCAGCAGCCACATGATGGTCAGTACGATACCGGCGATGATGATGCGCACGTCAAACTTGCGTGAGCGCAGCCGGGCCAGGTCCTCGATCTGCAGGCTGTCAGCGGAGCCCGGATTGATGGCGTGGCGAACCTTGGTGTCCGCCGCCTTGCGCGCCGGAGCAAGCGCTGAGAGCGCCAGCACGATGGCGGCGATAACCGCCGCCCGCACCATCGCAGCGACAGTGATCGTCATCTGGAATTCGATACCCAGTTCCTCGCTCGCATCGGCAGCCTGGGAGATGAGATAGTTCGCTATCGGGGCAACTACCGTAGCGCTCAACGCCTGTCCGGTTACGATTCCCGATCCGACGCCGATCAAACCGATGAGAGCTACCTCGGTCATCACCAGTCCGAAGAGGTGGCGTCGTTTGGCCCCCAGAACACGCAGAAAGGCCAAATCGCGCTGTCGCTCCTCCACGTTGGTGTTGACGATCGAGTAGACGAGCAGGCCCACGACTCCCATCACCAGGAAACCATAGACGGCGCTGACCGACCGCAGGACGGCGAAGGCCACGTCGCTCCAGTCCAACGATTGCGCCTTGTCGAGGGAGAAGGCGTACGTTTCGACGTCATCCCCCAGTGCGTCGTACATCCGCTCGGCGATGCGCCGCACGCGAAAGATCGAGTCCTGCGTGTTCAAAGAACCATAGAGCTGCTCATCCAGCACAACTGCCAGCCGTTCGGACCGGCCTGGCACGCCCAGCCAGTCCTGTACCGTCTCTACACTGGCCAGGACGCCGTTCTGTCCCCCGCCGCCCAGCCCGGTGGCGAGCGCGATGCCGCTCACGGTGAAACGGCGCGTCAGGCGGCCGACACTGGCATCCTCCGGCAGGTTGTATCCCTTCATGCGAGAAAGCGGCAGGATGTAGCTGAGGTCAACCTCGTCGCCGACCTTGAGGCCGAATGTGTCGGCCGTCACGCGCAGGACGACGATGTGGTCATCTTCCAGGTCGTATTCACCCTCCAGCATCGTCACCTGGCCCAGGTCATCCTCGGGCGTGCGTGCCAGCAGCGAGGCATTGCCCGCCTCGCCTCCGTTTTGTAGCTCGACCGTCGCCAGGAAGCGCGGGTAGACCGCGATCACCGCAGGATCGGTGGCGAGGAGCGTGGCAGATACCCGCTCGACGTCAATGTATTGGTTGGCACTGGTATCAGCGCGGGTGATAGTGACGTCGTGCTCGCCCGCCTCGCGTTCAACGATCTCCACTATCTGCTGCTGCAGCGACTCGACGCCGTTGTTGAGCATCACCAGCATAGCGGTGACGACCAGTAGCGCCAGCACCATGATAACCGTGCGCGCTTTGTGTCGGCTGAAGCTCCTTAGTACGTATTGCAGAACAATCATAGGATTTTTGATTTGGAGATGTTAGATTTGGTGATTTACAGATTCATCAATCTGAAGTCTCCAAGTCTCGGATCATTTCTGGTCTCGCCTTTGGCGAGCGCTGTGGCTGGCGGCGGTGAAGATGGCCGTGAGCTCGTCAGCCTCTTGGATAAGGTCCTTGAGTCTTGCCTTGGGCATTAGGCCGGTCTCCACCAGGATCTCCAGCCAGTACAGCGATTCATCGGCTTCTTCCGCGACTATGCCAAGCTTGGCGGTGAACTCGCGATGGGAGCGGGCGCGGCAGGCAGCACGGTAGTTGGCCCCGATAGACGTCGCCGACCGGATCACCTGCCGGGCCACGATGTCCGCAGCCCGCATCCTGGGCAGCGACTCGGCCATCTTGACCACTCGCACCGCAAACGCCTTCGTCCGCGCTTTCAACTCTTCCCGATCCATGATTCCTCCCAATAATCCGGGATCAATCGATACCTAAATCTCAGAATCTCAAATCGCAAGTCCTCAAACCTCCACGATCTTGCCATCGCGCAAGTGGATCAGCCTGCCCGCAAACTTGGCCATTCGCGGATCGTGGGTGACGTAGACAACCGTCGTGCCCTGTTCACGGTTCAGCCGGGCGACGATCTCCATCACCTCAAAGCCGGTCTCCGAGTCGAGTTCGCCGGTGATCTCGTCACCGATGAGGATAGGTGGATCGTTAGCCAAGGCGCGGGCGATGGCGACGCGCTGCTGCTGACCGCCGGAGAGCTCGCTGGGGTAATGCGCAGCCCTGTCGGCCAGACCGACGCTCTCCAATAGCTGCTCCACCCTACGCCGTCGCTCGCGCCGGCTCAGTCCAGCCAACGCCATCGGCACCTCAACGTTCTCCCGCGCGGTGAAGTTGGCCAGCAAGTTGTAGCTTTGGAACACAAAGCCCATCTTGGTGAGCCGCATCTCGGAGAGCTTGTCCTCCGACATAGCGACGACATCCTCGCCATCCACAGCCACGTGCCCCCGGCTAGGTTCTTCCAGACCGCCGATGATGTTCAGCAGGGTGGTCTTGCCAGAGCCACTTGGTCCCATCAGGCAGACCACCTCGCCGCGCATCACGTCCAGCGTGATGCCCCGCAGCGCCTGCACTGCCTCCTTACCCATCAGAAACGACTTGTGGATGTTGTCGCAACTTACAATTATGTCCATCTGTAATCACCGCCAGAATAGTGTTACCGCGATTCTGTCACTAAGGAGCGATCAATTCTACCCTCTGTCAATTGCCCACCGCTTCCAGGTTTTCGCGCCGATCCGACACCGCCGAATGTGGCAGTTCTCCTCAGCTCTACCGCCTCGCCCAGACCCAACATACATAATTATAGTAGGTATCAACAGAGAGTCAAGCTGATCGACTGACAAAACTCTGAGCAAGGTGACCGGCACTTGGAATTCGGGATAAACAGAGCGTTTTCGACGCGAAAGACCGGCCAAACTGAGACCCAAGTGCCGGTCACCTCACTAATTGCTAGATTTGTCAGTCAACCGGGGGAGTCAAGAGTTATCCTGGACGACTAGCCGACGCTCACCCTACAAACATACCCCGCCCGATCTGACGCAGGCTGGTGCTGGTGTTTGGGGGGTAAAAAGGCTCCAGAGGCGGATCTGACCATGTAAGCCACTTGAGATCGTCAGCGATAACTCCTGGCTTCGCTTTGCGTCTCAGCGTCGGGTATCTCCAGATAGGTGGGGAAGACCTGGCCAAAGCCAGCCGTGCCATAGAGCTGGGTGGCCGCCTCAGGTCCATCGGCGTGCGGCTCCCCTGAGATGCCTGGTCAAGCGGTCCGCCGTGCGCTCTGTCTAGCCCTTTGTCGGCATATACTTGGCTAGCTTCCCCGCCAAGTTCGAAAGCGGCAGGCTCTGGAGCCATATCCGGCCTGGTCCGCTCAGCTTGGCCAGGAAAAGCCCCTCGCCGGAGAAGAGGACGTTGGTCACCCCCTTCACCGTGGCAATGTCGTATTGGACCGTCGGCTCGAACAGCGCGATGTGCCC